>Ga0197142_1000736_pt1 | contig 30425 bp, 31 predicted proteins | sample GBS60_MetaG_FD_148614 | JGI IMG/M metagenome (GOLD analysis project Ga0197142, IMG submission 148614) | Sediment microbial communities from Great Boiling Springs, Gerlach, Nevada, United States - GBS 60_MetaG | ecosystem: Environmental > Aquatic > Thermal springs > Hot (42-90C) > Sediment...
ATGGGATTGCCGGTTTATAACACTGTAAAAGAGGCTGTTTTGGAACAAAAAGTGGATGTGTCTTGCATTTTTGTGCCAGCTCCCTTTGCACCAGATGCCATACTTGAGGCCTCTGAAGCAGGCATCAAAGTGATTGTGTGCATCACAGAGGGTATCCCCATACTGGATATGGCAAGGGTATTGGCCCATATCAAAAGGAGTGGAGCCGTTCTCATAGGCCCCAACTGCCCTGGGATTATATCCCCTGGCAGGACAAAAGTGGGTATTATGCCAGGACATATCCACAAAAAAGGCAAGATAGGTGTGATATCCAGGAGTGGAACCCTCACTTACGAGGTGGTATTTCAGCTTACCCGTGCTGGCTTTGGACAGTCCACCTGTATAGGGATAGGCGGTGATCCCTTAATAGGCACTGATTTTATCTTCCATCTGAAAAAGTTCAGGGAGGATCCACAAACAGAGGCAGTGGTTTTGATCGGTGAAATAGGTGGCACCATGGAAGAAGAGGCAGCAGATTATGTATTGGAAAGCCTTTACCCCAAACCTGTCTTTGCATTCATAGCAGGGCTTACTGCTCCACCTGAAAAAAGAATGGGCCATGCCGGAGCCATAATTTCAGGTGGAAAGGGAAAGGCAGAAGATAAGATAGTGGCCTTAAAGAAAGCAGGCATCAGTATAATCGAAGACCTGAGTTCTCTTGGGAGAACCATAGCAACAAGTTTAATTGAAAAGGGAATTCAACCCGACCAATGATGGGCTTAAAAATCCCATAGGATCTTCTATTTGTGCCAAAGGGTCTTGAGCTAACCCTTAGGCCTTTGTAAACTCTTATTTGTAAGCGAAATCCAATTTTTAAATCAACAAGGAGCCTTACTTAAGATTCTAAAATGCTTATCCCAAAACCCCACAAGATCATGGAAATGGGCCTGGAGGAAAGACTTGCTATCTTAGGGCTCATGGAAGAAGGGATCAAAACAAAGCAATCTGATCAAAAAAGACTACAGAATTTTTTTGACAATCTGGAAAGGCTAATAAATAAAACAATATCAGGCAGCAAGATATCTTTGGTAAAAGATTTTTCCCAGGCAAATGCATTTCATACAATAGAAATTTCATCTGAGGAAGGCAAACAACTTGCTAGACTCCACATGCTTTATCTAAAAAAGCCTATCCAATGCTATTACTTGGTGTATGTTGAAGTTCAATATCCTTTTAGGAAGAAGGGTTTAGGTACAAAAGTAGTCAATTATTTTAATAAGTTTTTGGAAGAGAAAGTGGCAATAGGGATTTTGGACAATGTTATTCCAAGGGATGATCCTACTTATAGTATTTACCTTAATAATGGCTGGAAGCCTATAACAGAATTTATCGCAAGTGAATTAATCACTGAAGGTGGAGATTATATGGTATATATTCCATATAAGTTAACAGTGGCTGACTTAAAGGACAAACTCAAGAGAGTCATTTACCATATCAAAAGAAAAAAAACATATATCCACATGAGAGAAAATGAAAGTATGGTGAAAAAGACAATTTCGGAGTTTATTGATGTCTATAATGCCCTTTGTATTTACTTTGATGATGAATTAAAATCAAATACTCATACGCCATTGATGAGATATCTTTTTACAAAATATACAACCAAACTTATTTCCTTCAAACGAAGGATATCTGAACTCCTTGGATATACAGGTGGGGAATCCTTAGAAAGAATTAGAATATCAGAGGCAGTAAAGAACATCCCAGTACAGTCTTACACACCAAGGGGAATGACCGAGAAACCCGACCTCATCTATGGAGATTTAAACCTCTATAACAGGCTTCCAGGGGCACTCAGAAGACAGCCCGCAAGGTTTATAGAGGCCTTACCTGATTATAGGCGACCAAATTATGTTACGTGGCTTACCAAAAAAGGTTATGGCACTGACAAAAGGCTAACTATAGGAGATCTATTAGACCTGGGCTTTGATCCCACAAGATTAAAAGAATTTCACGAACAAAATGAAAAATACATATTTGAAAGGTTGCAACTAAGACTTGTGGACGGGCTTTTACAGAAAACAGCTAAGCTATTAGAGCTAAAAGAAAAGTTAAAAGATCTATCCATCTTTGGAACTCCTCTGGAGGTTAATCCACCTCTTTTAATACTTACAGATGGAGGAAATGCTTATGTGTTAAGGAAAAAAGTTGAAGGAATACACTGGGATGAGGCTATGGAACAATTTCAGACAAACCCTTCCTTTGTACAGTATATTTCACACGTAAATTTAGAGGGCCTTTTAAAAAAGAGCTTAAATAAGTTACATAGTGAAATAGAATCCATCTTGGGAGGAGAAATTGCCTTTGGTTTTTTTACCTATTTTGTCTCTTGGAACCTACGAACAAACCAACCAAAGGTGGTAGTTGAATATGACAAGAGTGTTTTTGAAAAGCTATGGATTGCTTAAATATTGGAGGAAAGCTCATGAGGGCAATGGTTTTAAAGGCCTTAGTAGATTTTGGAAAAGAATCCCATCCCTTGGTGGAAGAAGAAATCCCTGAACCGGTCATTGAAAGGGATGAGATTTTAATTCGTATATCCAGGTGCGGTGTGTGCCATACAGAATTGGATGAAATAGAAGGAAGGACTCCACCCAGCTTTCTACCAATGGTACTGGGGCATCAGGTGGTAGGTTATGTGGTGGAAAAAGGAGAGGCCTCAACCCATCAGGTGGGTGATAGGGTGGGTGTGGGATGGATCTATTCGTCTTGTGGGAGCTGCAAAAAATGCGAAAGGGGATTGGAAAACCTATGCGAGCATTTTAAGGCAACTGGCAGGGATGCTTACGGAGGATACGCCCAATATATGAAGGCTAAAAGTGATTTTGTATATCCCATTCCCAAAAACCTCTCTGATTCAGAGGCAGCGCCTCTTTTGTGCGCAGGCGCTATTGGCTATAGATCCTTGAGGCTTGCAAATATCAAGGATGGCGATAGCTTGGGACTAACGGGTTTTGGAGCATCTGGACATTTGGTATTAAAGATGGTAAAATTTATATATCCCAACACAGATGTCTTTGTATTTGCAAGGAGCCCAAAGGAAAGAGAGTTTGCTTTAAGTTTGGGAGCAAGCTGGGCAGGTGATACACTTGAGCTGGCGCCAGTGAAACTTCAGGCAATAATTGATACCACGCCAGTTTGGACACCTATTGTTGGTGCACTGAAGAATCTGGATTCGAATGGTAGACTTGTGATAAATGCAATCAGAAAAGAAGAGATTGATAAAAATGTACTTGCTTCAATAGACTATGCCTCGCAACTATGGATGGAAAAAGAGATAAAATCTGTTGCTAACGTAGCAAGGCAAGATATAATAGAATTTTTAGATTTGGCCAATAAGATGGAACTCAAGCCTGAGTATCAAGAATATGGTATGAAGGAAGCTAATGAAGCTCTTTTAGAGTTAAAAAACCGAAAAATAAAAGGTGCAAAAGTATTAGTAATAGAATAGGAGGATATAAATGTTTAGTTCCATACTTGCGCCAACAGATTTTACAGTCAAATCAAAACCTGCACTTGAAATTGCAACTAATCTTGCAAAGATTTTTGGAGCAAAATTGACATTTATCCATGTAATAGAAACTATTGAAGGCGCAACAATAGAAGAATTTTCAGACTTTTATCAAAAACTGTACAAAAAGTCTGAAAGAGAACTTGAAAAATTAGTAAAGAAATATGGAGATGAAGTTGAAATCCAAAGGGCAATTGTTTATGGGAAAAGGGCAATAGAGATAGTAAAATATGCACAACTAAACATGGTTGACCTGATAGTTATGGCAAGTCACAAATTAGATCTATCTGATAAAGAACCGCAATTTGGTACAATAAGCTACAAAGTAGGGCTTATGGCCAGCTGTCCCATACTCTTAGTAAAATGAGGTTTATAGGCATTGGATTGTCATTGACACGGATAACCAAAAGGCCTAAAGTTAAAAAATCCAGAATGCCTGGGTGGCGGAATAGGCAGACGCATGGGACTTAAAATTCCATGGGGATTTTCCCCGTACGGGTTCGATTCCCGTCCCAGGCACCAAAGGAGGGGAAGATGACCAACTCTATTAATTACGCCAAATACCTACATAAGGTTCCCTTACTTTCAAAACTAAAAGAAGAAGAGCTTGAGCTACTCTTAGAAGGCGGTAGGACAAAAATATTTCCCAAAAACAGCATTGTGTTTAATGAAGGAGATCTGGAGGATGGCTTATACATAGTTTTAAACGGAAAGGCAAAGGCAGTGCTAATTGATCCAGAGGGGAGGACATTGACCCTTTCTGTGTTTGGGCCAGGAGATTTTTTGGGTGAAATGGCAATCTTTGATGAACAACCCAGGTCCGCCACAATTGAAACCATTGAAGAAACAACGTTTTTGGTATTACCCAAGGAAACAGTCCATGTTCTTATCGGAAGAAACCCAAGCATTGCAATAGCCATGCTAACGGAATTGAGTCTTAGGCTCAGGGAAGCAGACGACAAGATAAGGACACTGGCTTACTATGATGTGGCTGGCAGACTGGCAAGGATTTTAATGGAACTATTAAAAAAGGAAGGGAAGGTGGTACAGCAAAAAAATATTGCCTATGTTAAGCTACCACCACGTCAAGACCTTGCCAATATGGTGGGAGCCAGCAGGGAAACCATCTCACGCGTTTTAAGTTCCTTACAAAAAAGAGGGGTAATCTCTGTAACCAGAAATCATTTAGTAATTCACAACATCTCTGAGCTCCTTTAGGTAAACCAAAAATCTTTGGGGCTTTAAATTAAAATACGAACTACAATTAATTTAACGCTTATAAAACAGGTTAATGATCAAACCACATAATGAGATAACGACAGATATTCTTAAAATCTTCTTACTCTTGGCCTTATTTGGTGGTTCTGCTTTGATTATTGAGAACTATGTGAGCAAAGATCTACTTGTAGAGCTTTTTAAAATTAGAAGCCAGTTTCAAGGTGAAGGTTTTAAGATAGGAAGGTTAGGCTCTTTTTTAGCCTTTGTGGGTGTGTTTAGTCTATTAATTGCCTTGGGAGTCCCCAGATTATGGGGGAGCGCACTTGCAGGAATGCTTTACGGAGCTTTATTAGGCTCAATATTGTCTCTTTTAGCTTCTATAATCGGTTCTACAATATTATTTGTAATGGGAAATTTTGTACTTGGAAAAACCGTTGAGAGACGCATAAAAGGTAAGCTATTAACTTGGAGAGAAAACTTTATCCAAAATACATTTTGGTGGGTGTTATATGCAAGGCTTTTTCCATTGTCCAATTCAACATTGATTAGCCTTTTATGTGGTAGCTTGAAAGTAAACTTTAAAGAATATCTTTTTGCATCTGTGATTGGATTCATTCCAATGACAGTAGTGTTTTCAACATACGGTAGTGCTACTATAAAAAGAAACTACTTCCAGTTTGGTTTAGCTACAGCCCTTTTTCTTGGCTCAATATTTTTGAAGCGAATTATAACAAAACTCAAATTCTTCAGTAGCAAAAGTGTTGATTATCAATAACCAGGAGTTGCCTTCATCTTAAACCAAGTTCATGGTCCAAAAAATTTTTGTGTGTAAAATCAACAAGTTGTAAGACTCAAACCTTGCCTTTGGGCACTACTTGTTAATAAGTTTTAGAGGATTATTTTAAAGGTCCTTATTGGCCCATGGATTTGTATAATGCTTTTTTCTCCACTTGCTCCACTTATCCATTTGTGTCATAAAATAAATTTAAACCCATTTGAAGGGGATTGGACTTGTCTTGGTCCCATGACATAGTGATAGTAGGAGGAGGTGTGGGAGGGGCTGTCTTAGGGTATATGCTTACGGCCTTAGGTTTGGATGTGTGCCTTCTTGAAAAACACAAGCTCCCACGTTACAAACCCTGCGGAGGAGGGCTTACTCCCAGGGCCCTCAAAGAATTCCCACTGGATATAAAAGAAGTACTTGAAGTGGAATGCTACCAAGCCTCTTTGGAATTTAGGACTAAACCCATATATAAGAAAGAATCTTTCATTCCCATTGTCTCGATGATTATGAGAGACCGCCTTGACCACTACATACTTCTCAAGGCCAAAGATCTGTGCATGACCCTCAAAGAAGGAACTAAATTCTTGGACATAAAAGGCACATGGGGAGACTATGTTATCGCAACAAATAACGGCAATATAAAGACGAAGATCATAATTGGAGCAGATGGAGCCTTAAGTCAAGTTGCCCAAAAGACACAGATACAAAGGCCAAACCCTTGGGTTTGGGCACTGGAAACAGAATTGGAACCTAAAAACCAAAGGGAAATGGAAAGGTTTGGTTCTGTTGCAAGATTTGACATAGGATACGAAGGGTCTGGATATTCTTGGGCCTTTCCCAAGGCACGCCATCTCTCTGTGGGAACAAGTACGATTAACATTGCATCCTCAAGGTCTAAAGAGAATCTCCAATTGTATATAAAGGCCTTGGGAATAAGTGACTGGGTGATAAAAAAGAAGGCTTTTCATCCAATACCTTTTAGATCCACGCCCTTTCCAAAAAAACCTCCACCAAAGGCAATCCTTATCGGAGATGCTGCTGGATTAACTGATCCAATCACCGGAGAAGGAATTTATTATGCTATAAAATCTGCCAAAATCTTCAAAGACGTTCTCAATGAATACATGGATTATCCCGAATTGATGCATGCTTTCTATTATCAAAAGCTTGAAGAGGAATTGTTTTCAGAGCTATGGTATGCACATAAGATTGCTCATAGCTTTTATTCAAGACCTATGCTACTACATTCACTAATTTTATTATTTGGAAAATCCTTTGTCCAAAGGTATTACAGCATTATTTCTGGTGAAAAAAATTACAAAAGCCTTGTCAACGTGTTTATTTTAAATCTTATATTAAAAGGAGCTCATACCAATGAAAAGAGAAGAAATAAAAGACAAAAGCAAAACGTTGGATAAGTTACTAAAATTATTTGATAGTATTGAGAAGTTTGAAATAAGCTCAGAAGATGGGATTCAAGAAATCTCAAAAATTTACAACAGTCTGAACGAAAAAGAAAAACTCAATTTTTTCAATATACTCCTTAGTAACTATGACGTATCCAAGGAACAAATAATGCCAATTGCAAAGGAACTTCTGGAATGTGATCCCAAAGATCCAAAGTGGCCACAAGTGTTAACCAAATTAAGGGAAGTGGCATTAAGTCCCAGATTCAAAAAGCTTCGCTCCTTAGTGCGTTGGCCAGGTGGACTCAAATTCTTATTGGACCTAAGGGGTGATATATTAACCCTCTCAGAGAAGTCAGAACCCCAATTATATGCCTTGGATAAAGAGATCTCTTTTATCTTTGAAAACTGGTTCCAGGAAGGCTTTCTCTACCTTGAAGAGATTACCTTAGACAGTCCATATAGGCAGATCGAGATTATCAAAAACAGGGACCTGGTTCACCCCATGACCTCCATAGAAGAGATGGGTGACAGATTGGGAAAGGACAGAAGGTGCTTTGCTTTGTATCACAAGATATGGCCCTATGAACCGATTATATTCATTGAAGTAGCATTAACAGAGGGAATAGTGAAATCCATCCATGATATAGTTGGTGCAGGAAAAAAGACCTATGAATCTCCAGACACTGCCATATTTTATTCCATCAACAATACCCAAAATGGCCTTGCAGGACTTGGCCTTGGCAAGGTTTTGATCTTCAAGGTGGTGGACTTCATCCGCAAAAAGGAACCCAAAATAAAAAACTTTGCCACACTAAGTCCCTTGCCCGGGTTTTATAAAAGGTATCTAAGGCCCATACTCTTGGGCCAAGATGAGGGCTTTTTATTGAAAAGGGATGGATTAAAGGAATTTTTCAAAAGATCAGAGGAAAGAATGCTCTATGAATTGGTGGGACAACCCCAAAAGGATCTTGCCCTTTTACTCATGGAAGTTCTGGATACTGATACCTGGTATAAAGGCGAGTTTAGGTCCTGTCTTGAGGAACCACTTCGTAAACTTGCCTACCATTATGTGGCAGAAGAAAAGACCAAAGAAGGTAAACCCTTAAACCCAGTTGCAAACTTCCACCTCGGAAATGGAGCCACAGTCTCCTTAAGGGGCATAAATTTCCTGGGAAACCTCTCAGAGAGGGCCTTAAAGGATTCCCTGGGTTTTATGGTGAACTATATATACTCCTACAACTGGCTTACCAATATCAGCAAGGCAATTAGATGGCTGGACAGGATAGAGATAAAAGGTTTGATGGAAAAATGGTTTTGATATCAGCTATTGACACTGGCAATCAAATCTTGTAGTTATGTTGTAGCTAACATCTTTGGCCAGGTCGAAAAATGAAAGATCCAAACTATTATTTTGTAGGTCAAATAGTCTTTTTTTGGGGGATAGGCCTTCTATAAGTCCCTGCACATCTTCTTATTCTCTTGTGGTTACCCCAAAAAACGGTTAGGTGTGTCAGTTTTTCAAACCTTTTTAAAGTCTATTAAAGGAGGATGCAATGGGCGTGCTTGAAGAACTCCAAGGCATAGTTGGCACTGAAAATGTATTCAGTGATAGAGTGGAATGTCTGTCCTATTCCAGGGACATGTCTGTACACAAAGGCATTCCAGACTATGTGGTATTCGCCAAGTCCACTGAGGAAGTCTCACAAATAATGAAGTTGGCCACAAGGGAAAGGATACCTGTGGTTGCCAGGGGATCTGGCACAAGTGTCACAGGCGCAGTGCTGCCTGTAAAGGGTGGGATCTTATTGGACCTTCATCTCATGAACAGGATCCTTGAAATAGATCCAAAAAATTTCTATGCCAGGGTGGAACCCGGGGTCATTTGTGCACAATTAAACGGAGTCCTTGCAAAACAAGGTCTTATGTTCCCTCCCAACCCAGGTAGCGAGGTGATAGCCACTATAGGCGGAATGGTAAGCACCAACGCATCTGGCCACAGGGCAGTAAAATACGGAACCACAAGGGACTACATCAAAGGCCTCAAAGTAGTGCTGGCCAACGGTGATGTGATAGAGACAGGTACCATAGCCCCAAAATCCTCTTTGGGATATGACTTGACCCACCTTTTTGCCTCTTCAGAGGGGACTTTGGGGATCATCACGGAAATAGTGGTAAAGATTGAGCCAAAACCCGAATACGGTGCCCTTGCCACAGCAATCTTTGGAGATCTGAACAAGGCAGGAGAAGCGGTTACAGAGGTGATTACCTCTGGGATCAAGCTGGCTGGATGCGAGATCTTGGATAAGTTTTCCTTGAAGGTGGTGGAAGAGGTGCTCAAAAAGGATGTCTCAAAGATAGAGGCCTTGCTCCTAATGGAGGCAGATGGAGCAAAGGATGTGGTTATAAAGGACATGAACCGTATAGGTGAGATAATGAAGGCCCATGGGTGCCTTGAATTTGAATGGTCAGATGATCCCAAGAAAAGGGAAGAAATGATGTTGGCAAGAGGACGCCTGGTTCCTACCCTTTCAAGGATAAGGCCAGGGAACCGCCTTGTGCCCATAGCAGAAGACTTGGGTGTGCCCAGCACAGAGATCCCAAATACCATTAGGCAGGCACAGGCCATCTCAGAAAAACACGGGATATTGATCGCCACCTTTGGGCATGTGGGAGACGGAAATGTGCATACCACCTTTGTTGCAGACGTTAGAGATAGACAAGACTGGGACAAGATAAGAAAGGCCACTGAGGATTTAGTTTCAATTGCCCTAAAGGCCAAAGGCACCCTTAGTGCTGAACATGGTAGCGGGCTTACAAGGGCACCTCATATTGGGTTACAGCTGGGTAATTCCTTAGAACTAATGAGAAAGATCAAGGCCCTATTTGATCCCCTAAACATCTTAAACCCTGGCAAGATGGGTCTTGAGGGAGAGAAGGCTGATATATATGACTACTTTGCCTTCCAACCCCTTTTGGAAAATCCTGAAGGCGCAAGGTCCTTTGGAAGGGAGATAGATAATGAGGTGCTTGCCTGCATCCATTGCGGCTTTTGTAGATTGGGGTGCCCTACTTTTATGGCAACACACAGGGAATCTAAAAACGCAAGGGGAAGAAATGCCCTTGCCTTTTACTTCATGAATAAGGAGATAGATACTTCCAAAGAGTTGGCAGAGGCCTTTTATAGCTGCACCACCTGCCAGGCCTGCACATATTTTTGCCCTGCAAGGATCAAGGTGGATGAAATCGTGGAAGGCGTTAGAAGGTATTTATTTAAAGAGGGCTTCACCCCACAGCCAGTGTTGGCAGTTAGAGAGAATATCCTAAAGACAGGAAACGTATACGCAAGCCCACAAAAGGACAGGATCGAAATTTATCCCTCCTCTTTAAAAGAAAAAATTGAAAAAGGCACACTGAAAGAGAAGGCAGAGACCTTACTGTTTATGGGGTGTGTGCCCAGTTACTTAGACATGAAGATGATCCCAAGCCTCATAAAACCTTTGGATCTTGCTGGTGTGGATTATACTGTGTTGGGTGTAAAGGAAAACTGCTGTGGGTTCCCTCTGTATCTCATGGGAAGTGATGATTTTGATACGCACGCAAAGAGGATCGCAGACAGCATAAAGGCAACGGGTGCAAAGGAGCTAATAACACCTTGTGCCGGTTGCTTTAAGACCTTTAAAAAGCTATACCCAAAGGTGGCTGACTTGGGGTTAGAGGTATATCATACAGTCACATACATCCACAGGCTTATCAAAGAAGGCAGGCTCAAGTTTAATACTCCTGTGGAAGCCACAGTAACCTATCATGATCCTTGTGATCTGGGGAGGGCACTCCAGATATTTGAGCCTCCAAGGGAGATACTCTCAAGCATCCCCGGTGTCAAATTGGTTGAAATGCCCAGGAATAGGCTACAGGCAAAGTGCTGCGGTGGCGGAGGTGGGGTTATGGCAAATAACCCTGACTTGGCAGTTAAGATGGGGTCAGATAGGGTCATGGATGCGGTTTCAGTTGGCGCAGAGATCATCGTATCTGGCTGCGCTGCTTGTAAGGACAATTTAAGAAAAGGCCATAAGGCACTGCCCAAGGATAAGAGAGCAAAACTCAAGATAATGGATATCTCAGAGATAATCGGAGAGGCGCTCTGATGGAAGAAAAGAAAAAAACCGAACAAAAGCCACAGCCCCTTCAATCAACTCAAATGTTAAAGAAGGTGATGGCAGACCATTTTTACGAACTGGACGAGGCCTCCAAGACAGGAAGCCGAAAGATAGCCTGGTGTACCAGTGTGGGTCCTGCCGAACTTTTGAGGGGCATGGGTTTTTTGGTCTACTTCCCAGAAAATCATGGGGCCATGCTGGGAGCATCCCGTATGGCAACGGAGCTAATACCCTATGCCAACCAATTGGGATATTCACCTGACATATGTTCATACCTTACCAGCGACATAGGTTCCTATCTTGCCAAACGCACACCTTTACAAAAGACCTATAACATTCAGTCTGTGCCCAAACCCGATGTGCTGGTCTTTAATACCAACCAGTGTAGGGATGTAAAGGACTGGTTTTCCTTTTATGGAAGGGAATTTAACGTGCCCGTAATTGGGGTTTACACCCATAGGTCCATTGGAAAGATAGAAAACTATCATCTGCAGGATGTGGCAGAACAGTTCAAGGCACTGATCCCCACATTGGAAGAGGTCTCGGGCCAAAGGTTTGACATGGATAGGTTCAAAGAGGTGGTGGGACTTTCCAGGAGGACCTCTGAACTTTGGAGGGCATGTCTTGAAACAGCAGCCCATAAACCATCTCCATGGACTTTTTTTGACGCAACCATCCACATGGGTCCTGCTGTGGTGGCAAGGGGCACAAAAGAGGCCAACGAATACTATGAGGTGCTACTAAAGGAGCTAAAAGAAAGGACAGAGCAAGGAATTTCCGGGGTTCCCAACGAGAGGTTCAGGGTATATTGGGAAGGGATGCCCATTTGGGGAAAACTCAGATCCTTATCGGACCTGTTTTCCTCCCTCAACACATGCATTGTGGCCTCCACCTATTGCAATAGCTGGATATTCGACCAACTGGACCCCGACAGACCCTTTGAGAGCATGGCCTTGGCTTATACCGAACTCTTTATCGTAAGGGACGAGGAATATAAGGAAGACTATATCAAAAGGATGTTTGAGTTCTTCAAATTCCAAGGGATTATATTCCACGATGCCAAGACATGCCCTAATAATTCCAACAACAGATATGGTATGCCGGAAAGGCTTTCTAAAAGGCTTAACATCCCATGCCTTGTGATCAACGGAGACCTAAACGATTTGAGGTGTTTTTCAGAGGAGCAGGCCAAGACTAACATAGAGGCCTTTATAGAACAATTGGAGGAGTCCTAATTGTACTTTGTGGGCGTTGATGTAGGTGCTTCACGGACAAAGGTGGCCATCCTGGATGGGGAGGCCAACCTCCTGGGATTTGATGTGAGGAGGTCGGGTACGGATTTCCAGAAGAGTTCCAGGGAGGCCTTTGAGGCGGCCAAGGGCTCCCTGGGCCAATCGGATTTTTCCTGCGTGAGCACAGGCTACGGCAGAAAAAATGTGGATTTTGCAGGTGAGTCCAAGACGGAAATAGCCTGCCATGCAAAGGCCTGCTTCCACTTTTTTCCCTATCCCATCACCATAATAGATATAGGTGGACAGGACAATAAGGTGATCAAATTGGATGAAAAGGGAAGAAGGATATCCTTCAAGATGAACCGTAAATGTGCAGCAGGCACAGGAGCCTTTTTGGAAGAGATGTCTTTGAGGCTCAATATACCTTTAGAAGAGATGGATCAGATGGCAAGAAGGTCCACAAGTATGGTTGAGCTGGGAAGTTACTGTACGGTTTTTACTGCCACAGAGGTATTGGAAAAGATTAGGCAGGGGAAAAAAGTTGAAGACATCATAAAGGGGCTGTTTCTGTCTGTAATAAAGAGGGCACTTGAGATGGATAGCCTTACAGATAAGGTGGTGATGACCGGAGGAGTGGTGGAGCACAATCCCTATATGGTTGAAATGATAAGAGAAATCACACAAAAGGAGGTATTGGTTCCACCGCACCCACAACTGGCAGGAGCCTTTGGGGCAGCCCTCTTTGCCATGGAGATCCACAGGCAACAGATCAAGGGAGACCAAAAGTGAACAGAACAATCAAAATAAGGTAAGGAGGTACAGAGATGAGAAGTAAATGGATGCACATTGGCACAGTTCTTAAGATGCATGCCATTAATTACCCAGAAAAGCTTGGTTGGCAGGACAAGTTCAAAGAGTACTCGTTCAAAGATTGGAACGAGAGGTCATGCAGGCTGGCCAACGGTCTTAGGCAACTTAAGGTAAACTACAAAGATACCTTTGCGGTCATAAGTTACAACCGTGGCGAATGGATGGATATCTATGCCGGTTGTGCCAAAGGAGGCCAGATTATTGTTCCAGTAATGTTTAGGCTCGAAGGGCCAGAAATTGAATACATTGTCAATCATGCCGAATGCAAAGCTTTCATTGTGGAACAACCCTTTGTGGAAAAAATAAACAAGATCAAAGATAAACTTTGTGTACCCAAGGATGCCTATGTGTATCTGGGTGACGGCCCGGCACCTGAAGGTTATATCCATTATGAAGAATGGCTAAAATCCTCATCACCCGAGGAGCCAGATTATATTGTGGATGCAGATGATCCTTGGACCATTATGTATACTTCTGGTACCACAGGGAAGCCAAAGGGTGTTGTAAGAACACATGAAAGCTATATGGCACAGTATTATCTGAACAACATAAATATGGGTGTGAGGCCAACAGATAAGGTTATGTTGGTAATGCCAATGTGCCATGTAAATTCTATCTTTTATAGCTTCTGTTATACCCTGGTAACAGCACCGGTCTTTGTTTATAATATGACAAGTTTTGATCCCGAAGACCTTCTTAAAACCATTGAAAAATACAAGATCACATTTACCTCGCTTGTGCCAACACATTATGTGATGATACTTGCTCTGCCAGATGAAATAAAGAAAAACATAGATGTATCCTCCATTCGCCAACTTTTGATATCCTCTGCTCCTGCCAGGAAAGAGCTAAAACTTGCCATTATGGATTATTTTAAGAACGCCGAGCTTTGGGAGGCTTACGGAAGCACTGAAGGTGGCCTTGTGACTTTATTGAGGCCAGAGGATCAATTTAGGAAGCTTGGGAGCATTGGAAGGGAGATATTTGGTATAGACAGGATAAGGCTATTGGACGAGGAAAAGAGGGAGGTGCCTGTGGGAGAGGTGGGAGAGTTGTACTACAGGACACCCATGCTCTTTAAGGAATATTGGAAGAATCCTGAAAAAACCTCAGAGGCCTTCTTTGAAGGATGGTCCTCCGCAGGAGACATGGCCCGAAGGGACGAGGATGGCTACTATACCCTGGTGGACCGAAAGGCCAACATGATAATCACCGGCGGAGAAAACGTGTATCCATCTGAGGTGGAAGCGGTGGTAGCCACCCATAAGGCAGTTAAGGATGTGGCAGTAATTGGTGTCCCAGATCCCAAATGGGGTGAAGCCATAAAGGCCGTGGTGGTTTTACACAGTGGCTATCAGCCAACAGAGGAATTAAAACAGGAGATTTTAGAACATTGTAAAGGAAAGCTTGCAGGATATAAAAGACCAAAAACAGTAGACTTTATCCCTGATGAGGACATGCCCAGGACCCCCACAGGGAAGATTCTCCATAGGATCTTAAGGGAGAGATATGGTAAGTGGTCAGATGTGCAATAATAAAACAACGAGGAGGTAGGTTTAGATGTTAAAAAATGCGTTTATTCCTTACAAAGGCTATTATTCAACACCATTTTGCAGGTGGCAGGGAAGCTTGGCATTGGACAATGCAATTGAGTTAGGAGCAAAGACCTCCAAGAGATGGCTAAGTGCCCAAGGATGGGAACCAACTATTTTTGATTACGTGATCTTTGGAAACACCGTTGGCCAACATCACCAGTTTTACTCAAGTCCGTGGGCAGCCCATATGATGGGTGCGAGAGTGCCTGCTGTTGCTATGAGTCAGGCCTGCACAACTTCCACAACATGCCTATTTTTTGGAGCCATGGGTGTGGAGCTGGGTCTTTTCCAAAATGTTTATGTACTCTTGGTGGATAGGTGTTCAAACGGCCCCCATACAATTTGGCCAAATCCATTAGGACCTGGAGGAGAGGTAATCTCTGAGAATTGGCTTATGGATAACTTCAACTGCGACCCGGCAGTTGGTAACAAGATGATAGAGACTGCAGAAAATGTTGCAAGGGAAACAGGGATAACCAGGGAGGAATGTGATGACCTAACTGTAAGGAGATATGAGCAGTATCTGGATTCCTTGAAAAACGACAGAGAATTTCAAAAAAGATACATGTTCCCTGTGGAGGCTACTGTTACAAAAAAGGAAACAAAACTTGTGGAAGAAGATGAGGGTGTCACTCCTGTTATAAAGGACGTTATAATTAAAATGAAGCCGGTTATTCCTGGTGGGGTCTTGACCTTTGCCACCCAGACACACCCTGCCGATGGAAATGCAGCCGTAATCGTCACCACAAAGGACAAGGCAAAGGAATTGAGCAAGGATCCCAACATTACCATACAGGTTATATCCTATGGTTTTGCAAGGGAAAAACCGGGTTTTATGGCCATGGCACCTGTGCCAGCAGCCAAGATGGCCCTCCAAAATGCTGGACTTGATATAAAGGACATAAAGGTGATTAAGACCCATAATCCCTTTATTGTGAATGATATCTATATGTCAAAACAGTTGGGAATTGACCCATATAAGTTCAACAACTACGGAAGCAGTATTATATATGGACACCCACAAGGTCCCACTGCAGCCCGCCTTATTATAGAAGGAATCGAAGAAACCGTGTTGTTAGGTGGTGGCTATATGCTCTGGGCAGGCTGCGCAGCAGGAGATACTGGCGCTGCCCTGATCTTAAAAATAACTTAAGCCAATACAAGGGGAAGGTAAATGCCTTCCCCCTTGTTGTTAATTCCTTGGATAAGCCTTTTTTCTTAGACCACAATATTTAGAACTTTGTGGTATAGATAAGTCTTTAGGTTTGAAAATCCAAAGGATAATCCAATAAGACTTGTTTATAATCAAAATTTGGGGGAAAAATTTTCTTGACATCCATGCTCCTGTTGAAGAGAATCAATTAAAAATATGAGAAATTTGTGAAATTGGTCACTTATTGCCACTAAATTTAAGGAGGCAAGTTATGGCCGTTATTACCATCTCGAGGCAGTTCGGTGCTGGCGGGAGGACAATTGGTGAAAAGGTTGCTCAAAAGCTCTCCTACAGATATGTCCATGAAGACATAATAAAAGAAATAGCAATCAAAGCAAAGGTATGTGATGATCGTATAAAAGCCATGGAGAAGAGGGGGACCTCAAAACTTCAAAGATTTTTGGAAAAAATAGTCTCAGTGAGTTATGTGGATAGATTAATTGCCGAAGATTACAGATATGTGGATGAAAGCACCTATGTTGATGCGGTAAAGGCTGTAATGTTCGATCTCTATGAAAAAGATAACTGTGTCATAGTTGGTAGGGCAGGACAATTCATACTCAAAGATAAACCCAATGCCTATCATGTACTATTGGTAGCACCAATTAAGTATAGAATTAAATTCTTAGTTGATCATTACTATCTAAAAGAATCCCAGGCAGAAAAGGCTATCAACAGAGCTGATACCATAAGAAGCAGATTTTTATCATTCTTTGCAGATCCTTCTGAACACGACAGCCCTTTAAATTACCATCTGGTTATAAATACCCAAAAGGTAGATGTTGAAAAGGCCGTAAAACTCGTCATAGATCTGATGGATTGACATTAAATTGGGGCCTTACTGTGCCCCTTAATTCATAAAAGAGGAGGCTCTGATGGCTGGTCTAAAGGACCAGTCTACACCTGAAATGGTGGAGGCCTTGGGTGAGGGTTTGGAAAAACCAAAATCCAAAAGGTCTTCTTTTGGTGCAAGGCTTATCCTCTTTGCCCTTTTAGTGCCCTTATGGCTGGTATTATCCGGCAGATTTGATGTCTTCCACCTCACCTTAGGGCTTATCTCCTGCGCCATAGTTTGTGCCATTTCAGGAGATCTTATCCCAGAGCTAAAAGGAAACGGACTTGTTAGGGCTTGGGCAAGATTCCTTATGTATCTTCCGTGGCTTATATGGCAGATCTGGCTTGCCAATTTGCACATACTGAGGATCTCTTTTCATCCAAAGGCAAAGGAAATCATAGATCCCCAAGTAATCCGCTTTAGGAGTTCCCTAAAGAGTGACTTGGCAAAACTCACCTTGGCCAATTCAATAACCTTAACGCCAGGTACCATCACAATATCTATTTCCGTTTACGGAGATTTTAGGGTGCATGCCATAGACCTGCCTTCGGCAGAGGGTATATTGACAGGTACCATGGAAAGAAGAGTAAAAAAGGCCTTTGGCGAAGCATGATGTGGGATTTTTTTCTTTACTGCAGTATATACTTATCTCTTATTATGCTACTTCCCATGTACAGAGTAGTATTCGGGCCAACTGTTTTCGATAGATTAATGGGTGTAAATGCAATAGGAAGCAAAACGGTTGTTTTGCTTCTTCTCATCGGCTTCATATATGAAAGACCTGATATGTTTGTTGATATAGCTCTTGCATATGCACTCTTAAATTTCATAGCCGTAATTGCCACATCAAGGTACTTTTATAAAAGGAGAAGGTTATGATATTGGATATAGTCTGCATTATATTTGTTTTGGGAGGCTTGTTGTTTTTTACCGGAGGCAGTGTTGGAATCATTAGATTACCAGACTTTTACACAAGAATGCATCCCGCAGGGAAACTGGATAGTATGGGAAGCTTAATGGTAATAATTGGGTTGTTTGTCTATATAATGGAAACTCCGAATTTATTAAATGCTTTAACAGGATTAAAGATTGTGCTTATAGCGGTTTTTATGTACCTCAGCAGTCCAACTGCAACACATTGCATAGTTGATGCTGCAATGAGATCAGGATTAAAACCTTGGGAGAAATGAAAGTTAAATGGGCTGGCATGTAGATATAATCATACTTACTTTGGTAGTAATAACTGCAATCGCTGCCATTCAGATCAAAGATCTTCTTGCAACTGCAATACTTTTTGGCGCTTATAGTTTTATGATGTGTGTTCTTTGGTCAATTATGGGTGCTGTGGACGTGGCCTTTACAGAGGCATCGGTGGGAGCTGGCGTTAGCACTGTATTTTTTGTCGCAGCTATCTTTCATACCACAAGAAGGAGTCAAGATTGAGATACATAGCACTAATAGTTGTACTTTTGAGCGGTTTGGTATTGCTTTATACTGAAAAAGATCTACCTCCTTGGGGTGATCCCAACTCACCTGCCAGTCTTCATGTCTCTCCCAAATACCTTAGAGACTCCCTCCAAGAAACAGCTGTACCCAATGTGGTGACCTCTGTGCTGGCGGACTACAGGGGTTATGATACCATGTTTGAAACAACCGTGATCTTTTGTGCCGGGCTTGCATGCTTTGTGCTCCTTAGGGTGTTTAAGGTAGAAAGAAAAGAGGCCCATTACAGGCACAAGGCAACAGGACTGATAATACACGTAAAGGTACCTAATCTTTTGGATAACTCTTCAGAGTTTGAGAGGGTGGACACCATGTGGGTGCCCCACGATTTAATCCTTAAGACCATGTGTAGATTTTTAATCCCTTTCATACAACTCTTTGCACTATATGTAGTGGCCCATGGGCATCACAGCCCAGGTGGAGGCTTCCAAGGTGGTGTCATCTTGGGCGCCAGCATAATACTCCTTTCCATTTCTTTCGACCTCAGAACAGGCCTCGAAAGAGTTAATGAACGTAGTATAAGCCTTATGAGCGCCACAGGAGTCTTTGTCTTTACAGGGATCGGTGCCATCTGCCTTTTTCTGGGAAGCCAATTTCTAAACTACGGCATCCTTTCTAAAATCCTGGGAGTGGATCCAGTGATGTCTAGATCATGGGGAATCTTTGGAGTCGAAGTGGGAGTGGCAATAACAGTTATGGCAGTGATGATCGGAATATACAATTACATCTCCTCTGAAGGTAAATTGGATGAAGGGCTTTAGATGGCAGATATTATAGGATATATCTTAGGAAAGTACAACTATTGGATGGCAGTTGTTCTTATGATGATCGGTTTATATGCAATGTTAGCAAAGAAAAACCTTATAAAAAAAATTGTAGGAATGAATATCTTTCAAACAGCCATTATTCTTTTTTATATATCCATTGGTTTTAAAAAAGGAGCTACAGTTCCAATAATCGAACACAACACCCATGTGATTGATGTGGCAAAATACGCAAACCCACTTCCCCACGTACTTATGTTGACAGCAATTGTGGTAGCGGTATCAACATTTGGTGTAGCCCTTGCGCTGGCTGTAAGAGTCTATCAAGAACATGGAACCCTCGAAGAAAATGAGATATTGAGTGAGCTACAGGAATGAGTATTCACCTTTCTGTAGTTATTGTAACATTTGGGCTTTTATTAGCCTTTGTAACTTATACGTTAAGGTGGATAAGGATAAGTCTTTGCCTTCCTTTTGCGATCACAGTATTAGGCTTTCTCACATCCTGTGCCATAGTCCTTTTCACACAGATAATCTTATGGGGGCCATTTGAATATCCAATGGGTGGATGGGCTCCACCCATCGGTATTGCCTACAATGTGGATCATTTAAATTCTTTTATGGTACTTGTGGTAACCCTTGTGGCCCTTGTAAACATAATAGCAAACTGGAAAGGATTGCAAAACTTTGTGGGAGATAGGATTGGAGGATTCTGTGCCCTATATATATTGTACGTTTCAGGCCTCAATGGAATACTTTTTACAGGTGACCTTTTCAATCTATATGTGCTCTTGGAAATAGCCTCTTTAACTGGCTATGCACTGCTTGCCATTGGAGACAGAAGGTTAGCTCCCTTTGCCAGCATCAATTATGTCTTCTTAGGCACTATGGGAGCCTGTTTTTATCTCCTTGGCATTGGATTCTTATACATAAAGACGGGCTCACTAAACATGATTGATGTATCCAATCTAATAAAACAACTTCACAACTCTCCCACAATTATTACTGCCTTTATGTTTATAATAGTTGGCATATGGATAAAAATGGGGCTGTTTCCGTTCCACATCTGGCTTCCCAGGGCATATACCCACACATTTGGCCCTGTGAGTAGTTTAATTGCTCCCATGGGAACAAAGGTTATGGCATACGCAATGTTCAAGGTTGTTTTGACAGTATTTGGAATCAATTTTGTGTTTAGAAGCAACGCCTTTCCCCATATAGTTAGCACCCTTGCTTTATCTGCTATACTCTTTGGGTCAATCTTTGCCCTAAGGCAAACACATTTAAAAAGAATGCTTTGTTTTGTTGTAATCACAGAAATAGGATATCTTGTGAGTGGATTAGCCATTGGTAACTCAAATGCCATAAAAGGTTCAATACTCCACATGCTGAATGATGTCTTTATGACTTTTTGCCTTTTTTTAAGTGGTCAAGCAATAATAGAAAGAATGGGAGTTAACATAGACGGTTTTTCAGAACTTTTTGTTAAAACTCCACTTATATCAGCAGTTTTTATAACTGGAGCACTATCTGTTGTGGGGATTCCTCCCACTTGTGGATTTTTTGGAAAGTGGTATCTACTTCTCGGTGCAGTTGAAAAAGGAAATTATCCTTTGTTTGTAACAATAATCCTAAGCAGTCTTCTAAACTTAATACTATTCTTTAAAGTGATTGAGATTGGTTTTTATGGTGGCAAAGTGATCCCAACTTGGAGACTTACAGGAGCTCCACCCTGGAGCTTTTATGTTGGACTTTGTTTTGCTGGAGTATCCATTATCCTTATGGGTTTATTTACCTTCCATTTAATAAGATATGTAATTGAACCCTTCCTAACACCTTTGGGTTTGTGATGGAAAAGGTTTATTCAGTTCTACCTTTGTATACCATTTTAACTTCTTTATGTTCAGTGCCATTTATAATGTGGAATGCCAAACGGCCCAACCTGAGGGAAGGCATAAGCCTCATTGCAGGGATCCTAAAGTTTGCAATAGTGCTAAAGATGCTTCCTGCTACCCTGGAAGGGAAGGCCTATGAGATCACACTGGTGGAATTATTCCCCAATGTAGGCCTTTCCCTTAAAGCAGACCTGTTGGGCTGCATGTTTGCCTTGGTTGCCTCATTTTTATGGATAATAACTTCATTGTATTCCATAGGCTATATGAGGGGGCTAAAGGAACATTCACAAACCAGATATTATGTATTCTTTGCCATTGCCCTTAGTTCTACCATAGGGGTTGCATTTGCCAAGAATCTTTTAACCTTGTATCTCTTTTATGAGATGCTCTCTCTTTCCACCTATCCTTTGGTAGCCCATCATCAGGATGAGGATGCCAAGTCTTCAGGCAGGAAATATCTAACTTATTTGGTTGGTTCTTCAATTGGGTTGGCGCTTCCTGCAATTATTTGGTTATATTCCCGTTTAAATACCTTAGATTTCCAACCCCAAGGTATCCTAAATGGTCTTTCTACATACGAATCGAGCCTTTTGTTTTTCATGCTCATATTTGGTTTTGCAAAGGCTGCCATAGTTCCTTTTCATGCCTGGCTTCCAGCTGCAATGATCGCTCCAACCCCGGTTAGTGCCCTATTACATGCAGTGGCAGTGGTAAAAGCAGGGGCCTTTTCTTTGGTGAGGGTAATCCTTGAAATATTCGGGCAAGGCTTTCTGGCAGAATCTTGGGCAGGCCCAGCATTGTATCTGTTAACTTCCCTTACCATATTGTTTGGTTCTTTGATGGCCATGTACCAAAAAGAGCTAAAAAGGATTTTGGCTTTCTCCACTGTCTCACAACTCTCTTACATAGTTTTGGGGGTTTCAATCATTTCCCCTCTGGCCATTAAAGGTGGACTATTACACCTTGCCATGCATGCCTTTGGGAAAATAACCCTGTTCTTTACAGCAGGTGCCATCTATGTGGCCTTTCACAAAAAGTTTATCCAGGAGATGGAAGGGCTCGGAAGGCAAATGCCCATCACCTTTGCTGCCTTTTTCTTGGGAAGTCTTTCCATTATAGGCCTTCCACCTTTAGGGGGTTTTTTGAGCAAGTGGAACCTTGCCTTAGGAGCATACCAAGGTGTTGGGCTTCCTGTAATGGGTGTGTTTTTACTCAGTTCACTCCTAAACGTGGCTTACTTTATGCCCATAGTGTATAAGGCCTTTTTTCCCTCTCAACCTGCTAAATGGGAATTCAAAGAGGCTCCCTTACCTTGCCTCATATCCATGATAGTGACTTCCATCATATCACTTATACTATTTTTCTACCCCTACCCTTTCTTTGCCATTACAGAAAACCTATCAAAGGTCCTCGGAGGTTAGGATATGGAAAAATCCCCTGACCCAGAAGAACTTGAAATCCTTTACCACGAAGCCCACCCTAACTACAAAAAGGCCCTCTGGATCTTGTTTATATTAGCATCCTTATATCTCCTGATCGTATTTTTAGGAGGAATGAGATGAAGTTTGACACCTTTACCAATCCAAAGGTATTAAAGGTTGGGAATCTTTTGTTTTATCTGTTATTATTGGCGATATTAATTGGAGATTTTTTTGTTACAAGACACGAAGGGTTTGCGTTTGAAAAATACTACTGGTTCTTTGCCGCATTTGGCTTTATAGCATCTGTATTGGCCGTGTACGTAGCCAAAATACTTAGGTTCTTTACAAAACGTAAAGAGGATTATTATGATAGGTGATCCAGGGATCCCAATCCCATTCATATTTTATTTGGGAGCTGTACTCTTACTTATTAGAATCAGAATTTTAGAAAGAATCATACTGTTACTGACTCCAACTTTAGCATTTCTTGTAGTAATTTTTTTACCCAAAGGAGACTATCACAATATCTATTTTTTGGGCTATAATCTTGTTTTAACACGATTAGATGCTTTAAGTTACCCATTTGCAATTATATTTTCCTTAATGGCAATATTGGGTTTCATATATTCCATTCATCACGAAGATGTAATCCAACATATTTCAGCCATGATATATTCAGGTTCTGCCTTGGGTGTTATTTTGGCTGGTGACTGGTTTTCTTTATATGTTTACTGGGAACTGATGGCCATATCCTCAACCTTCCTTATTCTTGCAAGAAAAACAGACAGTTCCACAAAGGCAGCCTATAGGTATTTTATGGTCCACATCTTGGGAGGACTCATGCTCTTAGCAGGCATACTCATGGAAGTTTCCTCTGGTCAAAACCAAGGTGTGGGACCAATGGAACTAAAGGGCACAGGCAAATGGCTCATGTTTTGGGGGATTGCCTTAAACGGAGCCATACCTCCCTTGCATGTGTGGCTAAAGGATGCCTATCCCGAATCCACGGTAACCGGAGGGGTATTTTTGAGTGCCTTTACAACAAAAAGTGCGGTTTATGTTATGGCTCGACTTTTTATGGGAGCAGAGGTTTTGATATGGCTTGGTGCCATAATGACCATTTTCCCTGCCTTTTATGCCCTGATAGAAAACGATCTCAGGCGGATTCTTTCCTATAGCCTCGTGAACCAAGTGGGATTTATGATGTGTGGCGTGGGTATAGGTACACAGCTGGCTTTAAATGGAGCTGTTGCCCACGCTTTCTGTCATATAATATACAAGGCTTTGTTGTTTATGTCCACTGGAGCTGTGCTCCACATGACAGGCAAGATCAAATGCACTGAATTGGGAGGGCTTTACAAAACAATGCCATTAACTGCCTTGTTTTGTATAATTGGTGCTGCCTCTAACTCTGCATTTCCGTTGTTCAGTGGATTTATAAGTAAAAGTATGATCATTTCCGCTTCAGCCCATGAGGGTCTTTTGCCCATATGGCTGATGTTACAATTTGGATCTGCAGCGGTTATAGTCTACTTGGGATTAAGGGTGCCGTATTTTGCCTTTTTTGGCCGAGACAGAGGGCTTAGGAGCAAGGAGCCTCCCGGCAACATGTTGATTGCAATGGGAATCTGCGGCTTTTTATGTGTTTACCTGGGGGTCAATCCCCAAGCCTTATACAGGATCCTTCCCTATCCTGTTGATTACATTCCTTACACAGGCGTTCATGTTGTGTGCCAGAGCCAGCTGCTTTTCTTTGGAATACTGGCATTCTACCTAATGTTAAAAGGAGGGGTGTACCCTCCAGAACTAAAGGCCATAAATTTAGACCTGGACTGGCTGTATAGAAAAGGGTTAGGATATTACATAATGCCCTTTGTGTTTAAGGCCCTGGAGGTGGTCAATGGCTTGTTTTATGACATCTTTGTAAGAAAATTCCCATCAGGTCTTAGGTGGTTGATACTAACCCTTCCCAGAACCTTGACTTTAGTAATCTTAAGCCCTGCAAAACCCTTTTTCACAAAAAACAGGTTTCAAAACTTTGTATCAGAGGTACTGGAAAGGCTTGAGGAAGAACCCGGTTCACTAAGCATGACCTTTGCAGTTGGAGCAATTGCCCTGATCTGGCTACTTCTCTAATACCAAGGAGGTATGAGATGTTAGAGTTAAAGGACTTAAAAAAGATATTCATACTTCAAAGGCTAACAGATCACATGTTGGAAAAACTAAGGCCTTTTGTGGGAGTTAAACGTTTTAAAGACAGGGATGTGGTATTTCGCGAAGGTGAAGAGGCAAAGGAATTCTACATGGTTTACAGTGGCTTGATACTCTTAGAGGTCTCTGTCACTCCCGTAATGGATATCACATTGGGGACCATAAAACCCGGATACTCCTTTGGCTGGTCTGCCATAATGCCACCTCCCTCCCAATATACCACCCATGCCATAAGTAGTGGTAATTCTGAGGTCTTTTATTTGCCTGGCAAGGAACTGCAAGCCATGATGGATGAAGATCCCGAGCTTGGCTACAGGTTTTTGAGGGGAGTGGTAAACATCCTCAAAAAGAGGTTAGAGAGGAGGACAGAGCAGTTCTTAAAAACCCTAAGAAGTCACCCTGACATACAAAAGCCCTTCTGGGAGTGATTGGGCCTTGGCAGGGCATACCACAACACACTTGCCGCACACGTGGGTGGATGAATTTAATCCCTTTAAGGTGGGAGAATTTAGTATATTTTCTTCTAACCTTTTAAAGCATGAAAATCTTTGGATTCCCTCCTCTTCCAATGCCTTTACAGGGCAAGCCTCAACACATTTATTACATGAGCCACCTCTTTTCCCAAGGCACATCTCCCCCAAGTTCCAAGTTGGTGTGTAAGGCAGTGGACAGTCGGTAAGTAAACTGCCCAACCGACCTCCACAGCCCAAAGGTGTAATAAGTTGACAGTTCCTACCAAAGGTTCCTAAATTGGCCAAATAACCCAAATGCTTGTGTGACCAAAGGGAAATCAGACGCTCCCTATCGAAGTTGTGTGTGGGAGGGGTAAGCACTGCCTCATAACCCTTTTCCATCAGCACCTCGGATACACCTTCCATCAGCCTCACCAACAGCCGATTTGTGGACTCATAGGCCTTACCCCATGACCTGGCCGGCAGATCCCCCACACTGTTTTCACTGAGGACAAACTCCTTGAACTTTAAAAACAAAACCAGTACAGACCTAACCTCAGGCATGAGATCCCAAGGCATGGGATGGTCTTGTGCCACCATTATCTTGAGCTTCAAAAACCTTCTATCAGCAGGTGCAATGGCGAGCAAAAGACCTTCCCAGAAACCATCCTGTTCCTCAGCAAGGATCCGAAAAATTGCCTTTTCAACGGAAGAGAGCATGAGGCCTAAATCATTATCTTTGCCTTTTCTTCCCAAAATTTCTTCTCCTTCTCCCGCCAATCAGTACCACCGAACCTTCTGTCATAATAACCTGCAAGCCTTTCAAACCACCTTGTCCATGGGCTCTTTTTCTGCTCCCTGGCCTCTATTACATCGGCGACAAACTGGGCGATGTTTGAGATCTCGTCTTTTGGAGCATAATAGTCTGCTCCTTCCTCAGCAGACCTCTTTAGATTCTCCTGTGATAGACCGTGAGCAGTGAGCATCAGGGTAGGGATACCTTTGTCCTTGGCAATCTTAAGGAGATCAAAACCCCTTACACCCATGATGTCCAAGATAGCCACATCGTATTCATTCTCCTCCAAAAGTCTTTTTGCCTCTTCATAGGAGTCGGCCCTATCCAGTTTGCATACATCCAAAAGTTCTGTGAGGGTGTCCAACACGTCCTTTTCGTCGTCCACAATCAATACCCTCTTTCCCATGATGATCTTTTCTGGCTCCATTACCCACCTCCTACTTTTTTATTTATTCATTATTTAACTTCATAGACTAATTGACAAGACTTAATATTGTGCGCATTGGCCTAATTCTTGCTTCCCTTACCTATAAAATCTTTTGAAACATGGGATCAAAGGTAGAAATGGCAACAGATTGGATAGAGGAAAGGATCCTTGACAAAGGAAATAAAAAAACAGCTGGGAATTTATTTCCCATTATCGTAGGCAAAAAATGTACAAATTTGCTCAATAAAAGGAGGTAAAGATGTCACTAATCATTAATCACAACATGATGGCAATGAACGCAGCCAGGAACCTCACAATGACCTATAAGGCCTTGTACAAGTCCACCCAAAGACTTAGTTCAGGCCTTAGGATTAGTTCTGCTGCAGATGATGCAGCAGGCCTGGCAGTGAGAGAAATCATGAGGTCAGATATTGCTGTGATAAGGCAGGGGATAAGAAATGCCAACGATGGTATTTCCATGATCCAAACTGCAGATGGTGCCCTTTCTGTTATAGATGAAAAGCTCATAAGGATGAAGGAGCTGGCAGAACAGGCTGCAACAGGAACCTACACAGATGAACAAAGGGCCATCATGAACTCGGAATTTGTGCAGATGTGGTCAGAGATCACAAGAATTGCCAATGCCACAGACTTTAACGGAATCAAGCTCTTAGATGGTAGTCAATCCGGTGGTCTAAAGATCCACTTCGGCACAGGAAATAACGTTGCCGAAGACTACTACCATGTATCCATAGGGAATGCCACTGCCTCTGCCCTTGGTATAGACCTTTCAACGGTTTCCATCAGCGCACAACATCCTGCCCAGTCTGCACTGGAGGTAATAGACAGCGCCATAAACAGCAAAGACAGGATAAGGGCACACTTGGGAGCCATGCAAAATAGACTAACAAATACCATCACAAACCTGAGTATCCAGGCAGAAAATTTACAGGCAGCAGAATCCCAGATCTCTGACGTGGATGTGGCTACAGAAGTAACCATATTGGTGAGGAACCAGATCCTGGCTCAAGCTGCTGTAGCCATGTTAGCCCAGGCCAATACATTCCCCCAGATGGCCCTAACCCTCTTACAAGGGATTTAGTTAACTTAGTTCTTTTGGGGCTGGTACTCCCAGCCCCATCCTAAAAAGAAAAGGAGTAGAACCTAAACTCTTCTAATTCCAGGGCAGTTAACTTGTTTCCATATACTGCACCGGTGTCTATGCCAATTTTGTTTTTCATCACTAATGGCTCCCTAAAGGGAGTGTGCCCAAAGATTATCCTTTTTCCAAAGTCAAAATCGGAATAGATAAATGGTTCCCTTATCCAAGTGAGATCTTCCAAAGCCTGCTCCTCCAAAGGTTTGCCGGGCCTAAGACCTGCGTGTACTACAAGGTAATCCCCAAGCTCTATGTATGGCAAAAGCTCCACAAAAAATTCCCTGTGATTATCCGGTAGCCAGGAAAGATCCTGAAACCTGGGGCCGGTACCATAGCTCCTAAGGGTTGCTCCCCCGCCGTTATAGAGGTATAGCTCCAGCCCAAATCCCGATATCACATCCAATAGGAGTGCCTCGTGATTTCCTAAGATACATTGCACCTTACCTTTTGATAAGGCCTTTAGCTCCAAAAGGAGGTCCACCACGCCCTTGGAGTCAGGTCCCCTATCAATATAGTCACCAACAAATATAAGGTGATCCTTGGAAGGTTCGTATTTTATCAGGTCCAAAAGCCCCAAAAGCATCCCTTTGCAGCCGTGAATGTCACCTATCACAAAGGTCCTTTCCATGATCAGAAGACCATAAAAAACCTAACCCTTGGGTCCAGCCTGTGAAGCCCTGCATCCTTGGCATACTTTATGGCCAGTTTGTATTCTTCGGACATAAGCCTCCTTGAGATCTCTGGGTATGAATAGGCATTTCCGCAAGGCCTGTATTGGTCCATCACATTCACATAGGTATCCTTTGAGATCTCTTCTGCCAAAAATCTCATGATCTCCTTGGTTTCGTGCACCAACCCTGGCATGACCAGGTGCCTCACCAAGAGCCCCCTTATGGCAATACCCCTTTCATCCATCTTCAAGTCCCCCACCTGTCTATGCATCTCCTTTATCACTTCCCTTGCAACCTGGGGATAATCTGCTGCCCTTAGATACTTCTTGGAGGACTCCTCAGACCAAAACTTAAAATCAGGCATGTATATGTCCACTATGCCTTCTAAGGCCTTTATGGTCTCAAGGGAATCATATGCACTTGTGTTGTACACTATGGGGATTGATAGTCCCATTGGAATGGCCTCCACCAGTGCCTCTACCCACATAGGCACCACATGACTTGGTGTCACAATGTTTATGTTGTGGCATCCCATCTGTTGAAGGGCGAGCATAATATGGGCCACTTCCTTTGCATCCATGTACTGCCCCTCCCTCAAGTGGCTTATTTCGTAATTCTGGCAAAACACACACAAGAGATTACAGGAGCTTACGAATATGGTACCAGATCCATGCCTGCCCACAAGGGGAGATTCCTCTCCAAAGTGCGGACTGTAGCTTGCAATCTTCATTTGCTTAGGAGTTTGGCAAAACCCCAGCTCTCCCTTTAGTCTGTTCACACCGCAATCCCTGGGACACAGGTGGCACTCCCCCAAGGCTTTAAGGAGGCTATCCCGCACCTGTGCCAATCTCCCGCTTTGGTAGACCTCCAAATAACAGGGCTTGTAGTCCATGGGTGCACCTCCCAAGCTTTTTCCCATAATAAATGGAAACGACACATCAAACAAGCGAAGAACTTCATTACCCTTATAGGAAAACTTAATAGGAGATAAAAGGAGATCTTTGCTAAAAGAGATAGGTGATTTCAGATAGCCAGAGAGCTTTGAAAAAAAGACGTTGTCGCACAAATCAACTTGGCAAAGAGGCGGTGCATGTTATATTTGATATATCATTCGTTTTGAAAATGTCTTTGAATATGGGGATTATGAGATTATTTTTAAATCGGAAAACTCCATTTCATGCTGAATCGGCACACTCTTGGCTATGTGCCAATCTTATATGTTTGTCTTCTGGCTGGAATCTATTCAATTGCAGGATCGGCAGGTTATTTTGAAATCTCCCAAGCAACGGATATGCTTAAAGCACTTCAGAAAGAAAGGCCTGAACTGGTAAGATTCAATGTAGACCGATGGGGTGCATTAACCTTTGTGAAATTTAGTGGAAAGGTAGATTCGTCATAAGGAAAGTAAATGGCAAAAAATATTACACGGTAATATTTAAACATTTACTCTGAGAAAATTATTTGAATTGCTCAAAAAGCAAGATTGATGCCCATTCCTCCTAATAAAGAAATTCAAATCCCACTTCTTCATCCGATTCATACTATGTGTGGTGAGATAAGGCCGCAAGAAATATATGGAATACTTGCTGTCTTGCTGCCTCAAATGGTACAAAAAGCTGGTTTGAAATAAGAAATAGTTCGCCCTGTTTTTAAGACTCAATTAAACTCCCTGTTTACAGCCAACCTACTTTTTTTACAATTGCCAGTTTTTCTTCCTTAAGCCTTTTGATTTCTTTAGGGTTACCTTTATAATAATCTACAGGTCTCGTATAATCAATGGATCAATACAGCCTGCGAATATTATACTCTTCAATATGCTCACCCACAACCTTTTTATCCTAATCTGCTGTATATCGGCTGACAGTGGGACCTCTTTCAAAAACAACACATCACCAAGATTTTTTTAAATGTAGGTTCTCTGTAGCAAGTTCTGCTATCACTCCTTTAGTGTTTGGTGCCTTCTTGCTTCATTTCTATTGTTTTGTGTTGTAATATCCCTTTTTTTTATGCTTATTTCATTTAGGATACCAGTTCTTCGTAATGCTATTTTGTCCCATTTGGTCTGTAACTGGACATGCTGGGTTATGCTTTTTCAAATTGAAAACATACAATGTTCTTTGAGCTTTTGCTGAATTCGATACCAATCAAATAGATCTGGTTATATTTGCCGAGATATTTTTCGTAATACCTTTTCTCTCTTATCTGCCTGATTGCACTGCCTTCTGCTTCATTTTCCACCACCTTAAACTCTAATATGTACACC
>Ga0197142_1000738_pt1 | contig 30421 bp, 26 predicted proteins | sample GBS60_MetaG_FD_148614 | JGI IMG/M metagenome (GOLD analysis project Ga0197142, IMG submission 148614) | Sediment microbial communities from Great Boiling Springs, Gerlach, Nevada, United States - GBS 60_MetaG | ecosystem: Environmental > Aquatic > Thermal springs > Hot (42-90C) > Sediment...
CGGTTGAGGGCCCTGCCCTCCGGGGTGTCGTTCGGCGCCACAGGACGGGTGTATCCGAAGCCCTCGTATGCGATCCTCTCTTTAGATACTCCGGAGGCCAGGAGGTAATTCACCACTGCCTCGGCCCTTCTGGTGGAGAGCTTCATGTTGTAATCGTATGTGCCAACGCTATCCGTGTGGCCCTCCACAGATATCTTCATCGCGGGGTAGGTGTTCATCAGTTTCACGAGCCTGTCCAGCTCCGGCCTTGACTCCGGAAGGAGGTCAGCCTTGTCAAACTCAAAGAATATGTTGTTTATCACGAAAGAGACGCCCTGCGCGAGGGGGGTGAGCGGGACATCAAGCCGGTACTCCTGGTAATCGGACATGGTTCTCAGGTCAAAGTTCGCTGAGTAAAACGCGTAGGTTCCGAAGAGCGCCTCCGCGGTTATCCCGTAGAGCCTCTTTGATGGCAGGATGGTGTAGAACTGGCCCGCGCTGTCCGTGGTCGTTCCGAAGACCCTCTTCCCTTCTTTAAGGTCCTCTATGCCAACCCTGGCCTGCACGGGCGCGCCAGTGAGCTTGTCAAAGACCTTGCCCTTGATCAGGGTGACCGGCTCGGGCAGGACATCCGCGGTCTCAGGGGTTCTCGGGGGGAGCTCGGCCTGGTATATGTGATAGATGGGGTTTCGTTTCTCATCGGCCGAGTCAGCCCTCGCGAAGTAGATTATCTTGCCGGACGCCGGTATCGTGAAAAACAGGTCATTATCGTGGGTGTTGTAGGGAGGGCCGAGGTTCTTGGGCCTTGTCCATCCCCCGAACTCCTTCTTTGAAACGAATATGTCGTATCCGCCGAACCCCCTGTGGCCGTTGGAGGAAAAGTAAAGTGTCCTGCCGTCGCAGTGGATGAACGGGGAGAGCTCGTCCCCCGGGGTATTAACCGGGGGGCCGAGGTTCTGGGCCTCGGCCCAGGTGCCGTCGGGATTCCTGCGCGAAACCCATATGTCCGACCCCCCCATTCCCCCTGGCCTGGTTGAGGCAAAGTATATCTCCGAGCCATCCGCTGAGACCGACGCGTGGCTTTCCCAGGCCTTGCTGTTCACCGCGGGCCCGAGGTTCTGCGGCTGGCTCCACCCGCCGAATATCCTCTTGACCGAGAATATATCCATGTTGCCCATGCCTTCCCGAACTCCCCTCTCCTTCGGAAAGCGCTCGGTATAGTAGACCACATATATCTCGGAGCCGTCGCCGGATACCGATGAGACCCCTTCGGACTCCGGGGTGTTCAGACCCCATATGTCCTTCACATCCCTCCAGGTGCCGTCCGGTCCGAGCTCCGCTGTCCAGATATCCTCCCTGCCCTTGCCGGATTTCCTCGTTGAGGTGAAGTACATCCTTGAGCCGTCAACGGTTATTACCGGGCTGTAATCCCCTCCCTTGCCGTCTGAGAGAACCGCGTATGCGCTGTTGGGCTCGGTCAGGCCAGGAGCGGGAATGACCCTTATGTTTGTGGGCGCCCTCCTCATCACCTTCGCTAGTTCCTCGTTCTCCTCAAGTCTGGCCATGACCTCGGACTTGTCAGGGGCCACAACCGCCATCCTCGCGAGGAGGGCCAGGTATTCCCTGAAGCCCTCGGCCGCCTTGCCATACTCGTAAATGCTCTCGTAGCAGAAGGCCTGGTTGAAGCGCGCCCAGGCCGCGGCCCGGTTGTCAGGCGCTCGCCAGAACGCGGAATCGTAAAGCGCTATGGCCTTTTCCCACTTTCCCATGGCCTGGTAGACCAGGGCCAGGTTGTAGTATGAGGCAAAGGATTCGGGAGCCTTGGCCTTCCACTTATTGGCCCTGTCCAGGGCTCTGTCAAGCTTTCCCCTCCTCAGCTCGGCTTCAAAGCTCTCAAACCCGCGGAGGGTATCCTTGCCGACAGGCCCCTTTGGTTCAAGAGCGAGAAAAATAGCCAAGAGCATGATTCAATTATAACCCATTTACCGCGAAGGGTTCACCCACAGAGGGCTCTGGGTGATCCTTTACTCGGTTGGCTTCAAAATAGTCAAAGTTAAGGCCGGAGTGCATGTTACTGGTTTCTCGGCCGTGATCAACTAGTCTGGCTTCTGGCAATGATTTCAGCACCTCAAAACCAGAAAACAGGAAAGGCTCACAGGACTGATTTTTGCTTGCTGGGTCGGCGATCCGGACGGCATCACCTCCAATGCCAAGGATATCACTAGAGCTTTATAGCCACCGGAGGGACTTGAACCCACAACCTACGCCTTACGAAGGCGCCGCTCTGCCGTTGAGCTACGGTGGCAAGGGAGATATTTTAACCCATTGGGATAGGGCGGCTCAACCAGGATGATTGCTGACCTGGCCCATTCTCAGCCCTCTGAGAGGCATAGCCCTGCATCAATGCCCAAAAGCAGAGATTATTGGGGCCCGGGCCAGAACCTACGGTGAATCCCGCACAAAAATGGGCTATAAACCCAGGATCCGTCTCCTGGCAACATCAAGCGCGGTCTTGGCTACGGACATCTTGACCTGATCCCTGGTGCCCCCGAAACGGAAACGGAAAGCCATGGCCTTCCCGGACACGCAAAGCCCTATGTATGCTTCGCCAGCCGGATGATCGCCGTCGGGTCCGGGTCCCGCTACGCAGGTTGAGGACAGGGCGATATCGGAACCGAAGAGCCTCGCGGCACCCAGGGCCATGGCCTCAGCGACCTGGGGCGAATACACGCTGTGCTTCTCTATCAGATCAACCGGAACCCCGAGGATCCGATTCTTGATCTCAGCCGTATAGGCAACCACCCCTCCCCGCATGTAATCGGACGAGCCGGAAACCTGGGTTATGAGGTGAGCGATGAGTCCGCCCGTGCAGCTCTCCGCGGTGGCAACCGAAAGCCCACGCTCCCTGAGAAGCCTGCCAAGCGCATACTCAAGGCCCTCATCCTCCGTGCTATAAACGGCATCGCCTAGAGCCTCGCGAGCTGAGGCGACAGCCCTCGCGAGCTGATCACTGTCCCCGGCCCTTATCTTTATTATGACCTCAACGAGCCTCGGGTAATAGGCTATCCTGCCGGCGAGAGCGGGGATTTTTTCAAGGCGTTCCGCTATCTCCGCCTCCTTCATGCCAGCAACCGCCAGGGTGGCCATGAAAACGGGTTCCTTGGCCAGGTCCCGAAGCCTCTCAAGGGCCGCGGGCAGGATCCCGCTTACCTCAGCGGGGACCCCGGGCAGGGCGAGGACAAATCTTCCGGCATCCCGCCAGAGGAGGCCGGGCGCTATGCCCACCGGGTTTTCCAGGGCGATGAAACCCTCCGGCACGAACGCATAATTCCGGTGGATCGCGAGCTCCTCGTGTCCCAGGGCCGAGAGCCTTTTCTTTATTTTCTCATATATGAATTCATCAAAACGGAGCTCCGCGGCCAGGGCCTTCGCCAGGCTCTGCCTTGTCATGTCGTCATCAGTGGGTCCGAGGCCGCCGGAAAGAACCACCTGGCCGTCCTCCGCGAGCGCATCCCTCACGGCCGAGGATATCGCGGCCTCGTCATCCGGCAGGACCTCAGCGCGTTCTGCTGAAATGCCCAACTGTGCAAAGCCTTGGGCTATTGCGCTCAGGTTCGCGTCCCTGACTCGGCCCGAAAGCAGTTCATCACCAACTAAGATAACTCGCATGGGAAAATTATAACGATTGAACTCTCCCAACCGCATTTTGCCGGATCTCCTCTTCGCGCGATCTCAAAATACAAAGCTACCCAAAATCCAGGAATGAGATCTGTAGAGCTCTGTATCCCTTGTCCTGTAAGGATCGTATAAGATCAATTGGGCAGACCCTGATTGATGAACCTGCGATCCGGGTGTCTGAGCGGGGGCATCCTCTCATCCATGGGGGTTAATGCCGCGCAGGTGAAGAGCCTTCTCCGAGCTCACGGAGCCAGTTGGGGCTCAGGAATGCTGTTTTGTTTCCTCAGGCCTCAGCTCATCGTGTCTGTATCCTTTCCCGGCGCTATCTGGCCGATGGCCTCAGGACAGGGGCCGCGGGGTATCTCCCTCATTACCTAAAAGGCCTCAGGGGTCTCCCCCTGAGAAGTGTCCCGGTTCATCAGACCTCGGATAATCCATTGCCAGGGGTATCTGAGCGCTTGTTCCCTTGAGCTTGCCTTGCGGTATCTCATTAACTTGCTCACTTTCCACATACCTCCTTGATTGACGGAGGGCTTTGGGTAGCTATAATTATGAGCTAGCGCGGATGTTTGCCCCGGCATCGCCCTGCCCTTTATAATTTCCGGGCCCGGCGGCGTAGCTCAGCTGGCAGAGCAGGGGAATCATAATCCTCGTGTCCGGGGTTCGAATCCCTGCGCCGCCATTATTAGAGATGTATGTCATATAAAGCCCAAAAGGGCCTGGTCAGGGGTGCCCTCGTCTGTCTCCTTGCGGTTCTGTTGCCCTCTTGCATCCCCTACACATCAAGGACCATGGACCTGGAACCCGCTGTCCTCCTCACGGAGGTTGGGATAGCGTCCTGGTATGGCCAGAAGTTTCACGGCAGGAAAACCGCGTCCGGCCAGGTCTATGACATGTATGCCAAAACCGCCGCGCACAGAACCCTTCCATTTGGCTCGGTTGTCCGTGTCACTGACCTCAAGACCGGCAAAAGCACCGTGGTGGTCATCAACGACAGGGGGCCTTTCGTGGAGGGAAGGATTATTGACCTCTCGTTTGGAGCGGCCCAGGAGATAGGCCTGGACAAGGCAGGCCTGGCCAAAGTGAAGATAGAGGTCCTTCGGCTTGGAAAAGGAACTGTTGACGAGGGCCAGGCAAGCCAGTGAGCTGGCCGTCTCTCCCTATTCGGAGCTCAGGGTTGGCGCGGCCCTTTTGGCCGAGAGCGGGGATATTTACCTTGGCGCGAACATTGAATCCGCCTCATACGGACTTACCGTCTGCGCGGAGCGCGTCGCGCTTTTCAGGGCCTTGATGGCAGGCGAGAGGAAATTCAAGGCAATGGCGATAACCGCCTTTGAGAGGGTGGGCGGGGAGTGGGTTGAAAGGAGGGGAATAACCCCGTGCGGCGCGTGCAGGCAGGTGCTGGCAGAATACGCGCCCGGCCTCTTTATTTATCTGAACGACGGCAGGAAATACCGGATAGAGGAACTGCTGCCGGAGGCATTCGGGCCGTGAGGACAGGACGGGGTTGCCGCAAGCGCTTGACAGGGGACTTTATGCTTTTTCGGCGCCAGGGACGCCCAGAAATCAAAAACACAGAAAGATAGCCACCATCCAGGGTCAGGGCCGGGAAGACAATTGCCAGGAAGGGCTCGGCGTCTGGTAAGAAATGCCCGAAGGAGGCGTCCATGATCCCGACAAGGTGAATATTATATTTTCGCGTGGACGATCGGGGCCATCAGCTTGCCGGGCAAGATCTACATGAACAACGAATTCGCTCCGGCGTTCCATTCCACGAAAACGGGGGATGTGGAATCCCGCGCCTTTGTTTTCAGCTAAAGGGCTGACCCTAGAAAGGAACCAGGTTCGTCTTGTCGGTTATCCGAGCGACCGCGTGGGCTATGAGGGTAAAGGCGTTCTCAACATCCTCCAGGTTGACCATCTCAACCGGGGTGTGCATGTTCCTGTTCGGAACCGAAACGAGGCCAGCGGCAACGCCAGCCCTGGTGAGCTGGATGGCGTTCGCGTCCGTGCCCGTTCCCCTGGGGATTGCCTCCACCACATAGGGGATCTTCTTCTCTTGGGCGGTTTTTACGAGGAGCTCGTGAACCTTGGGGTTTATGTTGGGGCCGCGGGCAATGACAGGCCCTCCGCCCAGTTTTATGTTTCCGAATATGCCCTTTTCCTTGGCGCCCATGCCGGGGTAATCCGTGGCAAAAGTAACATCAACGGCAATGCCCACCTTCGGGTCTATACCGAACGCGGCAGTGTGTGCCCCGCGCAAGCCTATCTCCTCTTGGACCGTGGCCACCGCGTAGACCTCGGCCTCAATATTCATCTTTGACATGAGCCGAAGGGCTTCAAGGACAGTGAATGCCCCTATCCTGTCATCAAAGCCGCGGGCCACAGCGTTGTCCCCGTAAAGAATCGTAAAATTTACATCCACGACACCGACATCGCCAACTGAAACGAGCTTTTCGGTCTCCTTCTTTGAGCTGGTCCCGAAATCAATCCAGAGGTCCTCTACCCTGACGGCCTTCCCGCGCTCTTCCTGTTCCATGAGGTGAATGGGTTTCTTGCCTATTATTCCCCTTACATGTCCTTTTTTGCCCATGAAGACAACACGCTGGCCAGGAAGTATCTGGGGATCCCAGCCGCCAACGCCCTGGAAACGGGCAAATCCGTTGTCATCTATGGACTGTATCATCAGGCCTATCTCATCTATGTGGCCCGCGAGCATCACGCGGGGCGAGCCGCCCTTGTTCAGAAGGGCGATGGTGTTGCCGTGGAGGTCTGTCCACACCTTGTCGGCGAACTTTTTTGCCTCGGCCCTCCAGACCTCAACAGCTGGCCCCTCATAGCCGGAGGGGCTTGGGGCATCCATTAGCTTTCTCAGAAAATCTAGCGATTCCTTTTTCATCGCGAGACGCTCCTTTTGCGAGCCCAAATTCTAAGCGCACGAGTCAGAGTATTTCAACCACCCTGTTGTGGTGAAGGATTAACCCAACTTTGACACCCTGATTCTCGGTTTCCGTTGAATAGCAGGGGATTCCAGGAATTGGGGCCGAGATTTTCGGCACCATGTATTCAAAGTAACCCTCGGTTTCATGCGGAATCTCCTAAAATGGGGTTTTGCTGTCAAAGTTGGGTTAAATAGGCTGATTGCCCTTTCTCAGCACCGCCACATAGCTCCTCTCAAACCCGTGGACGGTGATTATCTCGCACGAGAAGCCATGGGATTCCGCGAGCTCGCGGAACTCCTCAGGCTCAATCGGGTGTATCTCAAGGCCGGTGGTGATGTGGTGGAAGCGCCTGAGCGCCCTCGTGAACCATGTGGAGCCGGTTAGGGTCACGACAGCGGCCCTGCCGGTGAGCCGCCAGAGCTGGGCCATCGCGTCCTCTCTCGGCCACAGTAGGACGAAAAGCCCGGATAGCAGAACGCACTCTGCTCCACGCTCCAGGCTGTAGAAGTCCCCGGTGGTGAACATGAGGTTTTTTCTCTTGCAGTGTTTGGACGCGACCTCGGTCATGGCTGGCTCGGAATCAACGGAAACGACCCGGGCGCGCGGCAGAAGAAGGGAGACCCGCCTGGCAAACTTTCCCCAACCGCCGCCTATCTCCATTACCTCGGAGGGTCCCAACGCTTTTAAGGCCCTCAGAGTCGCTTTCTCCGTAGCTAGCTTGAGGAAAAGCAGAGGCCAGAGGAGAAAAGCTATCTCCCTGAAACGGGGAGTCTTGTAGTAGGGGAACAGTCCCTTCACCTGATAATCGTGAAGCTCTCCCTCCAGCCCCCATCCGAGACGATTATGTAGACGCCGGAGCTGATGTCGGAAACGGACAGGACCCGGTCGCCGGGTCCCACGAACCTGGCTTCTTTTAACCTGCGCCCGGTCGCGTCGTAGATGGTGAAGAGATGCTCACCCGGAGAGGCGATCCTGATCCTGAGGTAGTCTCGGACAGGGCTACCCATCAGCAGGAAACCGGGGGAGGGTTCACGATTCTCGGCCAAATCCACGAAATCCCACGGCATTGTGTCCGCGTATATGTCCGAACCCTTTGAACCTCGCCAGTCGCACCACACCGCCACAACTCCGGTTTTGGTTCCCGTAAGCCCGAGGGCATATGAGTGCCTGGGAAGCGAGCCGGGCTCGCCTATCTCTGCGAAACCGCTCGCGGGGTTCCCAACATTCCCGTTGTATTGCCTTATGTAGAGGCCGGGGCGATCTATCCAGCCGTCCCAGAAGAGGGCTATGCTGTCGCCGAATGTGGCAACGGCTGGCCTGTGCTGGTATCTCTCCCACGCGCTAGGGGTTATGGTCTGGGACGCGGGCTGACCCGTTGGCTTGTAGCTCCTTGCGTATACGCGCGCGATATCCTCCCAAGCGATCGTAAACAGGGAATCCGTGGCCCCGACTGCAACATCCTGGACCTGATGGGTGGGATCCGATACCATCGTGGGCGGGGTCAAGGGAACGCCGTTCTCCGAGTAGAATCGCGCGTAGGCCGAACCGGTCTGAATCCAGACCACGCAGAACCTTCCGTCATGGAGGGCCGATACCCTGGGCTGGGAGACATCTCCGGGCGAGGAGACGGTGAGTTCCACATCCGATGGTCTCAGAATACCCTTTATGGCCCAATCCGAGCTGAGCTCTTCCCACACCACCACATAGCCCGTTGGCGTGGCCGCGGCCGAGGGCCTAGTCTGATAACTGGAACCAGGGGATAGCGCAAAATCCCCTCCCAGGAAGTTGCCCAGGGTGTCCAGGAACCTTCCGTATATCTGGTAGGGCCCGCTCCTGTTGTCCTGCCAGACAACCAGGAATGAATCTCCCGTGGAGGTTATTGACGGATACAGCTCCTTTCCGGAGCTCACGGTTGGCACAGGGAAATCATTGCCCACCGGACCAGAACCCCTGAAAATCCTGGCGTAGACATCCGGGTTCTCGCGGGGCCCGGTGTCGTTTCTGTAATCGGTCCAAGCGGCAAGGCATACCCCCCCAACCGCTGAAACCGAGGGAGTCCACTGGGGGGGTTCCTCAGCGTTGAGCCTTACCCCGCTGATGGTATAAACATCAGGGTCGCCCCTCCGGTTGTCGGTCCAGTATGGCACGAGGCTGGTGCCCTCTCCCACAACCGAGAACGAGGATACCGCGTCAGGGCTGTCGTCCAAACGCGTCGGGCCAGCCAGGAGAGCGAGGTTGATATCGGTCAAGGCCCACACGATCTGACCGTTTTCAAGCCAGGCTAGGGCAAATGTGTCGCCAAAGCTAACCCCCCAAAGCCCGGCCCTCCCGGGGCTCCCCGGCACAACGACCTGGCTCGGTGCGATGGAGGAGCCGAACTCGGTGAATAGCTGGCCCATCACGCTTGGATTCCCCTCAGCGTCATCAAGCCAAAATGCCGCGAATCCACCGCTCCAGCGCATCACAACTGGATATGCCTGTTCTCCGGAAACAGGGGTCAACCAGTATGGCGAGCCAACTGGCGTGCCGTCAGCACGAAATACCCTGTAATAAGCGTCAACAGTCGTGTCGTTCCTGAGTGATTGCCAGACGATCATCACTGTTGAGTCAGCTGCGGCTATACACGGATTCGCGTGGTTCTTGTTCGTATCAGCGGAAACATTCAGGACAAACGAGGCCGGCGCGCCATTGCTGTAGAAAAGCCTTCCGTGTATGGCCTCGGTGCCTATCCTCTCGTTCTCCCACGCTATCCAGAGTATTGAATCGGCCCAGGCACACCTCGGGTTCCTCTGAGAGTTGTTCTCGTAGTAGTTGTCAACCTGGTAAGCCTTGAAGAGCGGATTGCCTGACCCGGCGTCAAAGAGCCTGAACCATACCTTTGGGTAAGGCGTTCTCCTGTCCTCCCACGCAACAGCGAAAACGCCAGGCCCAAAAGCTACCCACGGCGAGATCTGATCCCCTACGGTTGAATCCCGGTTGGCCCTCGCGTCCTGGACTATGGGGGTGCCAGAGGGGCCGAACAGGCTGAAATATATGTCAGCGTTGCCGTTGCGCCAGTCCTCCCATGCCACTACCACACTCCCATCAGGGGCCTTCGCGGATACCACCTTGCCCTGGGCCGCTGAACCCAAGATCCCAGTATCGGAATTGAGCCTGAAGGCCCCAACAAGAACAAGCGCCAAAAGCGTCATGGTTAAAGTATAAAAGACAAACCGGGCTGGGGTCAAGGACTCGCGCTAGCTCATAATTATAGCTACCCAAAGCCCTCCGTCTAGCTCAAAATTATAGCTACCGAGAGGCTTTATAATTAAGGAGGTATGCGGAAAGTGAACAAGCTAAATGGAGATGAAGTCCTGAAGCGGTATAGGATGAGATACCGCAAGGCAAGCTCAAAGAGCGAGCGCTCAGCCCTCATAGATGAGTTCATGTCCTTGGTAAGGATAAGGTCCAGGAAACACGCCATAAGACTGCTATCAGGCAAAAAGAAGCAAGGGGAGCCCAAAAGGCCTCCAGGAAGGCCAAAGCTCTACTCCTCCAAGCTCATGAAGGAGGAGCTCCTCTCAATCTGGAGAGACCTCCATTACCCCTCCTCAATGCACCTGAAGGCCTCCCTGAGCTGGATCATCCCCCTCAAGGAGCTGCACGGCCACAGGTTTGATCCGGAGACAAAGGAGCTCATGCTCTCAGCTTCTCGCTCAACCATAGAGAGGATACTATCTCAGACGAGGCCTTACGAGAAGGGAAGGCCTCCCAGGGTGAGATACGGGCACAATCCCCTAACTAGCGAGATACCCCTGGCAATAGATTATCCGAGGCCTGATGAACCAGGACACATCCAGGTTGATGTGGTTCTCTTCTCAGGTGGAGACGCCGGAGGCCACTACATATGCGCTGTTGTTGTTGTGGACAGATACACCCTTTGGGTTGAGGTGGAGCCATGCATGGGCAGAAGCAGGGAAGCTGTTCTCGGAGCCCTCAAGGAGGCATTGTCCCGAATACCATGGGATATAAAGACCCTTCAGACTGACAACGGCTCTGAGTTCCTCAACGACCACCTGAGGTCATTCTGCAAGGCCAGAGGGATAGTCTTCATAAGGTCAAGGCAGGGAAAGAAGAATGATAACGCCCATGTTGAGGGAAGCATAGGAAACATCGTGAGAAAAGAGCTGGGATACCTGAGGTATGAGACCCCTGAGGCCCTTGAGGTAATGAGGGAGATATGCAGGGGCCCTCTGAGGTGGACATACAACTTCCTGAGACCGGCGGCCAGATACCACCGGGAAAGGATAAACGGCCGCTCCGTAAGGAGACACGATGAGCTGAGGCCGCCTTTCATCAGGGCCACTGAGAGGGACGATGTGCCCGAGGAAACAAAACAGCATCTCCTTGAGACCTTCCTCTCCATCAACCCCAACGGGCTCCGTGAGCTAAGAGAGGAGCTCTGGAGAAGGCTCTTCAGCTGTGCCTCAAGGCCAGGAGCCTCGCGGGAGACCAAGCCTTCGGGAGGTGCGGACAAGCCGCACCTCGTCTCCCGCTCGGCTCGTCTAGCTCAAAATTAACCCCCATGGAGGAGAAGATGCCACTGTTCAGAACCAAGGCCAGAAGAGGAGATAAGACACCTGGATCGTGGAATCGTCAATTAGGGTTTGCCAAATTGATCTTCTGCGATCCTTACAGGATAAGGGATACGGAGCTCTACGGTAGCTTTACATCAGATCTCATTCCTGGATTTTGGGTAGCTTTGTATTTTGAGCTCGCGCGGTATTCACGGCTTCCTTCGCTGTTTCTCAAGCCCAAGAGAGTCCTATCAATAGCCCTGGGGTTAGGGATTGGGTCAGAATCCACTTGTCCCGATCAAGGGCTACGGGTAGATCCTCTCTCCCATCCTCTTCGGATGATTGTCGTAGATTTCCTCTATGGTGAAGATGTAAACCGGGGTTTTGGACCAGTCATTCCTGAGGCCGTGGAACACATCGTGAAGCCCGTTCACGAACCTGAACAGGGGGCCATCGTGAAAGCACTCCGTCCTGCACCTGAGCTCATATGTAACCGAAGGCGGCTCGTAGAAAAGCAGGGTTGCAGGGCCGCCTTCCCTTAGGTTCTGATATGTGTGGCGGAGGGCAAGCTCAATCGTTGATATCCTCAGGGGATCAACCTTTTCCGGAACATATATCTCGTTGATCAGGAAATCCGATGATGTCCTGGGTGCTGGCCTGGGATGTTCTCTGAGATAGGAGTCTATCTTCTCCAGGGTCTCAGGGAGGAACTCGTCCCTGTGGACGATTCCCACGCCCTTTATGGACGCGTTCAGGCCGCCCGGGCCAGATGAGACAATGGCCGGGGTGTGCCTGGTGAACCCGACCAGGGTGTCCTTCTGGGTCAAACGGCCCTCGGCCATGCGAACGATGAGCTCCCGTCGCTCGTTGAAGAACCAATTGAAAAATTCTTTCATTTTTTTCATCTCCGGGCGGGAGGGTCCGGTCCCGCACCTATTCAATCTACGATGAGAAAGCCAGCCTTGCCATCCATCGTCAGGTAATAAACAGCGTTCCCGCCGAACCTTGGCATTAGCCTGTCGGGTTCGCCGGGGAGCTTCTCGGACCTGCCCGATAGGATGTCAAGGATGTAAAGCTCTGAGGATAGGATGTTGTGGCCGTCGTCCCGGGAAACCTGATATGCCACCCGCAGGCCATCCGGCGACCATGAGGGCGCTTCTCCGGGCGAGACGAGCTTGGGTTTGCGGGTCTCCGCGTTCCATATCCAAAAACCCGGGCCGGCCCTGCAAACGATCAGATGTCTCCCGTCAGGAGACCACTGGGGAGCGAAAAGCGCGAGGCCCTCCGGGTCAGAGAAGAGGGTATCCGTCCTCCCGGTTGAGGGATTGAAACTGAGGAGGAACTTGCCCTCAATGTCAGTATAGGCGATCTCGCGGGTCACGGGGTTTGGGGATATGGTTGCCACCAGAAAGAAGCCGGGGAACCTCTCCTCGCCGATGAACAGGAACCCGTCGCCTGTGTAGGCCAGCTCCCCTCCGGCCCATGCCGGGTAGCCGGGTCGCGCGAAGCGCTGGCTTGACCAGGTTATCTTGCCCTTACTAGCCAGGGTGATCCTTCCGTTCCTGACAAATGCCAGGCCAGAGCCGTCCGGTGACCAGGAAACTCCCCACGCAATCACTGAGTCAGCCACCTTCACCGGGGGCTTATCGGGAGACCATGTGTAAAGAACGCCCTCGCGAGTGACCAGGGCAAGCTCCTGGCCCGCGGGGGATGGTGCGAGGAAAGCCAACTCTCCTGATATGCTTATGGTCTGAGCTGGCCCAAAAGCCAGGGCAAGGGCCATGAACATGGTCACTCCAAGATATAACCCCGCGTGTAAGTAAGGGTCATTCCAACCCTCACGCAGGCCATGGTGTTGGTGTATCGGACATAGTCGTGGTTGAGGCCAAGGTCCTTGTCTATCTCATACTGGGCCTCGGTGAGGTTGATGTCAGTCATGGCCCAGAAATCCAGCCATGACCACGGCTTGACCTTTAGGCCGAGGTTGATCTCCATCTCCGGAATCAGCGCGTCCGAGGCCACCTTGTTGTCATCACTGTAGGAACAGGAATAGAACCCGACGTATCCCCCGATCCACGGGAGAAGGCCCCTGTTAGGCCTGTTGAACCTGTCGTTTTCTAGGAAGAGCTTTCCCTCCAGGCCGAAAGAGTTCCCGGTGACCTGATTATCCATGTTCAGGTAATTGTGGAGCAGGGCTACCTTGGTGCTGTTGAACCTTTCGTATCTTATGTCAAAGCCGAGGTATGTGTGCGTCTGAGGGTTCAGGAACCTCTTTACCATGATGTAAAGGGATGTCTTGGTGGAGGGGTCGTAGACGACATCGTCCCGAGTGGCCCAGTTCTGGAGAGGAATCTGCTCATACATTATCTCAGCGCCCCACTCGTTCCTCCTGAAACCTCCGAGCACGCCCCATGTCATACCCCTGGCGTTCCAGCGGTTCCAGGAGCCCCCGTGGAACTCGTCACGGCTGGAGTAGACTATCTGCCTGGTCCAGTAAACGCCGTTGCCCCAACCGGACAGGTAGAAGCGGGTCACATCCATGCCTTCCTCCCAGAAGGGCAGGACGGAAAAGATAAACGCTATCATCATCTTTTACATGCCTCCTATGCAGGCGCAATTATAAACCACTGGTTCTCTCCGCTTCAACTTGACCACCCCGACGTGCCTGTTGGATAATTTATCCGGCGTTGAAAAGGCTACAACTATGGTTTCCTTTTGTCTTCGTCGCGCTCTGGACAGCTCTAAATCTGTTATGTCTGGAGACCTGGCCCAACCTCATGGCCTTCGGCGACGAGGCCTGGCTCTCCGATGTGGCGCGGAACCTGGCGCAGAGGTTCAGGCTGGCCAACGAGATATTCCCCTTCACTGGCCTTGAGAGGGGTATCGGTTTGGCTTCCGAGACATTCTATTACTTTCTGCTTGCCAGTATCTTCAAGCTTGCCGGGGTGGGGCTTTTTCAGGCGAGGCTCCTCTCGCTCCTGGCGGCCGCGGCAACCTTGCTCCTTTTGGCTTACCGGCTCAGGGAAACTTGGGCCTGGATCCCGGCCCTGGCCTCGCCCTCGTTCCTGCTCGCCGCCCACACCGCTAGGCCGGAGTCCGCGGGGGTAATGTTGTTCACGGCCTACCTGCTCCTGGCCCTCTCAGACGCCTGGGCCTTGATGGGCATCTTGGGCGGATTGTCCTTTTTCGTCTCGCCGATCGCGGGATTCTGGGCATCAGGGGCCTTCGCGGCCTGGCTGATATTATCCAGCGGATGGAAGCGCAAGCTCTGGGCCGTGGGCCTCTTCGTCCTGTCGTTCCTGCTCAGCCTGGGCCTCACCGCGCTCCTCGCTGGGCCGAGCTTCCTGCCATCCGAGATTTACAGCAATTACTACATCCCCATCCTTGAGAACCAGAATCCCCTGTTTCTGATCAAGTCCATGATCAAGAAAACCTATTGGTTTTACCTGATTCGTTTCAAGGATCCGGTCATAACCGCGCTCTTCGCGGCCAGCCTCGCCTCCGTGGCCCTGAGAAGGTTCCGCATTACCAAGGAAGAACGGATAGTCTGGCTCTCCCTAGCTTTCGCCATAGCCCTGATTGGCCTCGGAATATCAAGGACTCCTGACTACTACTTCGTCTACCTGCTGGTTCCAGCCGCGATAGCTGGAGGCCTCGGCCTCAGACCCGCGAAGAAAGCATACTCAATTCCTATATTTTGTTTCATTGCCCTCTTCGGCCTGCTCAAAACCTTCCTGGACACGAGGGGACTCCCGGGCTCCGATCCGCCTTCGGGGATAATGGCCTTGCGGGATGATATCCCGGACGGAGCCGGGGTTGTCGGGCCAACGAACCTCTGGTATATCCTATACGATAAAAGGCTGATCGTTCCCGTTTTCGGCGAGAGGGTTCAGAACAAAGGGGAGTTCATGGCCATGATGAACTCCCTATCGCCCGGTTTCATCGTTCTGACTGACAGGGACACATCAGGATGGCTCTGGGAGATGGCGACCGAGGGCTCCCTGGTCAGGAGGATCCCCTTCAGGGGATACATCGCGTCCGGCGCGACCCGCGCGCCTGAGCCCGTGCGGGAGATTATCCTTTACCGGCTAAAACCTCCTGAATCCGGGCGCGGCGGGGATGAATGATGAGGACGCCGATTCAATCCAGGGCAGGACCGTCTTCGCTCCGACGCCCTGGCCGAGCGCTATGCTGTCCGAGACCGAAAGCTCCTGAACCAGGAAAAGCCAATTCTCGTCCGTGTTTGACCACCTGGTGAGCCACAGTCCGTTGGGTTCGGCCGCGAGGCCCATCATCCCCTGGCCCATCACAAGGCTATCCATCAGGGTCATGCTGGGAATGCCGTAGCTAAGGAGGGTTCCGTCCCAACCTATAACGTATCCCCAATCCCCGAGAACGGCTATCGCGCCAGGGCTGTGTCCGGGGAAGGAGACTGAATCCACCGGTTTCATTGAGCCTGGGTCAACCAGAACGACCTTTCCCCAGGTTGTCCCGCCGTAATCCGGGTAATCGCCGGTGACGAGCACATGGAGCCTCCCCTGGTTATCGGCCGCGCAGAACTGGGGGTTCAGGCCGAGCCGGACCGAATCCAGCTCTTTGGAAAGAGGGTCGTATCGGTATAGCGCGCCGGGGCCGAATGTGTAGCTTCCGAGATCATAGCCAGAGCAGACCACATATATCCTTCCTCCGAAAGCGAGGACGCCCTCAGGCGCCTTTCCGACCCTTACCGAGTCAACGATGGCGTTGTTCTCCAGGATATACAGCATATCGGACGCGAATCCGGACACATAAAGCCTGCCATCAAGGGCCGCGCCAGCGTAGGGATTGGAACCAGGGGGCATGGGTATTGTGGCGGAGAACCTGGGCGGAACGCTCGGCTCATAGACCATGACCGAAGGCGAGCCGGAGAACCCTGAGTTCACTAGATACAGGTGGTGCCCATCGGAGAAGAGCATGTTCGGGGTCGCGCCCGCGGGGACCGGATCTGCCAGTCTGCCTTCGTTCGGCAGGTATGTGGCTATGGCCTCCGCCATGTCTTCCACTATGTATATGGAGTATACGGACGGTCCGGGTTCTTCCTTGCTACAGGAGAGAACCAAAAGTGCCGCGCTCGTGCAAATAAGCCTCTTCATCTTGACCTCCAGGTTATTTCAAGCTTGAAGCTCCTTCCGGGCAGCGGATACCCGGCTATCTGCTGTGGGGTTTGATCAAAAAGGTTGCGGACCGAAAGCACTGCGCCAAATCGCTCTTTGGTCAAGGAAAACCTCGCGTCCGCGAGGAAAAACCCCGGCAGTTCCCTAATTCCGCCCGGAGCGGTGACCCTGGGGCCGGTGTAGTTCAGGTAGAGCTGAACCGGACCCCAGCTGAATCTGCCGCAGGCTCTCCAATCCGGGGTATGCGCCAGCCGCCTTCCCCGCCAGCGGACAGGGTTCCAAGAGGCCTCTAACTCAAGGAGTCCGGCGCTTATAGAGGCACCTGCTTCCGGCGCCATCACCCTGTCCAGGTTCACGGGGGTCCACCTGTCCCCGGGAACCCAGGCAATGTAGTCCTCAACCAGCTTGGCCGATGCCCAGAGGCTTAGCCCCGCGAGCTCAAACCCTGCCTCTCCTCCCCAGACCAACTCTGGTCTGAGGGCCGGATTCCCGACAGAGAACCCGTCATCGGGCCAGGCAAGGTCGTTTATGGCTGGGGGGATCGCGTCGCAGAACACCGTGGCCCTTATGGGGGCAATGGCCAATCCGGCATCGGCTACAACAAAGGCATTCAGGGCATCCGGGCCGCTCCAGGCCAGGCCGCCGGCCCTGCAGAACCAACCCCTTCTGACGAGTGCGGCCCGGGCCTTTGCCCTGTGTATCTCCACTCCGAGGGCGCCTTCCCTTCCCATTTCAAGGCCAAGGTATCTGTCCGAATAGACCAGGCCCGCGTTTGTGGCTGTTGTTCGGGAAAACATCGGCCCGTCGGAATATACAATAACATCCCTAAGACCGAAAACCATCAGCCTTTTGTATGAGACGGAAGCGAGCGCGAGGGTATCCGAGAGCCTCGCCCATGGGGTCGGAAAGCCTATTGGGCCAGGAGAACCCCTCTCTGTCGCGCTTGCCAGGGCCACGGCTGACAGGTTCCCCTGGCTGAACACCCCAGCGGCCGCAAGCTGGCTTTCGTCGGAGTTGGCCCTTTTCCACTCCCTTCCGAACTCGTCGGAGTAAGGATAACAGTTGTCGGCTTTCCTGTATGAGAGGCCCCAGATGGCCGGCCCTGTCCGAGCAAACCCCATCGTGCTGACCAGGCCGAAGCTGCCGGCGCTCATACGAACCTCGGGGGCATCCGGGAGCCAGAGGTCAATCCTACAAGGGCCGGAAAGGGTTGCAAGGCCGCGGCTTACCATCGGCAGGAGCGAAAGGTCAACTGTTCCTGTGGCCGGGGAATTCACCGGAATGCCGTTTAGGAATACCGCTGTGTGCCGAGAGGGCAATCCGGAAAACCCCGGAGTCACCATGCTCCCGTAATCGTGGAGGCCGAACCCTCTCAGGGACCGGGCCAGCTCGCCCTCTACCGCGAGGGATTCTGCCCTCGCACCCGGAAGGGAAGCAGTGGTTATAACCTCAGGGGCCCGGAAAACGGGCAGTGAATCGCCGGCCTGAACGCTGTCGGCCGCCGCAAAGGCTATCAGCAAGATCCCCATAATCACCAATTATGGGGAGCCATTCGGGGAGACAATCCTCGTCTGCATTTGCCCCTTTCCCCGGAGGCTCCAGCGTTTCTCGGGCAAGGTTTTCCGGCTTCCGGCTCCCAGGCCTCTCGCCTTCCCAGGGGAGCGGCTTTCACCTTTCTCCCCCAGTGGCTTCTTGAGAAGCCCTTCTCCGGTCACGGCTGCGGGGACAGCCCGGGATTCTCACCCGGTTCCCTTGAACCGCGAGGGGAAATTATGGAGCATCCGGCTCCCGGCGCGCAACAAGACGCTCAGCTCCGCAATAGATCACTGGCGCCCAAGACAAGCTTTTTCGGAGGGAGTTTTCGGCCTGGCCGTTCAATCTCTGCCCCCAGCGCGATTTTCCCTCCTGCTATCGGGCAGGCACAGGGGCCTGTCCCTACGGGTCCGGCCTGGCCAGAAAACGAGATCACGGGTTTTAACCCGCGGAGATTTTCCCCGCGTATCCTAAAACCAGTATCGTGTGGAAGTTCATGCAAGCTCAGGATTATAATATATACATTGATCAGCCTCGGAATTCACGATGGCCACACGGCCACGGCCGCTGTCGTGGTTGACGGCAAGCTCGTTTCTGCTGTGTCCGAGGAACGCCTCAACCGAACGAAGGAGTGGGGCGGATTCCCCGAAAAGGCGATAGCCGAGGCCATCAGGCTCGCGGGCGCGTCTTGGAGTGATGTGGGCGTGGTAGGCGTCGCGACCCTCTTCCCTCCGATAACATCCGCGGACTTTGAGATGGCGCACCCCGGCAAGAAGCTCTTCCTGGCCGCGACCAGGGTCATGCCGAGGCCCTGGCTCTACAACGGGGCCTGGCTACCTGCCGCGAGGCTGTTATCCAGGGGCATAGTGAAAAAGAGGAAACGCACGACCCTCTCGCGGATAAGGGACATGGGTATAAACGCGCCGGTGATCTTCTACGAGCACCACTTGGCCCACGGCCTCGGAGCCCATCTGTTCTCCGGGAGGACAGAGAACCTCGTACTAACCGCTGATGGTTCCGGAGACATGCTCTCCGCGACCGTTGCGATCGGCAGGGGTCAGGAGCTCACGAGGCTCTCTGCCGTGTCCAACTACAATTCGGTTGGGGAGTTCTACACCAGGGTAACCCAGCACCTCGGCATGAAACCCCTGTCCCACGAATACAAGGTGATGGGCCTGGCCCCATACTCTCCGGAGGACATCGGCAAAAGGGCATACGAGACGCTCAGGGGCTACTTTGAGGTGCTTCCCGAACGCCTCGCGTTCGTGAACAGGTCCGGCGCGTGGAAGAGGGATTATCTGAGGAAGCTAAGGGACGATCTTGCGGGCCTCAGGTTTGACGCGGTGGCCTTCGCGGCCCAACGCGTCCTGGAGGAGGTGATCACATCTTGGGCTCGCTCGGCTCTGAAAAGAACCGGGATCCCATCCCTCGCCTTGGCGGGCGGGGTCTTCATGAATGTGAAGCTCAACAACCTGCTACTTGAGGCCGAGGGAGTGAACGAGATCTTCATCATGCCGTCCGCTGGGGACGAAAGCCTTGCTTTGGCCGCGGCTATGATGGCGTTCGTGGAGTCCGAAAAAAGCGCTCACTGTGCCTTGGAGACCCTGTATCTGGGGCCGGAGTTCACGGACGAGGACATCCGAAAGGCGCTTGAGGGCCTCGGCGACGGCTTTTCTGTCTCGCGCGAGGGAGACGGGATTCACGAGCGGGTTGGCAGGCTGATCGCCGAGGGCAAAATAATAGCGAGGTTCTTCGGCAGGATGGAGTTCGGCGCGAGAGCGCTTGGAAACCGCAGTATCCTCGCCGATCCGAGGGATAGAGCTGTGGTTGACAGGATAAACAGGGCAATAAAGATGAGGGACTTCTGGATGCCCTTCGCGCCCACCGTGCTCCACGAGAGGAGGCACGATTACCTCGTGAACCCAAAGGATCATCCCGCGGCCTACATGATGGTGGCTTTTCCAACGACTCCCCTTGCCAAAAAGGAGATTCCGGCGGCCCTGCACCCCGCGGACGGCACAGCCAGGCCCCAGATTCTTACGAAGGAGCATAACCCCACATACTACAGGGTCATAAAGGCCTTTGAAGCAGAGACGGGCGTCGGCGCGGTCCTCAACACATCCTTTAACCTGCACGGAGACCCCATAGTCTGCTCGCCTCGCGACGCGGTTGACACCCTCCTGAGGTCAGACCTGGACGGCCTCGCGATCGGAGAATGGCTGGTTCTCAGGAAGAGATGAGCAGAGAGCAGGCAATGAGAAAGCCACCCTGGCTGAGGGTTCCCCTGCCCGGCAGGGGCCAGTTTCCGGGCACCAGCAGGATTCTCAGGGAGCTGAGGCTAAACACGGTCTGCCAGGAGGCCAGGTGCCCGAACATCTCCGACTGCTGGGGCCGCGGAACCGCGACCTTCATGATCATGGGGGACACATGCACCAGGCAATGCGGTTTCTGCGCTACAGCAACTGGAAGACCGAAACCCCTTGAGCCGGACGAGCCCGAACGCGTCGCTGAGGCTGTGAAGAGGATGGGGATGAGGTATGCTGTGATCACCTCTGTGACGAGGGATGACCTCCCGGATGGCGGCGCGGGACATTTCGCGAGGACGATACGCGCCGTGAAGAGAGTCGGCGCCACGGTTGAGGTTCTCGTGCCGGATTTCCGAGGTGATGAGGGAGCGATACGGGCCGTTCTTGATGCTGGGCCCGATGTTTTCGCTCACAACACCGAGACCACGAGGCGGCTTACTCCCTTGGTCCGGGATAGCCGAGCGGATTACGAGGTTTCCCTGAGGGTTCTTAGGATTGCGGCTGAGCACGGGGGCCCAATCGTGAAATCAGGGTTCATGGTTGGGCTCGGGGAGACGGACGAGGAGATAGCCGAAACCCTCAGGGACATCCGTGAGGCCGGAGCAAGCGCTGTAGCCATTGGCCAGTATCTTCAGCCAACGAAAAAACACCTGCCGGTTCATCGTTTCGTGGAGCCGGAGGGGTTCGCCGTATACGCTAGCTGGGCAAAGGAGCTCGGATACGAGCACATTGCATCCGGGCCCCTGGTGAGGAGCAGCTACAGGGCGGAGGAGATGGCGCGGGCCGCTGTCAGATGGCTATTTTGGGGAGATTATCAGGCGAACGAATCCCCCTGAGCCGCCCTCGGACTCCGCCGCTACGCCAATGAGCCACGCCTCGCCCCTCCAGTCCCCGGCCTTGAAAACCCCTCCTTCCATCCAGCCTGCCTCAGGCGGCACAACCAGGAAGGTAAAGGAAACGCTCTTGCCCCTTGAGGAAGCGAGAATCTGGGGCCTGAACTCCTCTCCCGGCGAGAGGGAAACCTCCTTTGGGCCGAGGCTAACGAGCCTCTCACCCACTATGTATGGCATGATGCGCCTGTTCTTGCCTTTTCCCTTTTCTACGGTTATTGTCCCGTGACCGGGTGCGGTCGCTTTGAGCGTGAGTTTGCCGGAGCTTATCTCAGCGGAGAGGCCCTTGCCGGAAACATCCACGTTCGCTTTCCTGGCCTTGCCCGGCAGGGGTATCTCCATGCTCTCCCCAGGTTTGAGGAAGATGGCGGGCAGAACCCTGAGGAATGCCTTCGCGGTCCTGCGTGTTCCGGATTCCTCCCATGTGGCCCAGACCAGGCCGTTCCCCGGCCTCTCCGCGACGAAGGTTCTGCCTTTCACCCTTCCGAGGTCAGGGGGATCAACCGAAAGCGCGCCAGAGGACGGCACGGAGAAGCTGATCTCCTCTCCCGGGAACAGGACGGCCTCGGAGGGCTGGAGCTCCGCTGGTTCGGATTCCGGGCCCTCCACAACTATCTTTGCCTTGTAAAACCCCTTGTCGGTCTTAAGGGTTATGACACCCCTGCCGGAGTTCTCAGCAACGAAAACCCCGTTCTCTATGGTTCCGAGCCAGGGCGGCATCACGCGCCATATCTCAGGGGTCCCGTATTTCACCGAAAAAATGAGGGTGTCGCCCACCGCTAGGACAGCCTCCTTCGGGGAAAAGCCTTCCTGGGAGCTGAGAACCCTGACCGGGACGGCCTTTATACCCACCTGATCCTTGTATCTGACCTCAAATATGATGAGGCCGGGCCCCGGTTCCCCTGCGACAAACCTGCCATCAACGAAGTATCCTCTCTCCTCAGGAATCACCCTGGCGCTGAGCTCAAACCCCTCAATCCTCCCCATGATCGTTGCGGCTGTTATCTCAATGCGCTGGCTTTCGCCGGATTCCAGCTCCAGCTCAGAGGGTTTGGCCTGAACCAAGAGAAATCCCGTGAGAGCAACGATGATCATTCCGGCTCCTCCACATAGAAGGATGCCTCAACCCTCTTGCCGTCTATTTCTATGACGACCTTGTGGTAACCGGGCTCTAGGTCCTGGGGTATGTATATGAAGGCTCCGGGCTCCTTGTGCTGTCTCGCGGCAACCGGGATGCCATCCAGCTCAACCCTGCCTTCGCCGCCGTATGTCATGAACTCAACCTCGTGCGGAAGGAGCACCTCCCCATCCGCCGGGGCCACTACCAGGGGTTCGTGCGGGAATGGCGCGGGAGAGGGCTTTTTGTGCCAGGTATTGAGGAAAACGGCAACCAGAACCCCTGCGAGCGCGGCCGCCGGTATCGGGATCGTGGCCCAGAACCACTTCTTTCTAGAGCTGGCCCTCTTTGCCCCAGCGTATATCGCCCTCTTGAGGCCTGGAGGCGGCTGAAGCCTGGGCAGGCCCCTGAGGATCTCCTCTATGCGCTCGTCATCCATGTTAAAGCTCATTTCCCATTGCCTCCTTGAGGGCGGACTTTGCCCTGGAAAGCCTGGACTTGACGGTTCCCATGGGTATGCCCAGGGCCTCGGCTATCTCCTCGTATCTCAGCTCCTCAAAGTAAAACAGCAGGAGTATTTCCCTGTGTTCCGCGTCCAGGGACGCGAGGGCCTTTCTCACAGCCATGATCTCCAGCATGTTGTCCGGGGGGTCTTCGGAAGGGTCCCAGCCTGCGTCGCTCAGCTCATCCAGGGAAACATTTCGTTCCCTGCCCCTTTTCTTCAGATATGTCCTGCACCTGTTGAGGGCTATTTTGTAGAGCCAGGTATAGGGGGAGCTCTCCCCGCGGAACCCCTCCAAGGCCTTGTAAGCCCTGAGGAATGACTCCTGGGTGAGGTCCCGCGCGGCCTCAGGGTCCCCGGTCATGTAGTAGCAGAGGTTGTATATCCTTTCCATGTAATCCTCCACAAGTCCCTCAAACAGGCTCTCTTTATCCACATCCGCCACTTTAGACCCCCTCCTCCCGAAAATTGTTCCGGGGAGCGCCCGACCGGCAAGGGTAGCAACAGGCCAAGACGGGAATATTATCCTCCGAGGTTTCGGAAGGGATCAAGGTGGCCATCTTCTGAAGAGCGGTTTTCGGTGAGGGGGGCCAGGGAAAAGCCGTGCAGGGTGAGAGCGGTCAGATGGTTTGCACTACTTGCCAAGCTGGCCCCAGGATGAAACCACCTTCATGCGGAACCTCAGGCTATCCGCCTTTGCCTCCTGGCCTGTCTGCTCGTAGAGGTATGCGGCCCGGCCGAGCTCCTCACCTGCCTCTGTGTAGCGCTCCATTTCAAGATAGAGAAAGGCCACCAGCTCGTGGAGTCGCGGGTCGTTCCTGAGGCGCATGGCCTGGCGATAGTGTTCCTCAGCCCTCTCAAACAGCGCTTCGTCCCCCTCCTTTCTGGCAAGGGCCCAGAGGAAAGAGGCGTATTCCTCGTGGGTGGTGGGGTTTGATGGGTCCAGTTGAAGGGAGAGGATGTAGCAGTTCTCGGCCTCCCTGTGGTTGCCCACTGCCCACGAGCACCTCGCCATCTCGCGGAGGCCGGCCGGATCAAGCCTGTAGGCTTCAAAGGCCTTCTGCAGGGAAAGGGGCGTCTTGCCCTGGGACGCGGAGACGAGCGCGCTTATGGGTTCCGGTTCAACAGCATAAGCCACACCCCCTCTGCCCGTGGCTGTTACCATTCCCACTACAACCCTCTCAGGCCCGTAAATGGGATCGCTCAAGAGAGGCGAACCGCTGTAGCCCGGGACAGGGCCTGCCGAGACAACGAGGTTCCTCAGGCCATCGCTCCATGTTTCTTCCCTCAGGAATTCAAGGCGCATGGGTTGCATCACGAAGCCCTTTTGCCACGGGTAAGGGACTGCCGCCGCGGCCAGCCTGGCCTGGTTCTTGATGCCAAGTGTAAGTGGCTTGGTTAGGGTATCCCTGACGGACAGCAAGCAGATGTCGTTCCTGGCATCCATTCCAAGGATGCCGAGAACCGGGATCGTGTCGCCGAGCCTGTTCAGGACGCGGAGGCCGCTTATCCTGTCGCTTGGGCTTTGCGGGAATACGACATGGCAACAGGTTGCCACTACCCCCTTTGCCACGAAGAAACCCGCGCCACGGGAACTGCTGGCCCTGAAGATTGCTTCTATGCCAACAACAGCCATGGTATCCACATTCTCAAGATACCACGGCACTGCCCCCACTATCAGGGCCGCGAACAGCATGCCCATATTTTAAGGGAAACCGCGGACGCGTTCAAGCTGGAATCTCGCCCCGCTCCCATATTATAATTTCTTCGTGCCGGTTATACTGCCCTTTGAAGGACATGTCCCGAAGGTGGACTCTGCCATATTCATTGCCGAGACCGCGACCGTGGTCGGAGATGTTGAGCTGGCCCCCGGAACATCAATCTGGTATGGGGCAGTTCTCAGGGGTGACACGAACATGATAAGGGTGGGCGAGAACACTAACATCCAGGACCTTTGCGTGCTCCACGGGGACGCCGATTGGCCGGTCCTGGTGGGTAGCAGGGTAACCGTAGGCCACGGAGCGATACTCCACGGGTGCAGGATCGGTGACGATTGCCTCGTGGGCATGGCCTCTGTGATAATGAACGGCTGTGTTGTGGGCCCAGGGAGCATAGTTGCCGGCGGAACGGTTCTCGCCCCAGGAACAGAGATACCCCCGAGGAGCCTCGTTGTGGGGGTTCCAGGAAGGGTGAGGCGCGAGGTTAGCCAGGAGGAGATGGACGGCCTCATCCGCCACTCCTGGGAGGTCTACCTGGAGCTCGCCAGAAGGACAATACGGGGTGAGAAGTGAGCGCGGCTCTGGCCATCTTTCTCTTTGGAGGAGGGGAAAGGATAACCTTCCCCCCTGTTATAGTCATGGTTCCTCTCTCGGGTGAGATAGCGCCCCTGGGCGAGGATTTTTTGCGGGGCTGGAGGATGGCTGTGGGAGATGCTATTGAATACGAGGTGGTGGATACCTACGGCTCCCCCGATTCCGTGCTAAAGGCCCTGGCGCTGGTGGCGGAGGCCCACGGGCCATCCCTTGTGGTTGGTCCCTTGCTGTCGCTTACCTCCCTCCCCGCGGCCGACTTTGCCATGCGAAACAGGCTTCCAATACTGCTTCCCACCGCGACCGATCTCAGGCTCGGCACATTCGGGAGCTATGTTTTTCCTTTCAACTATAAACTGTTCATTGAAACTGCCTACATCATGGAGGTAATGGGTGAAAAGGTGGGCAAGTCAGGCTGGCTCCTTTTATACCCGGATATGGCCGAGGAAAGGGCCATAATCCAGTGGCTGATCTCGGAGAAGGAGAATTTCGGCATAACCATACTTGATACGGTTGTCTACTCGGAAACGAACATGGTCTACGACGGCCTCGCGAAGGCCATAGTGGCCGCTGGCCCCAAGGCTGTTTTCGCTCCTTCGGGCTCAAAGGCCTCCGCGCTTGTTTTCTTGTCGCTCAGGAAGCGCGGCCTGAAGTGCTCTGTCCTGGGGCTTGATTCGTGGCTCTCTCCGGATGTGGCCGAGCTCGTCTCCGGAGCCATGGGTGGCCTTTATGTGGTGGGGCCTGAGAGGGGAGATTTCATGGCCAGGGCACTCGCGCAGGCCCAAAAGGAAGACTTTGAGGAGCGCTACAGAAAACAATTCGGCTCCGCGCCTTCGGAGGTTGCTGGCAGGGGATATGACGCTGGCTGTATAGCAAAGGAGGTCTGCTTTGACAGGCCGGACAGGGAGACCGTCAAGCGCAGGCTCCTCCTCATGGGTGTCTACAGGGGCGTTACCGGGGACATAATGCTCTCAAAAGACCCCAAGCTACTTGCGCTTTACGCCCTCAAAAAGGGGGGATTCAAAAAGGAAGAGAGCTATGGCAAAGAAAAAGGAAAGCCTTGAGAAAAGGCTAAAGGAAGCCGCAAAGAAGGGGAAGAAACCCGCTGAGCCCGCGCTCAGGGCGCCGTCAAAGGTAACCGCGGAGCGGGCCGAGTTAGGCAAGGTGAAGCTGACGCGCCCCAGCAGGGTAGCCCAGGAACCCGCCGTGAGAACCGAGACGCCTTTCGGCCCGCTGAACTGGTGGCTCCTCATTCTGGGAGTGGCATTGGCAGTCGTGGGGTTCGTGTTCCTCTACTTCGGGGACACGGTCTTGTCCACGATCCTGCTGGTTCTGGGCTATTGCGTTGTCATACCCGTTGCCCTGTTGATCAACCCGAATATATTGGAGAAAAAACCAAGGAGGGAGGAAGAGGCCCCGTCAAAGACAGATTCCGGTTCCCAGACGGAGCCGGGTGTCTCAGAGGGAGAGGAACGATAAGCGCTCCGGCAGGCACGGGTGGCCCAGCTCGTAGTGCTTGATCGGCCACCCGCTTCATCCTTATAATTTCTCACTCCGGGCGAGTAGTTCAGCCGGCGAGAACGCTGGTCTCACATACCAGAGGTCGCAGGTTCAAGTCCTGCCTCGCCCATGTGGGCGGGCCTCCACAGGATACCCTGGGCGATTGGCGCAGTTGGTGAGCGCGCTTGCTTGACATGCAAGAGGTCGGAGGTTCGAGTCCTCCATCGCCCATTCTGCCAGAGCCATGAAGAGGACCTATCAGCCATCCAGGATAAAGAGAAAGAGAACCCACGGGTTCCTCGCGCGAAAAAGGACCCGCGGCGGCAGGGCAGTAATAGCCCGGCGCAGGCGCGAGGGAAGAAAACGCATCTGCGTCTGACCCTTGGAGGAGCCTGTTTTTAGTCCATGGCGGATAAAGAAAGAACCCGCCACTTTGGGAAGGGGCTCAGGCTCACGAGGGAGGGCGAGATAAGGCGGGTCATGGGGGGAAGAAAAAAAGAGACCAGATGGGCAACGGTATTCTTTTTGCCCCAACAGGAAACCAGGGCCGGTTTCTCGGCCAGGAAAACCCTGGGGAACGCGGTCCTGAGGAACAGGGCCAGGAGAAGGCTCAGGGAGTTCTTCAGGCAGAACAGGAATGCCTTGCCTACGGGCTGGTATCTTTTCATAGCGAAAGAAGAGTCTGTCCGCGGGGATTTCTCGGAGATGTGCCGCGGGCTTACGGAAGAGCTCTCTCAGCTATCCTGATAGCCCTGATAAAGCTCTATAAAGCCTGTATCTCTCCCATTATCCCATCTTCCTGCAGGTTTCACCCATCCTGCTCGGAATACGCGATCGCTGCCCTTGAGAGGCACGGGGCCCTGAGGGGCCTCTTGCTCTCGGCCTGGAGGATTCTCAGGTGCGGCCCGTGGTCCGGCGGCGGATACGATCCCGTGCCCGATGTGAAGGAGCAACCCAAATGGACAAGAGAACCCTAATAGCCCTCGGCGTTTTCACGGCTCTTCTCCTGGCCTACCAGGTCTGGCTTTATTTCTACGGACAACCGAAGGGCCAGGACACGACGCAAACCTCCGGTTCCCAGGCTCCCGAAACCCTCAGAGTCCAGCCCTCGCTCTCGCAGGCGCCTGATACCCTCGCGAGGCCAGGGCCCGAAACAGCGGAGGCAGAACCAACAGTTTCGCTTGCGGATGAGGGCCTCGTCAGGGTGGAGACCCCCAGGTTCACGATTGAGCTGACCAGGAGGGGAGGCAGGATCCACTCCCTGACCCTCAAGGGGTTCAAGGGGCCGGACAGGAAAGAGAACAGGGTTGTCCTTCTGAGGCCGGGCTCAGAATTCATGGCCACCTGGTTTGATCACGGCCTTTATTGCACATCACCTGATAGCACATTTCTCGTGGATGATGGGAGGAACCTCGTCCTCTCGTTTGAAGGCCCTGAGGGAAAGAAGATCTACACATTCTCCGAGGGCTATACCTTCTCTGTCTGGATAGAGGGGCCCGATACCTCCAGGCTTTACCTAAGGCCTTCCCTCGCGGTAACCGAGGCCAACAGGCACGACGACATTGCCGAGCACCACTTCATCTACCAGAGGAACGGCAAGGTGTTCTCGGAACCCATAAGTAAGGTTCTCGGCCCCGGAAAGGGGACCCCGGGGGACAACATAGGGTGGTTCGCCACGAGGAGCAAGTATTTCCTTTTCGCGTGTGTTCTGGAGGAGGGCAAGCTCAAGAGCCTTTTCGCCACAGCTGAGAACGATACCAGCATGAAGCTTGAGGCCGTTCTGGCGAAAACCCCCCTATCCTTCCTTGTTTATGCTGGGCCCTTTGACTACGATGTCCTCAGAAAGGTTGGCTACGGCCTGGAAGAAAGCTATTCCTTCGGCTTCTGGCTCATAGCGCCCTTTGCCAGGCTGATCTTTATCCTGCTCAGGTGGTTCTACTGGCTCATTCCCAACTACGGGTGGGTTATCCTCATCTTCTCGCTGGTAATGAAGATCGCCTTCTCTCCCCTCTCATACAAGACATACAAGTCAATGAAGAAGATGCAGGACCTCAAGCCAAAGCTGGAGGCCCTGCAGGCCAAGTTCAAGGACAAACCGGAGGAGCTCAACAAGGCCACCATGGAGCTATATAGGGGCGAGAAGATAAACCCTCTGTCAGGATGCCTGCCTGTTCTCCTGCAGCTTCCGATATTCTGGGCGCTTTACCAGGTCCTGAGAACAACAATAGACCTCAGGGCCGCGCCCTGGATATTCTGGATACAGGACCTCTCTGCCAAGGACCCGTTCTACATTCTGCCCATAGTTATGGGAGGGATAAGCCTCTTGAACGGATTCCTGCAACCGTCAGCGGATCGCCAGGCGAAGATGATGTCTGCCCTGATGGCTGGGGTTTTCACCTTCATATTCCTGAATTTCCCATCGGGGATAGTCCTTTACTGGTTGAGCTATAACCTTTACAGCATAGCCGAACAGGCTATTTTCCGGAAAATGCTCACGAAGAAACCGGGGGCCTGAGTTATGGAATACATAGACGCGGAAGGCACGACGCCGGACGAGGCTCTGAGAAAGGTCCTCTCCAAGGTTGGCCTTGAGCCCCGAGGGGTGAGATACGAGGTCCTCGCCCCGGGCGGGCCGACCAGCAGGGCCAGGGTAAGGGTATGGGCAGAACCAAAGGAGGTGCAAGAGGCAAAGAAGATCATAAGGGAATTCCTGAAAAAGATAGGAACCAAGGCAAAGGTAGATTTCCTTCTCATAGAGAAGAAGCATTACCGTGTGAACCTGAGGACGCGCTCGTGGGACCGCGTTCTCATAGGCAGGGGCGGCGAGACTCTGAGGTGCCTGGAATACCTGCTGAACCTCATCCTGCGCAGGAACAAGGTCAAGATACAGATGGACCTGGACATATCGGGCTATAGGGAGAAACAGAGGCAGTTTTACCTCAACAAGGCGCTCGCCGTTGCCGTGAGGGTCAAGGAGACCGGCCAGGAGATGACCCTGGACACCATCCCCCCGGATCAGAGGCACTACATAAGGGAAATTCTCAAGCAGGACCCTGAGATAAAGGTCTACACCGCCGGGCGTGGAAGTGAAACCTGCCTCGTGTTGGCGCCCAGGAAGCCGAAGCCCGGAAAATAATGAGGGGCGAACCGAGAGCCTCGGCTCCCGCGGAGCGGCAGTTTTGGCGTTTGCCTCCCGGGTAGCTGGAACGTGATCTTGGGCCTTGCTTTTATCAGAAGGCATTTGAATGTCCGCTACTGTTGCCGCGGTGGCCACGCCGCCGGGTAGGGGGGCGCTGGCGATTGTTCGGATCACCGGCCCGGGAACAATAGGGGTTCTCAGCAGGGTTTTTCGGGGAAAAACCGAGCCCGAGCAATTCAAGGGGTCAAGGATATACTTCGGAGAGATCGTTCACGAGGACCAGAAGATTGACAGGGTGGGAATAGCGTTCTACAGGGCTCCGGAGAGCTACACCGGAGAGGACATGGCCGAGATAACCTGCCACGGAGGAGGTCTGGCTCCCGCGCTCGTGCTGGAAGCCCTCCTTTCGGCCGGAGCAAGCCTCGCGGGGCCAGGGGAGTTCACCCTCCGGGCGTTTCTCAACGGCAAGATTGACCTTGCCGCCGCGGCCGGGATTAACGCCCTCTCGGTTACCAGGACGAAAAACGCCCACCGGGCCGCCATGAAACGGGTATCCGGGGAGACAGGAAGGGTTTTCAGGGCTTTCAGAGAGGAATTGGCGGCCCTGCTTTCCGAGTGCGAGGCGAGGCTTGATTTCCCGGAGGATGTCCCGGAGCTGGACGAGGCCGGTTTCCGAAAGAGCTTGTCAAGCCTTCTGGGGAGGATGAGGGCATACCTGGACTCATCGGCCAGGGCGGAGTCGCTCTGGGAGGGGGTTTCCGTTGTGATAGCCGGGCCTCCGAACGCGGGCAAGAGCACGCTTTTCAACGCTTTGCTC
>Ga0197142_1000739_pt1 | contig 30420 bp, 26 predicted proteins | sample GBS60_MetaG_FD_148614 | JGI IMG/M metagenome (GOLD analysis project Ga0197142, IMG submission 148614) | Sediment microbial communities from Great Boiling Springs, Gerlach, Nevada, United States - GBS 60_MetaG | ecosystem: Environmental > Aquatic > Thermal springs > Hot (42-90C) > Sediment...
CAGACTCTGAAACAGGTCTTGAAACTAACACCGACGGTGAAGATACACTCTGCTGAGCTCCTTCAAAAATAAAGTTATCTCCACTCTGGAAATTTTGCGAAGACATATTCCTTAAATTTTTAGAGTTAACTGAAATACATAAAACAAAAATGTTAAAGATACTACTTTACATATACGAAATCCATTCGAAAAAGTTACAACTTTTTTTAATCACTCATCCTTTTTTTCTGGACGAATATAGTTTAACGTCGCCTTCGCAAACGATAAAGCAAATAAAGGTGTTGTTGAACCCTGAACCCAAGCAATCACCCGCTTCCAAAACGCAGAAGGCTCAACACCAATAAAATCACAAAACTTGTAAAGCGTCTCATCAGAAATCGCTATAAATGAACTATAACTGTTCCCAACAGCTATCACAATATTCAAAAAAATCAAAATTAAATAAACCGTAAACGCCCCAATCCTTTGAACATGAATTAACCCCAAAATCAAGGAAAAACTCCCAACCTCATATGCTAAAGCTAATAAAACAGAATAAAATATATTATTGCTTATCTTAAAATAAACAATAATATGATTGAAAGAAGTAATCGTGAAAAAAGTATAAATCGAAAAAAATGTATAAACAACTACCCTCTGCTCAATAGGAACTTCCCTTAATATACTCTTCAAAAACTCTAAAAATACAGAAGAAGATTTCTTTTGCTTAGCTTCCGAAAAATCTGCTGACGAAACATATGAAGAAAAATCAAACAAAGTAGATTTCTTTCCCTCATTCTCACCAGAAGAAATCGGCGGCAATGAAGGAATATCATATGACTGATTCTCAGTCTCAGAAACCGCACGCTTTTTCGCCATAATTAAATATCTGTAAATTTTTTTAATTTGATTTTTATCATTCTTCACTTGAACTCACTTATTTTAACTATTGATTTTCAAAAAATCATATATTTTCTCAAAAATCGCATAATCCTTAAATAACTTATACCGAAAAGCATCAGTCGAAAACTCATCCGAAAAAATAAAACTAAACGTATCTGAACCAGAAACATTAGACTTCATCAAACTATAACGTTTTGCAACATCATCTAAATTAAAATTAAAATTCTGATAAACAGAAAATCTTAAAAAACGCTGCCGATAAACTTCCTCAAATTCTGTTCGATAATCAATAACCGCATCATAAACCAATCTCGAACGCTTAGACAAATCTTCTAATACTAAAACATTATCTAAAATATCATACCCGTCTAGCTGATTCCTATAATAAAATCCCTTAATCATTAAACTAAAAGGCTTCCCGCAATGCTCTAACCACATCTGGCAATACTCAAAATCCTTTAATTCTTCACCAGATAACACACACCTATCTCGATAAGGATAAGGCTTAAAGGTTAATCCATGATAAACAAACCAACCTTTCCCATCTATCCTATCTTTCGTACAATAATGAATCTTTCTAGCAATCTGCTTGCTAACAATTCCCATAATTTTCTCTTATTTTTTTTTTCCTTTCGCTCAAAATCAAAAAGGCGCATCATCAACAAATTGATTGCCTGAAAACGTATTGCTTTGCTTATTCTTTTGATTATCCTTGCTATAATCATTTTTATCCGTATAACGACCTTGATTACTTGTTTCTTTATTCAGTTCTTCTAACTCACTCAATCTTGAACAATTCTTATCTAAAACAGTAAAAAACTCATATTTGTCCTCTGCACGTCGACATTTATCAACCAAAACCTTCATCGTAACCTCACTATTCGACCTAGAAGAACTAGTCATCAGATTGAGAACAAGAACAACATCTAAATCCTCAACAATCTCCCAACTGTTCGCAATATTCGCAGCTGTATTAGAATCAGTCGTTCGAGAAAACCGATTAAGCTGCATAGGCGACCAAACAGGAATATTGAAATCCTGCGCTAACGCAATCAACTGAGTACAAATATACCCTAAACCCTTGTAATCATCCTTCGCCGAATCCTCATAACTAATCTTCTTCATATAATCATGAAATAATCCCCGAACCTTCACTTTATCTACCTGCTCAACTTCATAAATATAATCATGAATCATCTGAACCGTAACCTGCTTCGGCTTAAAATACTTAATCCTAACATAATAATCCAAATTTTTAAGACCTTCTAAAACCTTTTCAACCGCTTCCGTCTCTTCCTTATTCAAAATGTTAGGTCTGTGCTTGTAAGCCGAAAAAAAATAAATCGGAAGACCAGAAAACGATGCTAAAAACCTATCATGAATATCTTCCTCACTTAACTCCTGAGAAATGTAAATAACTGGATTATAAACAATCTCATTGTTCTCATCAATATACGGACAACTTGATAACGCCGCCGCTTTGCAAAAATTGATAAGAAAATGAGACTTCCCAACACCCGTCGAACCTAATATCGTGCCAACCTCACCACTCTCTAACCCACCCCCAGTCTTCCTATCAAAAATAGATAAACCAGTCGGTACCACATACTTCTTCATCGAAAATGAACGCTGCGAATAAACCGACCGAATATCTGGACTACTGAAAACCTCTACCCCTAAATCATCATGAAAAACAGAATTCCTTAAATCCATTTTTAAACGATTGTAAACCCTATCAATATCTGACTCACTCGACACACTATCAATCGCCTTCTGAAAATTGTTAATCAACTTAATCGCATGCAACCGCTTAGCAAAAGTCCTAACAATACTAATAATATAACTGTCATCTTCATCTAATAACAAAGAATACAAATTGTTTAACTTGACCTTGTAAAGCGTAAACATCTCTGGCGTCTTCACCGACTTTAATAACTCATTTGCTACAATCGACCTATCAGGCAACTCCCGATGAAACCCATAATAATCCACCACAATCTTATAAACAGATGACAAAAACTTCTCACCAAAATAATCAGGCTTCACAAGCTTGTAAAGCCTAATAAACACATCCTTTTTCCGCACTAAAACCGCACAAATCTTTAACTGTAAATCCGAATTGAAATTAAAACGAATACAAGTATCCTCTAAAGGAAACTCTTCACGGTTTAATGACATATAAAATATAAAAATACTTTTTTTAATATAAACTATATCCTATAAAATGTAAATCACTTCTTCACATTTTTTAAAGAATTTTGCTTATAATTAGAATCAAGATACTCCTCTAATAACTTCACATATAAACTTAAAAGAATATTGTAATCATCCCGTAAAGCTAAATAACGCTTCTCTAAATCATTATACTTTTTCTCAAAAAAACTTTTTTCGGAAAATTTCCTGTCTAAAAATCTTTCTTTCAGAGATAAACCAATCTTACTCCAAAAACGCAACAAAGAATTTAAATTTGCATTCATTTTTTGTCCCCTATTTTTTTATGATTAACTCCTATATCCAACCTATTATACGACAACAAACTGAAAATGTTATCAACCGAAATCGTCTCTCATATAAGGCGAAAATTCTAACGCCTACTTTTTCTGTTAGCAGAAATATCTAAAACCAATTTCTTCATCATCCTAGAAAGAGATGAACTCTCAATAAGCAAAACAACCTCATCAGAACATATAGAAACCCAAAAAAGATTTTTATAATAATTCACAATAGGCACAAGAGAATAAATCTTGTTCAAATTGAAATATGCTTTCAATTTGATAAAATTCTCATCATTAACACTTGATAAAATATTTTCTAGCTTTCGATAAAAAATATCCTCACCAACAAGATATACATTTGCCTTAAAAAAATACGGAAATCTTCTCTTAAAATTTGAATCTGAAAAAATCTTTTCAAAATAACTAAACTTGTCTACAACACAATGACGAAGCTTGCTTAAAAAAACAAAAGTATTTATATTGTCAAAATGTGTTAAAAAATCATTTTTTGAAGATATAAAAGTATAAAAATCCTTCTTCTTAACATCAGGCAAAATGTCATCCGCAACTTTTTTTATCCAATCATCATACACATCTTCATCATCTTGAAACTCCTCTAACTCTTCTTCTGAATCCTCCTCTAACTCTTCCTCTAAATCTTCTCCTAACTTTTTCTCTTCTTCATCACTCTCTTTAATACCTATTACAGACTTCTTTACATAAAAAAAATCCTTTTCAACACCACTACCAACATCCGCATCTTCCTCGCCACTTATCTCACTTGTTAATACATCCTCAACCTTCTTATCAATTCCAGAAACATCAAGAACAAAACTTATTTCATTTACATTTATTAAAGTCTTTGCTTTCGAAAAACACGTTCCCGACAAATCCACTAAATCATGTTCCTCGTAAAAAAATGGAACATAAAAAGTCTTCGTGGACAAAACAGATTCCACTTGAATAAAAAATTCTTTCATTTCTATACAAAAAGTATACTGTGAATAGTAAAACTTTCAAAAATATACTCTCTCTAAAAAAGTAAAAATAAAAAAAGTCGAGTTTGTGCAACTCGACTTTTTTTGAGTTATCAGTTGAGTTATCAGTTAATATCAAAACGGCAAGTTATCATCATGTATTTGCTCTTGATAACAATAAAAATTAACAGGACAATTGTAACATTTCATGCTAGATAAATTGTAAACATTTTTATCTCCATAACAACTCGGTAAAGGATTGTTCTTGTTTTTCTTCAAGGCTTCTAACTTGTAACGAAATATCTTTTCAATTTTAATCTCAGTATCAGCTTGTTTAATCTCAGTATCAGCTTGAAACTCTTTCTTTTCATTTGAACTTACTGGAACCGTTGGCTTTAAAACTGTTGCCGAAGGCAAAACATCAACCTGAGACGATGTATTGTAAACAATCTTTTTGACTTGTTCTCCAAAATCTTTTTGCTTCTTAGCAACTGCCGAAGCTAACATCATTTCAAATGATTTTATTTCATCTGAGTTCTGAATCTCCTTTACAATATCTAATGAAGGTGGCAAAAATATTTTATCTAAATCATACATATTGTTAGAAATATACTCCATTACATTAGGATTTACATGAATAGGTGTATTCACACTAGACAAATCAAACGAATGAGCATTTTGAAATCTGTTTTTCTGATTAGTTAATATCTTGCGAAAAATAACATTCGTTCCACGTGTAGCAGATAAAACATCCTTGTATTTCTTTAAATCATTAATTAATTTTGTATACTGCGATGACGTAATATTCAAAATCTGTGGCAAAATAGTTCTTTCAGGATAACGCTCAGTAAACGATTGCGCTAAAAATACGACATCTTCCATTTTCAAACTTTTGTAATCATATCCTAATTCACTTGCATACTGATTAAACAAGTTTATAGCAGACATGTCAACAATCAATAAGTAATATGTTACAACACTTTTATACTGACTAATATAATTAGAATCTAAAGACATTCCATATCGCTTAATCGCAGAACAAATAGGACATGAAATAGTTAAATACTCCGCAGTCTTTCTAATAGCAGATAAAGTTAAATCTTCTTCATCAGGAGAAATCAATTCTAATACCCTCTGAGGATTGTAACTGTTAATCTCGTAAACATTAAAATACTTTTCAAAATACTCCTTCTTAACATTTTCATTGTAAATAAGAGGTATCTGCTGTCTCGCTTCTTGGTCATAAATATATGGCTTGAAAAACAAAGATTGAGCAGCATTCAATTTATCAACATTTTTGTATCCATCAATACAAGGATAAATCTTAGTTCCAACTCTGAAATGCTTGTAAGAAAAAGCTCTCCATGATAACTTGTTATTGTAAATAAGCAATCGTGCAATTAACTCGCTACTCCTATCAGTAGGAAACTTGTAAAACCTTAAACGCCTAGAAGAATCTTTTTCTGCATTTTGAACTTTATCAAGTTGTTCATCAGCAATAATTTCATTAACAGGTTCGTAAAACATTGTTGTTTTCTCCTTTCGGTTGTTATTGTAATAATACTGTGAAGATTTAGTTAATTAAACTCTTATGAAAAATAATACTTTTTCTCCGATAAATTGCTTTCATCATCAACAAGTAAAGTATAATACTTTTTGTTTTTCTCAAATTCACTGATTTGCTCTAATTTCTCACAAAAAATAAAATAACTGTTGCCCTCGATTCTTGCTAAATAAATAGTTTTAATACCATTGAGACTTAATTCATTTAAAAACTGTGATAACGATAAAATATTTTTACCTTCAAATAAATTCAAAATTTCAGAAGGACAATTCGTTTCTCGTATTTTTAACATAATAAAACATTTTTTTTCTTAAAAAAACGCTATCTTTTTTTTAATCAAAAAAAAAATTAAATCCCTTGTAAATCCTTTCTAAATCCCTTGTAAATCCTATATGTTAATTCCTTGTATCAATCCCTTGTTTCAATCCCTTGTTTCAATCCCTTGTTTCAATCCCTTGTATCAATTCCTTTGAATCTTTGATTTTGCTTTCAACCTACTATACGAAGCTTCTCAAAAAAAGTTACCACTCTCTTCTCTTTTTTTCAAAGAAAAAAGGAAATGCTATTTCACAACTTTATAATTATTTTCAACATCCTTTTTGAAAATCTTTGATTTCTGATTCAAATTTTGATTTGAAAAAGAAATCATTTGTGAATCAGGAACACGAATAGCTTCTTTAGACACTTTCAATAACGGTTTCGTCTCTTTTAAATTGTAACGCTTTATCATTGTTCGAAAAGACTCTGCAATTCTTTTCGCATCACTCAAACACGTTAAATCTTTTTCTACCTTTGTCCAATGCCGCCAAATACCAGATAGCCTTAAATCACCAACAATCCCAGAATATATGTCGCTAATAGAACGAGGAATAAATGTAAAAGGAAAATGAGAATTATTGTATACCATACAATAATACAAAACAAAATGAAATACAAAAGCAGCATTGTCAGAAACAATCACAGGTTTATCCACATAAAGATTTTTTACCCAATCGCAAAACTTAGGAATAACTTCCTCAGCAGGCTTGTAAGTCATCGTTATCTCTCTCGTTAACCCTAACCTATCCAAAGCCTCCTGATTGTAATTATCTGTAATCGGCCTAATATTTTCGTAAAAATACTTCGTTTTATCACGCACCGATACCGCCGCTAACCCAATCATCGAATATAAACCAGGTGTTATACCATCCGTCTCAATCGATATAACCACATAATTGCTAAGAGCACGATAATTATACTCCTGACCATCATGAAGCTCAATATCATAAATGTTCTTTGAATAAAGAAAATTAGACATATCTTATTCTTCCTTTTCTTTTGTTAAAAAAAAATAAAAAAATTAAAAAATACTACTCCAATCTTTGCCAAATCTAATGTTAAAACAAAAATTTATCCCAAACTTTTCATAAATATCAACAACAACATCTTTTTGAAAAAAACTTAAAACTTTATCAAGCTCCTCCTTATGTATATCTAAAATAATTGAATCATGAACCGTATTCACAATACAAATTTTTTTACCAAAAGAAGATATAAATTCATCTAATTTTACCAATACAAAATAAAGAATATCTGATACAGAAGACTGAAATACATAATTTAATGCTTGACGATATGAACGATGCTCTTTATCCTGATAAAAAACTTTTTTTCTGCCTAAAATTGAATAAAAATTAAACTCCTTCTGAGACAAATTTTCAAAAACAAAAGACTTGTAAAGCCTTAAAGAAGGAAATAAAGAATATAACAACTCGTAAAACGCTAATGCATCCTCTATACCTAAATTTTGTTCTTTTGAAAAATTTTGAACATTCTGACCATAAATAAAAGCATAAAAAAAGTTTTTTACCTTTTTACGATAAAAATCACTGTGATTTTCAAAATCAGTAAAAAACTTTTTTCCAATATACACATAAACATCTTGTCCTGAATCAATTAAACTTAAAAGAGAATTGTCTCCAAACTTCTTTGATAAAACAAATGCTAAAACACGAAGTTCAGCCTGAGATAAGTCAGCCTCGCAAATTAACCCATCTTCACCATACCGAGAAGTAAATATAGACCTTAAATAAGAAGGTATAGAATGCACATTAGGCTTGAAAGACGTTAAACGACCAGTTCTTGAAATAAATGAAAAAGTAGACCTGATACACCTATCCGCCTCAATATATTGCCTAAAAGAAAAAATATACGATAAAACCCTGTCCGCAAACCTATAATAGTAAAAACTTAAAATGTATTTCCTTAAACAAAGAAAAAACCTCAAAAGTTCCAACTGTAAAGAAAACTCTTCCCTTCTGGAAAAAAACTTTCTTTCAAATTCATACCACAACTCATCTGACTCGCTATCCAATAAATACAAACCTTCTAAAAATCCTTCTCCATAAACAGCAATCACATCCTTTAACATCTTTTCAAGATAATTCTCTATCTTCTCAATAACCTTCTCAAAAAAAGCTAAACTCACCCTGTTATAACCACTTAACCTTATACCCGAACTCATCAAAAAAACATCATCAGAAAATTCAGTCCTTAGTTCTTTATCATCAAATAAATTCTCCCCAAAAAGTTCTCTCTCAATAAACAAACGACACCTCGAAACATCAAATTCCTTATAACGAAAACAATTTAGAAAAGAAAAATCTTCTGAAAAAACATGAAAAAATAAATCTTCATCAAACTTCTCAAAACAACAATCAAAAGAATATTTTCTCTTTTTCAAAATTAAAAACAACTTAAAAAACAAACTATCTTTAATTTTCTTTTCAGAATCAATAGCCAATTGACGATAAAATTTATCAACCTTTAATAACTCACTTTCATTAACATACATCCCATTTAACTCAATCTTTATAACAACTCTTACCAAATCACATAATACACCAAAAATATCTTTGAATTCATTTAAAATTTTATCTTTATACTCGCAATATAACAAATAACACGCCTTGACATCAAGCGATGAATAAAAAATTAAATCAAATAAAGAAACCTTGTCAAAATTATATTCATTCTCAGAAATCCTTCGATAAAAAGAAAACGGAAAATCTTTATCAACTCTATAAACAAGAGATTTTAATGACAAAGATTCTATATCAGAACAAAGCAAATAAGACGCAAGTCCTGTATCAAACGCTACTTTCACCAAAACATCATTAACTTTTTCTCCAAAAACTTTTTCATAAAACTTGTAAATATAAACCAAATCAAACTTTACAAAATGTCCAGCAACTGGAACAGACGATATAAGCCTTATAATCTCTTTCAAAATCTCTTTTCTTTCAAACTCTGAAAATGAAAAATCTTTATGTTTTAACACAGACACAAAACCAAATTCATATGAACGATTGCTACAAAATGATAAACATAATAACTCCGAATTTTCATCCCTCGCATCTAAAGAAGAAGTTTCAATATCAAAAAATATAAAATCTAAATTGTTTGATTGATATAACTCAATATACGTATCAACTACTTCTCGAAACTTTTCTACACTATCAATAAAAGTATATGAAGAATAATTAAAACTAATTTTTTTATTATTATCATTTGAATTGCTTTCTTTAAATAAAACACGATTTCTACAATCCTGTAAATAGTTAACAAGCAAAAAAATATCACGAGAAAAAAGTTTTTTTACTGAACTCATCTCAGGCGCATACATCACATCATCAATCGCATATGTTACTAACACATCTAACTCACCAGAAAAATAATTATTCGAAATCTTCTTTTTGAAAATTTTTCCCCTTAAGTTAGAAATCTTTTTCTCTCTTTCATCGAAAATGTGATTGTAAGCATCTAACCCAGAAATAACAACCAACTCTGGATTAACCTTTTTGATTTCATCAAAAAAGTAATTCGTAATACAAGTTTTAACATATGAATCAAAAATCAAACTTTTAGACACACAACAACGCACGACATATGAAAAATAAATATCATCATCAGAATATAAATTATACATCTCTAAATAACGCCTCAAAAAACGATAACGAGAAGAACGTCTTATATCACCAATCTCATCCCGATAAGGATAATATAAAACAAAATAAATAAAAGAACTGGATAATCCTCCTCCACTTACCTTTACAAAAGAACTGTCTATACTTCCTGCAACCATATGTAATGGACAAAGATGACAAGATAAACCTGAATTATTCATATAATATGAAATGAACTGTTTATTGATACTTTATAACTATATTATTTTATCAATCCTTAAATCAAACTCTTTCTTTACAAAATTCAACTTATTTATTGCTGTTTCATATAAATAACGAAGATAATTATATTTAGCATCAAGTTCTTCGTAAATCTGTCTTAATTTTTCATATTCGTTAATAAAATTTATATACTCTTCATCTGCATATGCTAATGTTTCTACAATATTAGCAGGCAAACGTGTTGTAGCATTCTTTTCAAGAATCTTTTTAACACATTTAGCCTTTAAAATTTTTCTTTTTTCATCAAAAATACACGTCGAGCCTGAACTGTAAAACAAAGAACGATAATATGCTCTTTGCTCTCCAACCAATCGAATCTCTCTACATATGTCATCTAAATTATCACCAATAATCGTCTGAATCCTATGCCCAACCTCATTCACGTTAGGCGAAAACTTTAAATTATCCATCTGATTTTCAATATTACTCATAAAATAATCCTATTTTTAATTTGTAAAAACGATTGATGCTGATTGAATCAAACTCCGACTCAACTAACGGTGAATGATAACTTAAAATAAAAGAATTTTTCTCGGGAAAATAAGTAAAATAATATCCAATTGGATTATATATCTGACGATAACAGTTATAAAGAAAATTCAAAAACTTTAAACTAACCCTCTTCCTTTTAAGAAAATAATCTAAATTATACTCCTGAGAAGAAGAAATTTTCTTCAAAAAATTTAACTCCCAATTGTAAAGAGCATCAACATCATTGATAAAAGATATACGTGAATGAAAATAATAACCATCTATCACAATTAACTTCTTATCAAAAATCTCAGAATATTGAGAAAAATAATCCAATAAAGTCTTTTTCTTAGATGAACTTTTATTCAAAAAAAACTTTCTCTTCAAATACAACTTTATCTTTTGATATATCTTTTTCGAATAAACTGGAGAAATTTCATATGCTAATTCTAAATGAAAAGAACATAACTTTTTTTTATTTGAACAAAAATTTAAAACAAAAAACAAAAGCGACTTTTCATCAACAATATCCCTAATAACCCTTTTCAAATCAAAAGAAGCATCCACAGCAAAATCATGAACAATTGACTCAGAATCTTCAAATGATGATTCCGAAAAATCATAATAATTTCCAGAATAAATCTCTTCCGTGCGATTTTGATAAACATAATTTATATCCTTTTCCTCAGAAATATCAAGCTGCTCATAATTATACTCAGATTTTCTTTCATAAAATTTTTTAGACATTTCACGTTTAATATGAAGAAATATCATAGATTTATGATATTCAAGAAAAGGATTGATTTCTTTTCTTTTCTCATATAAATACTCATAAAGAATAACTTTAAAATCATGTAAAATCTCATCTTTGGTATAAAAACTTTCAGAAAAACGTTCTGCTAATTTCTCAAAAAACTTTAAATGCTCATTAAAAAAGACATCAACCACTTCATAAACTTCATTTTCTTTTATTTCCACAACATACAAAGATTCATCACTTCTAAAAAAGAAGTGCTCTTTATAATCAAAAAGATTATTGCTATTCCTATTTAAAATATATCCCCAACTCATATGAATAGTGAGTTTTTATGTTAAACAAATTGATTAACTAAATAACGAATGTAAAACTCACACTCATACTCAGATACAAAATCAAAAGCATCAAGATAATTGAAATTTACATCATTAGGATCACCAAAAATCTTAAATCCATCAACATTAAAAACAGGCATTCTGCAAATATATACTTTGAAAAAATCAGAAAGACGACGTGCTGTCTTCACCACATTCGTAATATCATCCCACTCATACGCAAGATATAACTTTTTAACACCTTTTTCATAAATTTTAAACATTTGCGCATCACTCATTTGCTTGCCAAAAGTTGCCACAGGAACAGCAATACTTTGCTTCAATACTGGAACAGCGGATATCGCAGATATTACACCCTCACAAACCACAACGGTATCAATTTCTTTAACCCTAAACAAATTGTAAACATAATGACTCTTCTTAAACCCAAAAGGATACTTGTATCGCCAAGTTGCATCATCCGCATATGAACGCAAAACATATGACACCAAATCACCATTCTCATCCCTTATCGGAAAAACAATCGCCTGAGAACTTATATCTTCACGAATCTCATAAAATGACGATATATGCGGTAAAATTTTTCTCTTCGAAAGATAAGATATTGCTTTTTCACTTAAATTAGAAGAAAAACGAGACAAAAAATCTTCTTCATCTACAACAAAACTTCTAAAAGATGAACCATAATCTTCTACATTATCAGAATCTACATAATAATCAAAAGGCTCAAGAACATCCTTATAACCACATCTAAAACAAATTAAAAGATTTGTGTTCTTATAGAGATATAACTTTTTTTTAGTATCAGGAGTTTTACCTCTGTGCTCACAAAATGGACAATTTGCGTGATAATAATGCGATTTTTCAAAAAATTTTACATTATACCTTGTAACAAAAGAATTGATATCCATAAATATAAAATAAATAAAAAAGGGTGCTTTTTAGCACCCTTTCAACTAATTGTTGATAAGAGAAATCGCTTTTTCGAAAGCTCTTTGATTTATCTTGAAAGCATTTCCAAAAAGAAGCGATTCTTCCCTAATTAAATTCGGAGAATCACCAGACTTTCTGCTGCGGAAACGATAAGCATGCTGCATGTATCCTGTTACTCCGTTGAAGACTTTCCAAACATTCATCTCTGGAATTTCCTTCTGACCTGGACCTGTCTGAATAAACTCTTTTACATCATTGATAAGATTCTTTGTTCGTGTAGAAATATCATCAAGTTCTTCAGCAAATTCAGATTCAGAATCTGTTGAATCATTAGTTGTTTTAAGTTCTTCAACATTTTCAAACCTATTGCTACCAAAAATACCTTCTTCACTATCACTATACACATTTTTTGAAGTCTTTCCATTTAGAATAGACTGGCTTGAACCTTCAGAATTCATGCTAAGAAGACTTGAAGAAAACACAGACTTCAAATACTCATCAATCTGCTTCTCAGAAGAAATCTTTGTATCATACATCTTATCAAAAACTTGTGAAACAAGAGCCTTTTGTGTATAAATGAAATTGTAATACTCTTTAACCTCTTGCATCCTTTTAATTGCTGACTTGGTATGCTTGATAACATAAACATTGTTATCAAAACCTTTTCTGCCTTTCGCTTGCGCAATTACAAGACGCATACGATTCTCACAAAAAACCCTAATCATTGTGTAAGTAATAATGATTTGAAGAGTGCCATCATGCGAAGAAATAAGAGTCGCATATGAACGCACAGGGTCTTTTCTCTTTACATCAAAATCTAAACTCTTAACCCTGCACTGAAAAACAATTCTTTTACCCTTTTCAGCAGCGAAGGCGTTCTCTGGAACTAAAAGACCAGTCCTAAGTCCTTTCTCAAATACAGAAATTTTATCATAATTCTGTATAACTTCGTATTTCGGTGATACAATACCAAGCACTGATGTAGGCTTACCATCGTCATACCGAACAGTCGCAACTTTCAAAGAGTTGAGATTCTCATAACCGATAACCTGTCCATTTTGATAAACAGGAGCCTTTGTGTAGATAGGCACTTTCTGCACTTCAAAATCTAAATGATACCTACGCAAAAGCTCTGAAAAATCGATATCCACTGTATCGATATTCAGAACAGGCTCAGAAACATCGCCAATTTGATAATCAGCAACATTAGAAAGATTTTGATAGTCAATCATGTTTTTCTCCAATAGTTTAAGTTGTTTAAAATTGTTTATTGTTCAAAAACAACTTGCAAGCATTTAGTTTGCAAGTCAACTCAATATACGAATCAAATAAAAAAAAGTTACCACAAACCGTTCTCACAAAACAAAATCTGCATCAAACACCATCAAACAAAACTTACTATTATATAACATCAACATAATACCAAAAAACATCATACAATATATCAAAACCGCTCCAAAAGAAACAATCATAGCATTCAAATATTTTTTTACATTAAAACTATATTCAAAATAAAAAAAGAAATAATATAAAATATGACCTATTTATTTTCTACATTTTTTTGAATAAAAATATGAAAGATAGATTTATCAAGGTAGAAAATCTTCAAAATCAGAAAACTCAAAAAGAACAGGATAATTCAGGTGGAAAACGTGGCTCGAACACAAGCAAACATGAATCGTTAGAGGATAACTTGAAATACAACTTAAAAATAGAAAGAGAATTGATAAAATACAAAGTGAAAACAAGAGAACAAGAAGAAAAAATAAACTACTTATTAAAAGAAATAGATATTTTGGAAAGAAAAATAGAATGTATAGAAGAATTAGAAAACAATGATGAGAAAATAAAAATAGAATGTGAAAAGAGACATAACAAAAAAGAAGCAGTTGCAGTCGCATTAGCTTCAGATTGGCATGTAGAAGAAAAAGTCGAAAAATCTGTGGTAAATAATCTAAACGAATATAATCCAGATATTGCTTCATTGAGAATAAAATACTTTTTCAAAAATTTGCTGAGACTTATTCGAAAAGAACAATATACATCCATTATAAACAATCTTGTATTGTGGTTAGGCGGAGATTTAATGTCAGGATACATTCATGAAGAACTTATTGAATCTAATTACATGTCTCCAACAGAAACATTATTGTTTCTCAAAAAACACTTGATAAGTGGCATAGAATTTCTTTGTAAAGAAAGCAATTTAAAAATATACATTCCTACAAACTACGGCAATCACGGAAGAACAGGAGAAAAATTAAAGGTTTCAACAGGCTACAAAAACAGCTATGAATATCTACTTTACAAAATCCTTGAAGACTACTTTTTAGAAAAAAGAGAAAAAAGAGTTATCATGCAAATTGAAAAAGGAGAATTTAATTTTATTCAAGTATTCGATAAAACAATAAGATCTTCTCATGGTTATCACATAAAATACAACGGCGGAATCGGCGGAATAACAATTCCAGCAATGAAATTCATTGCCACACAAAACCGAATAAAACATGCAGACTATGATATTTGGGGACACCATCACCAATATTTCACTAACCCATTCTTCTGCCAAAACGGCTCTCTAATTGGAATATCAGCCTACGGAAGAAGAATAGGCGGCGAAGAACCTAAACAAGCCTTTTTTATCATTGATAAAAAAAGAGGAATCACAACACAAATGCCAATCTTTACAAACTAAAAATTATTAAATAATTTTTAACTTCAAATAAAATAAAAATGATTAACAGGATAAAAATATTCGTTTTTTTTAGAGAAGAATATGGCATATTTATTGAAAATAACAACCAAATTGAGTTAAACTATCTTTCCCAACTTGTCAACGCTATAAAAGATGTTTATTCAATAACAAATGATTCCTCTCTGTCTGTTCTAAACAATTTTTCAAATTTTAATACAACAGCTATATCAGGAAATTCAACACCAACTGCAAACGCAAATATCATATACTGGCAAATTAACAATAAAAAACTAACAGACTTCTATAACGATATTGACAATACTTTAAACAATATAAATCAAAATCAAAATCCACCAATTAATTTTATTTCATTTGCCTGCATTTATGACTTAGATTTGAACCACTTTGCATCAGGGAAAAATACACTCTCAGGTGATTTTTCAGATTCTATTTTCTCAAACTTAAATCCTAACAACAATATAAACCTTGAAAATTTATATTATGGAACAAACGGCATACGACAAGTTCCTTTTATCATCACATTTGGAAAAAACAGAAAAAGAAAAAAAGAATTTATCAATCTTGATTATCTTTCCTATCCACTGTTAGAACTTCCTAAAGACTTTATATTTGTTTCCAATTCAAACAGTGAATACGGAAACTACTTAGAACTACTGCAACCTGAAATCAGTTCACTTAATATTCCTGACCCACTTTCAATCGCTATTTTACTTGCCGCATCCTGCTTGTTACAACAACGCAACACCTGGACAATCGACCAACATCGTCAAGCTCTAAGACAATGCTGTAACCAATACTTGCAACATACATTTCCCACAGGCTGGAATATCAACACAGGATACGGCACACTTGAAACAACAAAAATAATAAAATTCTTTCAACTCCAAACCGATGACATCAAACCACTAACAAATAGAAACCATATCCGATACATTTACATCAATGACCAAATAAACGAAGAAATCGTTACCTATCCTGCACAACGACAAAACTTTCTAACATACATCTTCAAATGGAAAAATAAAATCCCTCTACAAAACTACCAACTTGTTATCGCAAAAGATGAAAGATTTACAGAAATAATAAAAAACGTTAACACGCAAAACAATACTACACATAAAGTAGAGTTTCTAACAGAAGAAATATTCAATAACAGCAATCTTGATAAAAAAGAAGTTATTTTATACTGGCAAGTCTCAGCCAAAGATACATTAAACAGAACATTTATTTCAAAAACAAGAAAACTTAAATTTTATAAAGAAAAAGAATTCGGTCTACCCATTCTCATCACCCATTCATCATCAATACACCCATTCATAAGTTATCCAGATGATGAACTGACAACCATAGACGATGAACAAAGCCAAAAACTTCCCCTTAAACTAACCATCAAACAAACTGAACAATTTCCACCTACACTTAATGTCTCATATGATATAAAAATTTATATCGCAAACGACCCAGATATCCCAATCGCAGAAAAAAACAATCTTAACTTAAATGATATAATAGAATTTTATCATATCCATAACCAAAATATTCCTCAAGACAGTATCCCACTTGAATATGCAGAACTCTATAAAATTGAAATTATTTTAAAATTAAATAATAATAATATATCTAAAAACAGTTACTTCATATACACTGAATGTCCCATACCAGAATTTCATCCTGACAGCACAGAAGAAAATAAAAAATTTGAAATTAATTACCAAGATATAAAAGTTAGAGGTAAAAGACCTGCATATGGACAAAATAATACAACGTTTGATACAAACGTTCGCACTTTAGAAATAAAAATAGAAAAACAAAAAGAAAATGGAGAATATGAAACAAAAAATAAAACATCTGTTACATATAACACAAACGAGCAAAATTCACCAACAGAAACATTTAGAATCACTGAATTCGGCACATATTTAATTCAAATTAGACACAGAGGACAAACATTTAATCAAAAAGGAAAAAATGTAAGGATTTTTAGTTCATATGTATCAAGATTTGTTTATTTTATAAACACATATGAAAATCTTTGCCGAAAACCAGAAACCATTTTAGCATGGAACTTTAACCATGCAACGACACAAATAAAATACAGAAATCAATTCGACGGACAGAATTTCCACGAAATTCTTAACATCACGCTCGATGGTCAAGGAATTCAAGGCGTTAAACCTGAAATGTGGGCAACATTTATAGACCAAGCTTTTGGACGAGGAAAGATTAGTCCCGTGTTAGATCAATATCCAGAATTTCTTAAAAACAATAAAATCATTATTTTTAGTTCAACAAATCCTGCTTTATCAGTTGCTAACCCTCGTGTCGCTTCTGACCCTTCACAAGACCCAAGTGAAGGTTCAACTGCCCACACACTTGTTACCTTAAATTATCCATTTTCTGACAATAATCCACAAGACCAAATTACACACTTTATCCCATATTTTACTGGAAAGTTTTTCTTTATTGCAATATACAACATACAGGGTTTCGGCAGACCAAAAGCAACTTTATTTTATGCTAGAGGAAGAGGAGGTGAAGCTGCAGTTGGAATTGAACCTGTAACTGGCGAGACGGAAAACGCAACTCATTATTCTCCAATTATAAATCGTGAAATCAATGAAACACTTACACAAGCAGTTGATCAAACAGACACAAAAGTTAGACTAATCTTTAAAAACAATCAAGAACAATTTGAGGAAATCGATATTATTCCAGGACAATCAAATATTCCGTCTGAACAAAGAAGAATAACAAATGATCAATGGTATATCAGTGTATCTCATCATTTTATGCTTGGTGCAAGAAACCATTTTTTAATTTATGTTCCATCTGGAACAATTAAAGGAGGAATAGGATTTATTGTTAAAGCACAATCTGATAATCTTGACGAAACAAGAGACTACACAGACTTTCTTAAAAAATTTCTTGAATAAAAATTAAAAAATTATTTTTAGAATATATGAGAAACATCATTGTTTTTACGAGTTTTGTTTCACTTAACAATTATGCCACGTTTCGGCAAAATTTTGAAACATACATTCAAGACATCGCAAGTTTTTATGATGTGTCCGAACTTAAAAATTTCCAAATTGAACTTGCTGTTTCTTATAATGTTAATTCTATACAACAGCAAATTAACCAAATCATTAACAATTATCAAAATAATCAAGAAGACGTAAACATTATTTTATGTCTAAGAAAAACAAATTTTGCTTCAGGAAAGATCAAACTTCCTGCAAATGTAACCGAAAGATACTTTGATATTTCTTCAGACTTTTATCAGTATAATCTTGAATACATTTACAACCATAAAATTCAAGATAAAATCAAAATTTTACCTATTTTTTACGTATCTAACACTGATAATCCAACAAATTTAGATAAAGGAAATTATCCTGATAAGCATTTATGCAAACATATTGTGTTTGTTTCAAATGATACGTTACCTAATAATTCATTATTTGAATACTTAGAATTTTCTGGATTATCGATTGAAACAGGATCTGGTCAAAACATTGATACCACAGATTATCCCAGAACAATGATTGGAATAGGAGGATTGTTTCTCGCTTCAATGAATTTAAGAAAAAGAAGAGATTGGAATTTCAATCATCATCGTCAAGCATTGAGACAATGTGCAAATCGATACATTCGTGCCACCAAACCAACAGGTTGGAATAAACAAGAGGGATACGGAAAAATCATTGCAACCGCAAACCCGAATAATCCATTTGATCCAGAAACAAATAAAATTGTAAAATTTATACTTCTCGAAAAAGAAAAATTACAACACTTTTCTCTAACTCAACACCTAACCAATTTATCTGGATTCAAACAAACTTCAAACAATATCCTGATTGAAGAAAAAAACAGAAACGACTTTTTTAAATATAAAATTAAATGGGTTACGCTAAAAGAATTTGATTTATTTACTCTTCAAGTCGCTGAAGATGAAAACTTTAGATTTATCATCGAAGAATATAACACTTCTGAAAAAGAAATCGACATACAATTTGATGGAATAAAACTGTTTGAAAACTATTCACTTTTAAAAGACGTAAAAAAACTTTATTTCAAAATTACAGGACAAAAATTAAATACAAACGCACTAGAAAGTTCCGAAATCGAAACATTAGATGTAAAAAGAAGCGAAAATTTTGGTGAAGCAATCCTAAAAAATAATCAAAATATCCCTGTTTTATTCAATACACTTGAACAAGAAGATATAGATTCAGAAACAAATAATAAAATTCTCAAAACTAATTCACCAACAGAAACAATTAACCTCACACTTGATTACAGCAGTAACAACATAGAAAATAATAAATTATCATTCATCATTACATTCAAAAATATAAATGATAACACAATCACTAAAATACAACAAATTAACCAACAAGATATTACCATTCAAACTGTTTTAACTATCAACCTTCACGGTTCTGATAATCCAAATTATTCTAATCCTGATATAATCAATCTCAAACAAGGTTGTATCTATGAAACAGAAATCGAAACATATTATCAAGAAACACCAAATCAACCCAAAATTTTTATATCAAGAAAAAGAGGATACATTTATACCTTTATTGACAAACCAAGATTTATCACACCGACTCCGCCAAATAATACTGAATACAATATTTTGAAAGAAGTAAAAATAAAAGTTGCATCAGACTATGCAGAAGTAACAGATGCTGAACAGAGTATTATACAAATAGAAAAAAATAATCAAATTGTTAAAACTTATTCACAATCATATGAAAGAAAAATTATTAACAACAATCAAACATTAGAAATGGTTGGAAATATAGGATTTACACCAGAAAATTTTGAAAGCACGTCGCCACCATACACAGACATATACGAAATTCGAGCACGTTCGAAAAGAGGAAAAATTCTTGGTATTCGCTCTAATCCATTAACCATTATCTTCAAAAACGAATATGAAAGATTAGCTAACCGTGATGATACTGCATTTGCTTGGAATGCACAAAAAGCAATTCTTAAAAAAGATATACCTGATGCTCCACCTTTTGATCAAGACGGCGTGCCTTTTGACCATGTATTTGAATTGCCTATAGACGGAAAAGGCTTTAAAAGCAATATCCCTAATGAAACACCTATACTCTTACAAGATAACAAAATGAAACTAGAAAAATACAGATATTCCGCCAACCCACCATTGCCACCACCAAACAGCCCAAACGAAACCCATATCTTTAAAGTGCTTGACATCGATATCAATCAACCTTCACTTTACTTTACAGGACTTAAATCACTTTGGCAATTCAACCAGCGAAACGTCGGAAGCATATTGTATGGAGAGACACCTTCAAATAACAGCAATTCTCTAAAATTTGGTGGAACAAACGGACGCTATCTCCTCATTCTTCTTGTTAAAATACCTAAAACAGTAACAACACCAAGCTCAGGTTCTACATCAATCGTTACAAATTTTATAAGCCTAGAAAACACTCAAAGCAATTATTTTATGTCTGTTGTTCATTATTTCGCAAAATACAATAATGGAGAATCTTATTGCGAATTAGGAGTAGCAGAATTTTATAATGGGGAAAGATGGAATTTAAAAGTATTAGCTGGAGGCACAATTTATTCTACAGGTATTTTACAAACTCCTATAGCAGAAAATCAATACGCAATAGTGTATATGTTATTTACAACAGGACCTGCTCAAAACAGTCCACTTGTTTTTGAAATTGACAAAATTGCATTTTCAGAAAGAAAAACAAGTATTCATTTTCCAATTTCTCTTCCTGTTGGATTTATCCTTAATATTTCTCCTTCTGAAATAGACACTGATCAAAAAATTGATCAAACCATTAACAGCAAAGTTGATTATTTCAATCTGCTTGGCGAATACATCAATTTACCTAAAATAATAACAATAAGACCATCATTACAATTCCAAACATAAAATTTTTTTGTTTAGTCTATATTCAAATTAAAATCGATATATTCAAAAAAACTTAAATAAATGTTTTTCTGGTAAAGTTTGATTCTTTCAATAAAAAATTCTTGCGTCATGATAGTAAAATCATATTTAACAACTGAAGATAACTGAGACATAAAATTAACACGCTGTTTTGCATATGAAAGCTTATACCGATACTCCACAGAGTTATCTCCTAAACGAAAATCAGGGACTTCATACAAGTAATAATGCTCAATCAGTCCATCTGAACTATTCTCATTTCGTAAAATCATAAAATCTGGCGAATATACTTTCGCCTGACCTTTCAAAGTATAATAAGGTATTTTTAAAGGCTTACAAAAAAAAGATGAATCATGCTCAGAAAGCAGTATGTCTAACGCTATAAACTCATATATCGTCTTAACTGTAATATAAAGCTTAGAATTAGGCAAAAACACATTTATCGGCACAGACATCGACTCACGATTCACAACAAAACGCTGAAACGCATCACTAAAAAATAACTTCTCATAATCATATGTCGTCGTCATCGTAGGCACATAATACAAAGACTTGTTAGACTCCTTGTTCTGCATAATTAATTCTCCTTCTTCTTGCTTAATGTTAAATTATTTTAATTCGATAAAACCAAATTAAATAAATCTTTTTCAGAAAAGAACTTTAATTCGTGAAAACACGCATCAAAAAACTTCATGAAATCTACATATGACACAAATAACAAAGACGATAAATCTGGATAATTTTTCTGCAAAACATGCTGACAACTGTCAAACTGCAAAAAAAACTCTGAATTATCAAACAATACTAACGAAGAATCCGAAAACACCGAAGAACTATAATCATTCAAAATCTTGTAACCCGAAGTATAATTCGCACGAGAACGAACATAATACTCACACTCTTCAGCCGTCATGTCATACTTAAACGGAACATACAAAACATTCGCAAAATCATACTCATATGCAAAAACAAAAGAAAAAAAATAACACCGCCACAAAAACGCTTCATATGAAGTTAATTTCTTGTCAATCGGATTGCATAAATAAACAAAACTTTTCACTAAAAACGGCTTGTAATCCACAAACTTATTGTACACCTTAAACTTTTCACGAGAAAAAAACATATAATCACGAATCGAATAATCAGTATACACCGAAAGAAATAAAACTTTTGTATGCGCAGCAAAATCTGTAAAACGATCAGAAAATAACTTCATGCGCTCTATATCATAACCCTCAACAATCGTCGTAACTAAAAGCGATGAAGAAATACCAGAAGATTTCTCATCCTTATTTAATATACCACTAGAAGATACATACAACATATAAATATTTATTTATTTTTTTTTACAAAAATATAAATCCTACATTTTATTATACGAAGAAAAATATCACCTGACACTACCTATCACTTAAAATTAAATCAACATCTTATACAATAGTATATCACTACATTTCAAAAAAACTGTCCTACCAATAACCCAACATAACACCTACTCCATCCCCTATAAACCACCTCCATAAATTCCACTACACCTACACCAACCATACACCAACACCAAAAGGAAACCAAGTATATGCGTTCCTAACGCATCCTCATACATACCTATATAACGTATCTCTACTTTTTGGAAACCAAGTATATTAGTCTTTACAGTTTTTAGAAAATATAAGTAAATATGAGAATAAGTAAATGTGAAAAGAAATATAAAGTTAAAAAAAAAATTTAAAAGTTAAAAAAAGATAAATTTTTTAAAAGATATAAGTATTTTAAATAGAAAATGTAGAAATTATGATAGATATAGAACAAAAATTATAGAAAAATGTATTAAGTTTTTAAAATGAAAAAAAAGGGGTTTTATTCTTTATTGGTATAAAGAATAGGTTTAGTTTATGTATGATAAATTATTTATAATAAATGAGTATTTATGTATTGATTATATGTTCACAGTTTATTTTCATAGTATTCAATGATTCTTTGATAGATTTTTTTGTTTATTTTTACGGATATATTGTTTTTAGTATTTTTGATAATTGATGCATGTATAGGTGTATTATATTTTTTTTCTATGATATGTTTTACAGAGTTATTTTTTTCTTTTAATTTTTTTATGATTGGTATAGGATTATTTTCTGATAGAGGGATAAGGTATTTATGTTTATCGAATATTTTTTTAGTTTTAACGAAGGTATAGGATATGTAGTTTGAGTGTATTGTATTTGTTATTTGGAGTGTAGCGTATTGATTTTCTTCATCGAAGTAGATGATTTTATCTTTTTGTATGAATGGATTATTTTCTAAATCAAATTTTGTCATTTTTATTTTTATGTAGTTATGTTGTATTTTAATAAGTTTAGATTGTTGTAGGGAGTGTAATATTTTTGAGATAGAGGATTTTGTTTTAAGGTTGAGGTAGGTTTTAAGGTAGGATAGGGATATGTTATTGAAGTTAAAGGAGTATTCATTTCCTCTATTATCACTTTTTGGTATGCAGGAACGCATATGTAATTCACCCGTTTGGTTAGAATAGAGGATATATTTAGAAAGAACGTTTTTATGAATTTCTTTAGAAACTTTTCTGATATACTTGATTCTTGAATCAAGCAGGTCATTGATTAAGAACAAGTATATGAGTTTTTTGATTGTAAATGGTTTTTTAGAGTTTTCTTCTTGTATTTGATTTTCTTTATCAGAATCATTATCTAAGATAAAATAAACTTTTTCATTTTCTTTTGGTAGAAATTGGTTATTATTTTCTTCTTGGTTATTTTGTTTTTTATTTTTAATTTGTTTATTTTGTATGTTTTGAATAAGTGTTTCTGGTAGGATATTTTTAAGCATGAATGAATGGATTTCTGGGATAACGAGGAAAGGTTGTATGGATATGACTTTAAAGTATCGGTTATTAAGGGTTTTTACTGGATATTTTAGTTGATATTCTTTTGTGATTGTATGTTCTGAGTAGATAGCAAGTCCTAGAGAAGGATTATTTTTTCTGTATGCGATAAATTTCTTTTTAATCAGTTCATTAATAGATTTTTCAAATTGTTTAGGTGGAATAAGGTTATGGAAAATGATTTTAAGAATTTCTATGTATTGTTTAAAGACAAGTCCGCTATGACCGACTTGTCTTGATAGGGAGATATGTCTAAGGAGTATCCATATGAAGAGGGATGTTGGAGAAAGAATTTTTTTGATAAATACTTCTTTAACGAATTCTTTATCGTATTTAATAAATTCGAATCTTTTGATAAGGGAAAGGGTTTTGTATGTGATAGAGAAGTTATATTTATTGTATACACTTTGGATAGTGTATTTTTGTTTTATTTTTTCTAAGTTATCTAAGACAAATGGAATTGTAAATGTTTTATCAATTTCTTTAAGGTTAAGGCTATATTCAAGGGTAGAGGGATAGATTGTTATTTGGTTTAGAATTTCTGGAATTTGTTCTTGTGGAATAAAATTATCTCTTAGATAGGAGATAGAGCAATCTTGTATGTAGAATTTTTTAGATTTTTTTGTTTTTTGAGATTGATTTTTCATAGTTAGAGTTTATGTTGGAGTTTCAGTTAAATGGTTTTATGGAAAGGTGATAGATTATTTTGTGATACTATCGATAAACTTTTCACTTTCGTATTGTTTTCTCATGTTTACTTGAACGGATGGCCAGTCTTCTCCGACAAAGTTAAGTTTTGCTGCGAATATAGGTCTAAACATTTCGCAGTTTGGTTTTTCGCATTTAGGGATATTGTCTCTATCGATTATACGACGGAATTCTGAGATAGTTACGTTACATTTTTTGCAGTGATATTCGTAGAGTGGCATATGAGTTCATTTTAGTTTTAGGTATATGGTGTTTATGGTATAAATAGTAGAGGATAGGGAAAAAAATTAGGGTTAGTTGATGAGAAATTTTTTTTGTGAGATAAAGTGTTTTATTTTTTCGTTTAGTGAGATATTATTTTGGTTTATATGGATTTGTGTATGGGTGATAGGGATTTTTGAGGAAGTTTTTTTATATTTTTTGAGTGAAATGGAGCGTATTTTTCTTAGGATGAATATAAACTTTTTTTCTTGTGGGGAGATTTTATAAGTATAGAATTTTTCGATATATGCTTTTTTGTAGTATGGAGAGGATTCGATAACGGAAAGAATTTTTTTATAGTCATTTGCTTGTAGGAAGTTATTTTCATTGATTTCTAAGATTGATAACAATTCTTGTATAGAAAGATTAAACAGGATTTGTTTTTTATGTTGTAGGAGTCCTGTGTCTGTGAGTGTATATTCGGTATCAACGAAGAATCTTGAGAGGAGGATACCGATTAAGTCTCTGTCATAGAAGGTTTTTTTGAATTGGAATTCTTCATCATTTTGATAGAATGTCATATGGATTGGGAAGTTAAGGATATCGAAGACTGCATATGGTGGATAGTATTGACATTCTTTTGAGTTAAAAATATCTTGAATTTTTTTCTTTGAAAGTTCTTGTGCATATGGAACGAGAACAAAAATGTTTTTAGGAATATCGAGAAGTGATGAAGCAATATAAAAGGGAATTTTATTTTTTTCAAGTTTTATTTTGATTGTGAACTGGATTTCAAGATATTTTCTTTTTGTTAATCGTTTATCATATGGTATTTCTTTTAGAGACAAAGAATTGAAATTAAATTTTTTGTTTTTCATAATTTATAGGTTTTGTTTTTAGTATAAAATTCTATAAAGAATGTCTTTAATGAATATGTATGTAACGAGTATGATAAAAATATTGGTAAAGAATAGGAGAGTATTAGAGATGATATTATTTTTTCCAAAAGTTTTTTGTAGGATAACGATTGAAGAGAACGTAAGAAACCACAGACCTATTGCAAAGATATTTGCAGCAATAATATCTAAAACATCTGGATAGGGAATCATGTTTTTAGCAGTAGCATATGAAAGGATAAAGTGGACGGTGAGAAAATAGACGAATAAAAGTGTTATAGATTTTAAGATTTTTGAAATATTTTGATAGTTTTGTATAGGGAATTGGTAGATATTTTGTTTTTCAAGTTTTTCTAAGGTTTGGATATATTTTTTCTTAAAGAAATCAATTTTGTCATCAATACTTTTTATGGATATAGCGATTGTTATCCATATGAAGAGAGAGATGATAAAGCAAGTCAGATTGAGATAAGTGTTTTCGGAGAAAATGAATGAATTTATTGTATTTGTCATAGTATTATTTTTTTAGTTTAAGTGGATGATATATTGCATAAAAGAATTTTTCATTATATTATACGAAGAAGCTGAAAAAAAGTTCTAAGGATTAAGGTATGGGATATTCTTTTTTTCAGATTAAGTTAGGGTTATGGGGTACAGATACGGATTTAGATGTAGTGATTCGTCGTAATGGTTCAGATGGGTTAATGATTCGTCGGTATGTTGAGTCGGAACCTGAGAGTGGAAGGATAGAGCGACAGTATGTATTTTTATCAAGTGATTTTTTGAATTTTAGGAATCACTTGGTGTCAGGAAGTTCAGATTATGATATTGAGGAGACTTTCAGACAAATTGATAGTTTTTTGACCATCAATCAGGATGGAGCGACGTATCTTGGTTCTTTATTTGTTAAAAATAACAAATTAAAATTTCGTGCGCCACATTTCAATAATAGACCAGAAGTAAACTTTTATTATCATGTTTCAAAAAACTTGATGAGTGATGAAGACGAAGATTTATTTAACAAAATTATTTCGAATGCACCTTATTCTGTTTTAGAATCTCAACTTCCATTTTATTTTAAACATTTGGTAACAGATGATTATGAACTTTCTGATGAAATCAATCATCCTATTTTTGTTGATCCACAAGGAGAAACTGTTACCATTCTTCTTCCTTATCCTGTGAAACCTTCTTTTCGTTTTCCTATCATTATCAAACGAATTGGAATAGATGAATCAGACGTGATAGTAAAGATAAAAACAGATATTCATTATATCGATAATTCTAAGGTTTACTATTTAGGAAAAGATGAAACGGTGATGTTATATCCATCTGAAACAGGATATTTTATTGCTTCTTCAAGTTTTGGAAAATAATTTTAATTATATGAATGATATAGTTTCTCATTCTTTTCTTGAGGCGACTCAAATTCATCGATATCAGATTGGAGCTTATATTGTATCTTTTGACAAGATTGCTTCTACTCGCAGTGGGGAAGAAAGCAACATGAAAAGAGTTTTTTCTGATACCTATATTGAACCTTTATCACGAGATGTTTATCGATTAAAAAAAGCATATGAACCTTTTGTTGAACATACATTGAGCTCTGTTGATAAACTTCTTAAACCGCTGATGTGGTTGCAAGAAGGCAATTTTTTGATTCGTGATCCACAATTTACAGGGTCATCTTATACAAATAAGAATAAACTTACAGATATTTCAAAAGTTTACAAGTATAATATAAGAACACATTCTTTTACTTGGATTGACAAGTTTTTAAAACGTAAATCTTTAATAAGTGAAGAATTAGATAAAAACATCAAAGAGTTTCAAAAATTATTTGCATATGAACAGTCAATAGAGAATGCGTATTTTCGCATGAATTCTATCATGCGAGCAATGATGGTGATGTTTCTTGAAAATCTTTCAGTTGATATTAAAATTGAAACATATGATATTCCTTCTGAGTTTCAACAAGGAGAAAAATCAACTGTTTTTGTTTTCAAAAAACGAGGAGAAATTCCTAAAATTATATTTTATGGAAAAAATCTTTCTGATTTTACGGGAGATTATATTACTCAATCAATTATAAACAGTTTTGTTGGATATACAAGACAAACACGTTCAGAAGCTAATGCGCAAGCTCAATTTTTAATCCATGTTGCAGCATCAAAACAAGAACCTAAACATCACCACTATCATACCTGGCACTCAGGATTTGTTGATCTCTATCGATTTATGATGTATAGCTCAAACATTCTTTCAAATTCTGAACAACAAATCAATGAAAAACTTGGCATAGAAAAATTTTCTGGAATTGTTCCTGAAGTGGAAATCGGGAAAGGTAAAAAATTAAATAAAGAAGTTTTTGAGCTTTTAGATTTGTTGATTAGAATTGATCAATCTTTTCCAAAAACTTCTTCAAATAATGATATTGTTAAATATAAAATGCTGCTTTTTTTGAAATTAGGATTAGATAACAAGATAATAGATTCAGGCAGTTTTTCAGGTGAAATGAAAGATAAATTAAAAGATTTGTTAGACATAATGAAAAATGAAGATGATGAAGAAATTATACAAATTATCAACAAAGGCGGATATTTTGATTATAAGAAATATAAAAAATCACAATTAGCACTTCAGAAAATTTTAAATAGAAGTCCTCTTGCAAAAGATATTTTTAAAAATGTTGTGAGAAAAATTGTTGATAATCCTTCTTCACGCAGAGTGTCTATTTTTACAATGAATGCTGTTCAAAGTCTTCTTTTAAATAAAGATTCTCCGATTTATAAAAAATTTGACACTTCAAGCTCGGTTTCTTCGACTGGCGATACCGATACAGATTTTGATGATATATCATCTTCAACCGCTATTGTTCCCTATAGTATCTCTTCCTACCAGTCTGATGATGATGAATTTGAAGATGATATAGAAGAAAACACATATGATGATACAGAAGATGATATGGATTCAGAAGATATGAATGATGAAGACAAAGATGATGATATTGGCTATAAACAAAATAAAAGAAGAGGAGGGTTTAATCCTGATGAAGACTATTAAATAAACTTTTTATAGTTAGAAACATGATACTATTTTCTGAAACAGTGTGATTGAACGAAAAATTGATTTTTAATCAAAAAAAAGTTTTCTATGTATCATACTATTTACAAAACGATTGTTCTACTTGTTGAAGTTGGCTTAATTTCTGGAAAAGTTAATATAGAAAAACTGTCAAGAATGGTTTTTTTAGAAATGTTATCCAGAGAAAATGTATCTTTAATGTCATTTTTGAAAGATGTTATGAAAGAAGAAGATTATCAAAATGATTTTTTGGATACGGGTGAAAATTCTTTTGAAACAAATCCTTTAGAATTGACAGAAAGAGAGAAAATTCTTATTGGGAATCTTTTAGAGAAAGATATAAAAGGATAAGTTTTTTTTGAAATAAAAAAAAGGAGAAATTTATGTTTTTTATTCGTCATTTATTATTTTTATTAAAAGAAATTTTACAAGATTTAAGGAAGCCTTATTTTTTAAATCATTTAATTGTTTTATGTGTAAGTTTTATTTTTTGTTTGTTGGTAACGTATATAATTTTTAAGTTTTTTATTGAGTTTTCGGCGATTGCGGTTGCACTTGATTTTGTTTGGTTATCTTTATTTATTTGGTTTTTTTTAGATTTGTTTTGGTTTAGGGAAGTTGATTTTATTTATGAGATGAGGAACAATCCTTATTTTTTAGCTGCGTTAGTTTTAGGAATTTTTATTTTGCTTGCAGCGGTTTCTGCTCGTTCAGAAGAAAGAATAAATTTTTTTAGCAAGATTGATTCGGTTTATGTGGATTCTCAGACAGTGCGTTCAAGTTTTCCACATTTAGACACGGCTTTATCATATGTTGGAGTTCAAGAAGAAACAGGCAACAACGACGGAGAAATCGTTGAACGTTTCATCAAAACCACAGATCCGATTCATGGGAAAAAGGGATATGCTTGGTGCGCAGCATTTGTGAGTTATTGTTTGATTGTAAATAATGCCAAATTTCCAAAATATAGGGGATTTTTAGCTAGAGGATTTGCACGTGGCGGAATTTCTATTGAAGAAGCAATTCAAAAAAACAAGGTTTCGTCAGGCGACATTCTCGTTTGGCGTAGAGGTGATACAATCTTTGGACATACAGGATTTGTTGAAAGCTATGATTCAACAAGAAAAATTTTCTATACAGTCGAAGGAAACACATCACCAGATGATAAAGGAAGATTGAGTCGACAGTATAACGGTGATGGTGTGTACTTGAAAAAAAGAACTTATCAACCGATGAATTATTTTCGGTTAATGGCAGTTACACCTGTAACATATGAATAAGATTGTTATAAACAAAAAAAAAATAAATAGAAAAAAAATGAAT
>Ga0197142_1000740_pt1 | contig 30406 bp, 26 predicted proteins | sample GBS60_MetaG_FD_148614 | JGI IMG/M metagenome (GOLD analysis project Ga0197142, IMG submission 148614) | Sediment microbial communities from Great Boiling Springs, Gerlach, Nevada, United States - GBS 60_MetaG | ecosystem: Environmental > Aquatic > Thermal springs > Hot (42-90C) > Sediment...
CCGTACACGAACAGTCCGACGAACTGTCCGTCGTGGAACATGTGCACCCGCTGGGGCGGGGCGTTGATGTATTGCGGATGTCGGGTGTGTGGTCCGTAAGGGGCGAGGAACTCGGTGACGAGCGTGCCCGCATAGAGAAGGGCCAGGACCACGAGCGATCCGACGGCCAGGCGGTGGCGCCGGAAGCGCCTCCAGACGAGGCGCCAGGGCGAAGCCGTGTCGAAACGCTGCTGTTCCGCCGTGGTCGCACGGTCGCTTTCGTCCGGGTCGAAGGGTGCCGGATCGACCCAGTGCTCGAACGCGCCCTCGCGGTCGCGGGCTCGAAGGGCGGTCATCGAACCGGGCCCCTTCCGAAGCGGATCCGCGGATCGAGCCATGCGAGCAAGATGTCCGAAACCAACACGCCCAGCACGACCAGCACCGCCTCGAGCATCAAGAACGAACCCGCGAGGTACATGTCCTGTGTCTGCAGCGCCCGCACCAGAACAGGGCCGGTCGTCGGCAGCGAAAGGACCACCGAGACCAATGCCGACCCCGAAATGAATTCGGGCAAAAGATTGCCGATGTCGGCGATGAACGGGTTCAAGGCCATCCGCAGCGGGTACTTGATCAGGGCACGACCGGGTGAGCACCCTTTGGCCCGAGCCGTGACCACGTACGGCTTTTGCAGCTCGTCCAAAAGATTGGCGCGGAGACGGCGGATCATCGCCGCGGTGCCGGAGGTGCCGATGATCACCACGGGAATCCACAGATGCTCCAGCACCGACAGGAATTTCGCGAAACTCATCGGTTGGTCGAGATATTGCGGATCGACCAAACCGCCGATCGACGTGCCGAACCAGACGTTCGCGAAGTAGAGGAGGACGAGCGCCAACAAGAAATTCGGTGTAGCGAGGCCGATGAAGCCCAGAAAGGTGAGTGCGTGGTCAGCCCAGCTGTATTGATGGGTGGCACTGTAGACGGCGATCGGGAAGGCGATCACCCAGGTGAAAAGCACGGTCGCGAACGACACGACGAACGTGAGAAAAATTCGATCGCCGATGACCTCGCTCACCGGTCTGTCGTACTCGAACGACCAGCCCAGATCGCCGCGTAAAAGACCCCATAGCCAGCCCAAATATTGTATCCACAGAGGTTGATCGAGGCCATAAAGTTGCCTAAGATGTTCGATCTTTTCTTGCTGCAACGTCTCACCTTGGGATTGCATCTCGGCGATTTGCGCCGAAAGAAAATCACCAGGTGGCAGCTGGATGATGACGAAGGTGATCACGCTGATCGCGAGCAAGGTCGGCACCATCACGAGGAGACGATGGGCGACGTAACGGAGCACGGCGGCGGGCCTCCCGGCTGACCGTGGCGATCTTAGCGACGAGGCAGCATCCGGGAAGCGGCCGGCCCCGACCCACGCAGCCCGTCCGGACCGGATCCCCGAAGCGGCAGCGCTCGAGCGAGTTCCTCCCCCGCCTCGCGGACCGCACCGACCAGTCACCGCAACACCGGAAAGGGCGACCCGTTCGCTAAGCTGGCCGGACCCTGGCTTCGGACCCACGAACCCGGTCTTCGGCAACGCTCGACGGCATCGGCGGGCTCGAACGACTTTCCCGCCCATCGGGAGGAGTAGGCTGCGCGGCCGAGCCCGCGCGCATCCGGCCGCGGCGCCTTTCTTCACCCTTTTTCAACCCTTTCGCCGTAAAGCTCGCCCCCGTGTCGTGCTTTCGAGCGGAATGGGATGCGCGGCATCGGGCGAGCCCGCGAACCCGAAAGCGGAGCCCGGTCCGGCGGCGATCTCCTCCGCCGCCGCTCGTCGGCCGGGCGACGGGACTGTGACCTGCCGTGGAACGCGGGCTTGATCGGTTCGCCCGCCCGCCCACATCGAAATCCGGCGGGCGCCTGCAGGGCCCGCCGCTCGGAAGGGGCGCGCCGCACCGTCCTCGTGAGGCGCGTGCGAGCCCGGTCGCTCGGCAGAGGACGATGAGCATGCGCAATCTCGATCTTTCCCCACTGTTCCGCTCGACGATCGGGTTCGAGCGGCTCGACAAGCTCTTCGAAGCGGCATTACGGGAAGCCCAGCGCGACACCTCCTATCCGCCTTATAACATCGTGAAGCAGGGCCCCGATCGCTACCGGATCACCATGGCGGTCGCCGGGTTCGGTGAAGAGGACCTGGAAATCACGGTCCACGAGAATCTTTTGACAGTGAAGGGACAGATCCGCGAGCCCGAAAAGGACGTCGAATATCTCCATCGGGGCATCGCCCAGCGCGCCTTCGAGCACCGGTTCCAGCTCGCGGACCATGTCCGTGTGGTCGGCGCCACGCTCAAAAAAGGGCTTTTGGACATCCGGCTGGAGCGGGTCGTGCCGGAGGCGATGCGGCCACGCAAGATCCCGATCACCGGGGACGGCGCCGAGGCGAGCTGAGGCGATGGATCGAACGGAGGATGTTTCCCCATCCGACCACTTCGCGCTTTCGGCCGCGGCCGCGTCGATGGCCGACCTGCCGGTGGTCGGGGTCTCGGCCTGCCTCAAGCAGGGTGAGCACGAGCCTTACCATTCGGTCGTGGACCGCTACGTCGAGGCGGTACGGCTAGGCGCGGGGGCCGTGCCGGTCATCGTCCCGGCACTCGGCGACGAGCGAGGGCTCGATGCCCTCCTGGACCGGCTCGACGGGATCCTGTTCACGGGCAGCCCATCGAACGTTTGCCCGAGCCTGTACGGTGGTCCGCCGCCGCGCCCGGGTGATCTCGCCGATCCGCGCCGTGACGCCACGACGCTTCCTTTGATCCGGCGGGCGATCGCCGCCGGGGTGCCGTTGCTGGCGATCTGCCGCGGCATCCAAGAGCTCAACGTGGCGCTCGGGGGCACGCTCCACCAGCATCTCCACGAAGTTCCAGGCCGGGCCGATCATCGCTCGGACAAGAGCAAACCTTGGCCCGAACGTTACCAGCCCCGTCACCTCGTCCGACTGCGGCCGGGTGGGTTGCTCCAGCGGCTGCTCGACGGTGCCGAGACCGTGATGGTCAATTCGTTGCACGGTCAGGGCATCGATCGGCTCGCGCCGCGCCTCGTCGTGGAAGCGACCGCCGAGGACGGCACGATCGAGGCGGTGCGGGTCGAAGGGGCCCGGGCCTTCGCCGTCGGCGTTCAGTGGCACCCGGAATGGCGGGTACTCGACAATCTCGTCTCCCGCCGCCTGTTCGCCGCTTTCGGCGAGGCGGTGCTCGAGCGGCGACGGATGCGCGCCCAATCGCGCTGAGTGCCGCCGACGACCGGATTTTTCTCTCGCTCGGCTCGCGCGTTTCGCCTATACTCTTCGCGGAAGCCAGAGCTCGTAGGGAATCGAGACGTCTCCACCGCCTCCCTGCTTCGAACGTCGGCGTGATGGCCTGCTGCGGTCCGGTGTGCGAGTTGCTCGCTTCGCCCATCCTCGGGGCACGTCTAGACCACGGTATCAGGGACATGGTGGCTCAAACGGATCCGATCGATTCGTTCCGGGCTGTTCGGCCTCCGATGTCTTCAACGTGCCCTGGACCCAGTCGATGTCACGCAAGCTCTTCGTCGCCAACTTCCCCTTCACCACCACCGTCGACCAACTGACCAACCTTTTCAGCGCCCACGGCGAGGTCGTCTACGCCAAGATCGCGATCGATCGGGAGACCGGTAAGTCGCGTGGGTTCGGCTTCGTCGAGATGGGCACGCCCGAGCAAGCCGAAGCTGCGATCCGCGAGCTCGACGGTTACCAGATGAGCGGCCGCAGCATCGCGGTGCGTTTGGCGGAGGAGCGCGGCGGGCCCGGGGGCGGGGCTCGCGGACCGCGGGGACCACGGCCGGGTAGCCCGGGCGGCGGTTACGGCGGCCCTCGCGGCGGTTACGGCGATCGTGGTGGTCCGAGTGGCGGATACGGCGTCCCGCGTGGGCCGCGCGGACCCCGAGCCGGCGGTGGCGGCTACAGCGGGTCGCGTGGCGGCGATTACTGATCCCGCTCGGATCGACCCGTCGGGGGCGGCCCTCCGGCCGCCCTTCTCGTTTCACCGCACGACCAGGTTCGGCGCCGCGAGCGGACCCTCGTCGATCTCGATGCCGACCCCCGGCGTTCGGGACGAGCGGACCCGGCCGTCGCTCCGCCACGGCGGCTCGATCGCCACCGACCGCCCTACGTGGTTGTTGAAATCGGCAGCCAAGAAGCGGAACGCTGCGTGCGTACCGTGACCCGAAGCGCGATCGCCGCGCTCGCGACGTCACCACGCCAACGGTCCTCGATCGTCATGGCGCTCCCGAGCTCGACTGAAAGCTCGCGCGCGAGCCGCGCGGGGTGCAGGCCGTCGAACTTGCCGATCTCGAGGTCGTCGACGCCGGCCGCTCCGGCCCGTCATAGAGAAAGAAGGGCGCCGGCACCGTCGACGATCTCGTCGAACAAGATCGGATGATCGCACGCCCGGCGGACAACCAGGCCTCCCTCGAGGCTCGCGCTAGGTTGTTCGATCGAGGTTGTTCGATGTCGACGTCGAGCTCGCGTACCGCCCGCACCACGGGCAGCGCCTCGTGCAGAAGCCAGCCCGTCTTGCAATCCGTGACCAGCACTTCCCCCCCGTCGAGGACGGGGCGAACGGCGCGGATCCTTTCGATGCCGACATCCGGCTCGCCATCGACTTCGATTTGAAATCGGCGTCGGCGCTCGCTCCGATGACGGGCGACCGCCGCTCCATGGCTTCGCGCGCCTTGCGAGATCGCCCGGTGGAGTTCGACGGCACACCCATCCGCTTCGCCGATCAGCGTCACGAGGGTTATGCCCCGGGCTCGCGCCGCGAGATCGCGGCAGTCCACGACGAGCCCCGACTTCACGAACGGATGGCCCTCGAGCGCGCGGACCATCGGCCGATGGAGGAGGTCGTGCTCCGCGGGATCGCAACCCAAAAGTGCCGGACCGACCTTGCCGATCCCGGCGCGCGCCGGCTGCGTCGGCCGCCAGAGTGGCCGGGTCGAGTGGGCAGACTTCGGCCCAGCCGACGCGACCGTCGTCCGTGGTGGCCGCCACGACGGTGCTGTCGAAGCTCTCGACGGAGCGCCCGTCGGCCCGAACGTAGCTCCCTCGAGCAGCGGCAGCTCGACGGCGAAGACAAGAAATCTCGCGAAGGCGCACGCGCTCGTCCTCTCGTCCTGGAGCCGGCCGGGCTCGGTCGCTCGCGTTGAAGCGCCCGCGACCCGCTCCTACATACGAGCTGCTTCGGACGCGCACCCGTCGAGATCGCATGATCGTCGAACTCAACGCTCGATCCCGGGAGATCTTCCGCCGGATCGTCGATACCTATGTCGAGACGGGCGAGCCCGTCGGCTCGCGCACGCTCTCGCGCCGTCTCGACGAGCATTTGAGCCCGGCCACGATCCGCAACGTCATGGCCGACCTCGAGGAAGCCGGGCTACTCTACGCACCGCACACCTCGGCTGGCCGCCTTCCGACCGAACTCGGTCTGCGACTCTACGTCGACGGCCTGCTCGAAACAGCCCCACTCGCCGAGGCCGACAAGCGGACGATCGAAAGCCGCCTCGCCGGCTCGGGCCGGAGCGTCGAATCGGTGTTGCGCGAGGCGACGGAGACACTGTCCGCGCTCGCCCGTTGCGCCGGTCTCGTGGCCGCACCGACCGGTGACCGACCGTTCAAGCACGTCGAATTCGTCCCGCTCTCGCCCGGCCGAGCGCTCGTCATCCTCGTGGCCGACAACGGCTTGGTCGAGAACCGCATCATCGAGGTTCCGGTCGGCATGCCGACTTCGACCTTGATCGAGGCGGGCAACTATCTCACGACGCGGCTCGCCGGGCGGAGCTTCGAGGAGGCCTGCCGTCTGATCCGTACCGAAATCGAGGAACGGCGTACCCAGCTCGACGAGCTCTCGCAGCGCCTCGTGGCGAGCGGCCTTGCCACCTGGGCGGAGGATATCCAGCGGGAGGGGGGTATCCTCCTGGTCCGCGGCCAGGCGCACCTGCTCGAGGACGTCACCAATCTCGTCGAGCTCGAGCGGATCCGCGCGCTCTTCGAGCAGATCGAGGCGAAAAAGAACGTGTTGCGGCTCGTCGAGCTCACCCAAACGGCGCGCGGCGTGCAGATCTTCATCGGTCGTGAGAACGAGCTCTTCGGCTTGTCGGGTTGCTCGACGATCGTGGCGCCCTATCGGGCTGGTGACGGCCGCCGGTCCACGGTCGTCGGCGTGATCGGGGTGATCGGCCCGACCCGGCTCGACTACGCCCGGGTCATCCCGGTCGTCGACTATACCGCACGTGTCGTCAGCCGCATGTTGGGAACCCCGGAAAGCGAGCTCGAATGATGCAGGATTCGAAGGTGCAGGACCAAGAACCGACCCCTCCGCCCGGCGAGACGACGGCCCTCGAACCGCCGACCGAGCAGATCGACCCGGCCGAGCGGATCGCGGCACTGACCGCCGAGATCGCTTCGCTCAACGATCGGCTGATGCGGGCCTTGGCCGAGGTCGAAAACGTTCGCCGCCAGAAGGATCGGGAACTCGAAGAGGCGCGCAAATACGCGATCGCCGGCTTCGCGCGCGGCCTGCTCGAGGTCGCCGACAATCTCCGCCGGGCTCTCGCGGCCGTACCCGGGCCAGTCGAGGGCCGCGACCCGCTCCTCCAAACGCTGGTGACGGGCGTGGAACTGACCGAGCGCACCCTGCTCGCGCTCTTCGAAAAGCACCGGATCGCCAAGATCCAACCCGAGCGCGGCGCCCGGTTCGATCCGGCGCTGCACCAGGCGATGTTCGAGGTTCCGACCACGGAGCTGCCACCCGGCTCGGTTGCCGAGGTCCTGCAGCCCGGCTATGTCCTGGCCGACCGGTTGCTCCGGCCGGCGCTCGTCGGTGTGGCCAAAGCGCCTGTGCCGAGCGAGCCCGACGAGAGCCGAGGAGCCACCGTCGACACCCGAGTTTGAGACGCGCAGCGGGGCACGAGCGGTCGAGCCGCGCGGGGGAGCTTCGATGGACGAGAAAGTCCGCAAGGTCGTGCTCGCCTATTCGGGCGGGCTCGACACCTCGGTGATTCTCCGCTGGCTCAAAGAGACCTACGGATGCGAGGTCGTGACCTTCACCGCCGACCTCGGCCAAGGCGAAGAGCTCGAAGCGGCACGCGCCAAAGCCGAGATGATGGGCGCCTCGCAGGTCTTCATCGAAGACCTGCAAGAAGAGTTCGTCCGCGATTACGTCTTCCCGATGTTACGGGCCAACGCACTCTACGAAGGTGCGTATCTCCTGGGCACGGCGATCGCACGTCCCCTCATCGCCAAGCGCCTGATCGAGATCGCCGCCGAGGTCGGCGCCGACGCCGTGGCCCACGGTGCCACCGGAAAAGGCAACGACCAGGTCCGCTTCGAACTGACCTGCTACGCCCTCAATCCGCACATCAAAATCATCGCGCCTTGGCGCGAATGGGATCTCGATTCCCGCGAGAAGCTGGTCGACTACGCGGAACGCCACCAGATCCCGATCCCGCGCGGCAAGCGTGGCGAACCCCCTTACAGCACCGATGCCAACCTGCTCCACGTTTCCTACGAGGGGCGGGCGCTCGAAGACCCTTGGATCGAGCCGGACGAGGAAATGTTCACACGCACCATCTCGCCCGAGCTCGCCCCGGACAAGCCGACCTATGTCGAAATCGGCTTCGAACGGGGCGATCCTGTATCGATCGACGGCGAGCGTCTGTCGCCCGCCAACCTGCTCCGCCGGCTCAACGATCTCGCCGGTGCCAACGGCATCGGTCGGCTCGATCTCGTCGAGAACCGCTATGTCGGCATGAAGTCACGCGGGGTCTACGAGACCCCGGGCGGCACCGTTCTCCTCCTCGCACACCGGGCCATGGAAAGTTTGACCCTCGACCGCGGCGCAGCCCACCTCAAAGACGAGCTCATGCCACGCTACGCCGAGCTCATTTACAACGGCTATTGGTTCAGCCCGGAGCGGGAGATGCTGCAGGCGTTGATCGACAAGAGCCAAGAGAACGTCACCGGGACCGTACGGATGAAGCTCTTCAAGGGTCAGGCGAGCGTCGTCGGTCGCATGAGCCCGGTGAGCCTCTATCGCCAGGAGTTCGCGACGTTCGAAGCCGACGAGGTCTACGACCAACGGGATGCTGCCGGTTTCATCAAGCTCAATGCCCTGCGGCTGCGGATCCTCGGCCTCCGCGGCCATTGAGCGAACCACCGCTCAGCCCTTGGTCGCACCCGCTGTCAATCCGGCGATGTAGTAATCCATCAAGAAAGCGTAGAGCAGGACCGGAGGAGCCGCGGTCAGCAACGCACCCGCCATGATCTGGCCCCAATTGAACACGTCCCCCTTGATCAAGTTGGTGACGATCCCGACCGGCAGGACCAGCTGGTCGAGCGAGGTCGTGAAGGCGAGTGGGTAAAGGAACTGTGCCCACGACACCGTGAACGCGAAGATGGTGGCCGCGATCAAACCCGGCAGCGCCACCGGCAAGAACACCTTGAGGAGCAATTGCAGCGTCGAAGCGCCGTCCACGATCGCCGCTTCGTCGAGCTCCTTCGGGATGGACGAGAAGTAACCGATCAGGATCCAGGTACAGAACGGAACGGTGAGCGTCGGGTAGACAATGCAGAGGATCCACCATCTGTTGATGAACTCGATCCCCGTCAGATCACGGAGCCAGGTGAAGATCTGGAACAAGGGGATGAACAGTAGCGTTTCGGGGATGAGGTAGGTCAAAAACACGCCGGTTGCCAGCACCGTCGAGCCGAAGAAGCGCATCCGCGCCAACGAAAACGCCGCGAGCGTGGCGATCACCATCGTGACGGCTACGACGATCACGGCAACCTTGGCCGAATTCCAAAAGAACCTCAGGAACGTGCTGGAGCCGAGCAAGGCCGCGTAGTTGGCGAGGGTGGGGTCGCGCACGAGCCAAGGATTCCCCTCGAGAGCAGCGATCTCCTGGCTCGTCTTCAACGACGTGACGAGCGCGTAGATCGGTGGGGCGAGGAAGAGGACGCAGAACAGCCCAAGGCACGCATAGGCCGACCAGAGCGCCCAACGTCGCTGCCGGCGAAGATCCCCCGACGCCACCTTTCCCGCCCCCCGGGCAGCCACCTCAAGCCGCGACACCAGCCAGCTCCCGCGACCGCCGATGCACGTCGCGCAAAATGAAGACCGCCGCGATCCCGAGGATAGGGAACATGAACAGCGAGACGCACGCTCCGAGCGGGATGTCGTTCGACTCGATACCGAGCTTGAACGCCCAGGTGGCGAACACGTGTGTCATGTCGCGCGGCCCGCCTGCGGTCAGGATCCGCACGATATCGAAGTTCGCGAAGGTCACGATCAGCGAGAAGAGTACCGTGACCGCGATGATGTTCCGCAGCATCGGCAAGGTCACGTAAATCAGCTTCTGCCAGGCATTGGCGCCGTCGATCTCTGCCGATTCGTAGAGTTCGGCCGGGACCGACTTCAGCGCCGCCAAATACATGATCATGAAGAACGGCGCGCCGTACCATACGTTGACCAAGATGACTGCGAAACGTGCCCAATACGGATCACCGAGCCACGGCACCGGCGCGAAGCCCATGCCGGCGAGCAGCCAGTTGAGCGCACTGTACGACGGCTCGTACATCCACCACCAGATCAGTGTGCTCATCGCCGGCGGGATCACCCACGGCACGAGCAACATGCCGCGCCATTTCCGTTGGCCTTTGTCCGGCAGACGATGGATCAGATGGGCGAGGACGAAGCCGATCAGCGCTTTGAATATGACCGCGCTGACCGCGAAAATCATCGATTGCCGAACGACCATCCAGAAGGTCTCGCGTTTGAACAGAAACGCGAAGTTCGCGAGGCCGACGAATCGCGTCATGCTCTTGTTGAGCGTGGCGAGATGCAAGGAATAAAAGGCAGGGTAGATAACCAGGGCGAGCACCAGCACGATCAGCGGCAGGCAGAGAAGGAAGGCGATCCGCGCTCGGCGCCGCGCGAGACCCCCTCCGCGAACCGCCCCGCGCTCCCCCTGAGCGCGGCTGATCGCTGCCGCCTGCGCCATCCTCGCCCTCCCGGAGCCGACCTCCCGCTCTCGAAGCGGAAGGCCGGCCAGGCCGCCTCAGCCGCGCATGAAGCCTTCGAGCTCGCTCTCGGCCCAGGCGATCGCCTTGTCGATCGAATCGCCACCTTGGACGATCCGCGCGATCATCTTGGTGATCGTCGCCTGGTTGTAGATCTGCTCCGCGATCTTGTGGGGTGCCGGGGCGGCAGCGATCGACAGGATCTGGTCCTTCGTCGGCGGATAATGTCGCAGCGTGCCCTTGGGCGGCCCCTCTTCGTTCCACGTCTTGAAATCGTTGAACGAAAGATAACCAGGAATGTCGTAACCTTGGCTCGCGGCCACCAACTGTTCCGCTGCCTCGCGGGTCGAGAGATGGGCGAGGAGACTCTTCGCCGCCGACTTGTTCGGACTGAAGGACCAGATCGCCCAATAATAGGGCAGGTACGGGCCGAAGCGACCGTTGGGCCCCTTGGGAGCAGGATGGTGCCAGACCTTCTCGGCCACCTGCGGTGCATCCCTTTTGGCCACCGCCCAAGCCGACGGCGGATTGAAGATCAAAGCTCCTTTACCCGAAATCAGCCAACGATTGTTCGACCCGTCGTCCCAGGCGATCGCATCCGCCGGCAAAAAGGCCGCTAGACGTTTCGCGAAGTCGAGCGCTGCACGGGTCGCGTCCGACCTCACGACGATGTCGCCCTTTTCGTCGACGAGCCGCGCACCGAACGCATGGAACAGCGAGCCCCAGGTGTCGACGCTGTCCGAGGTGGTGCCGAGGCCGATGCCGAACGGGAAGCCCGCCTTGTGGCATTTTTCGGCGGCCGCGAGAAGAGCATCCCAGGTCCACTGCTCGGCCGCCGGCGTGGCCGGCCCGTCCGGGGGATACATCGCCAAAATGTCGATCCCGGCGTGCTGCTTGAGCAGATCGATGCGCGAGGCCGGCCCCTTCATTTGCGAGCCCGGCGTAGCCGGCACCGCCCGCCAATGGCCGTCCGGCTTACCCAGATATTCCACCACCGGGTTCGTCGGCCCGTTCTTGGCGAGCACCTCCCCCATCACGTCGTCGACCGGTTCGAGCCGCTCGGCGTGGCTCCCCGGAAGCCACGTGTTCATCGCCAAAATGTCGTGGCCGGAGCGAGCCTGGGCCTCGGCGGCGATCGTCAACAAGAGCTTGTTCCCTTGGGAGGGGATGTAGTCGATCGTGAGATCGACCCTCTCCTTTGCAGCCCATTCGCGGCAGAGCCGGGTCAAGGTGTCGTTCGCGCCGGGCACCCAGTGGTCCCAGAAGCCCACACTGAGCTTCCCGGCCGCGTACGCTCCCCGCGCGCGACCGTAAACGCTTCCGGCGATAGCCGCGCTCGAGGCTCCGACGAGCAAGCCCCGCCGTGAAAGATGCCACTTCGTCATCCCGTCGCCTCCCCCTTTTCGCGGGCCTCCGACATCCAGCCGCGCTTTGTGTTTCTCGATAGCCGATCGCAATCACCGCGGCAAGCGACCGCCGTGAAATGTCGCTCGTGCCTCGTTTACCGGATCGTGCTTCAATCGTGCGTGGAAACCGACTGCCCTGGAGGCGCTTTCGATGAGCGCGACCATCGAGCAGCGCGCCGCCGAGCTCGTGGCGACCGTCTTGCAGACGATCGCGGAGCGTGTCGATCCGAGCGAGCGCGAGCTCGTCCGTTCGTTCGCGAGCCGCTGGCTCGAAAGCGTCCCGCCGGCCGACCTCGTGGTCTTGGATCCGCTCGACCTCTACGGTGCCGTCCTCGCGCACTTCCGATTCGGCCTGCGGCGGACCCCCGGCTCGCCGTCGGTGCGGGTGTACAATCCGGCGATCGAGCAGCACGGGTGGCAGTCGACCCACACGGTCGTCGAGATCGTGAACGACGACATGCCTTTCCTCGTCGACAGCGTGGGCATGGAATTGGCGCGGCACGGGCTCGCCGTGCACCTCACCGTCCACCCCGTCTTGCCGGTGCGGCGCGATCCCTCGGGTCTGCTCCTCGCCGTGCCCGAGCCGCGCGAGCCGGATGCCGCCTTGGAGAGCTTCATCCACGTCGAGGTCGACCGGCTGAGCGACTCCGGACGCCTCGCCGCCCTCGAAGCCGATCTGTTGCGGGTGCTCGGCGACGTTCGGGCCGCGGTCCGCGATTGGCAGGCGATGCGGGCGCTCCTCGAACGATCGACGGAGGAATGTCGACCGCCACCCGAAGCCGTATCGGCGGATGACCTCCTCGAGATCCGTGCCTTCATCCGTTGGCTCGCGGCCGACAATTTCGTGTTCCTGGGCGCTGCGAGTTACCTCCTCGTCGAAGAAGCGGACGGACCGCAGCTCCTTCGCGAAGCCGGCAGTTCGCTCGGTATCCTCAGTCGTCACCGGCAAGCGGAGCGCTCGTCGAGCTTCGCCGCCCTGCCGGCATCGCTGCGTCGAGCGGCCATGGCTCCAGGCAATCCGCTCACGCTCACCAAAGCGAACTCTCGTTCCACCGTGCACCGCCCGGCCTGGCTCGATTTCGTCGGTGTCAAACGTTACGCTCGGGATGGGAAGGTGCTCGGCGAGCATCGGTTCCTCGGCCTCTACACCTCGGCCGCCTACGCGCGCAGCCCGCGCGAGATCCCGCTCTTGCGTCGCAAGGTCGAAGCGGTGATGCGGCGTGCCGCCCTTCCGCCCGGCGGGCACGCCGCCAAAGCTCTGGCTCACATCCTCGAGACCTTCCCGCGCGACGAACTGCTGCAAACGGACATCGATCGACTTTACGAGACAGCGATCGGGATCCTGCATCTCCAAGATCGGGCCAGGGTCCGGATGTTCGTCCGTCCCGACCCGTTCGGTCGGTTCGTCTCCTGCCTCCTCTTCGTCCCGCGAGAGCAGTACAATACGGCCCTTCGAGAGCGGATCCAGCGGCTGCTCGAGAGCGAACTCCGCGGCGGCGAGAGCGAGTTCCAAGCGCTCGTCTCGGAAGCTCGCCTCGCCCGTATTCTCCTGACCGTGCGAACGCCCGCAGGCCTACCCGCGGACCTCGATCCGGCCCGGCTCGAACGGCTGGTCGCCGAGGCGGCACAGAGCTGGACGGATCTCCTGGGTCAAGCGCTGATCCGCGAGTTCGGCGAAGAAGAAGGGAACCGGCTCTTCCGTCGCTACGGCGCCGGATTTCCCGCCGGCTATCGGGAAAGTGTTCCGGCACGCGCGGCCGTGCCCGACGTCCGGATCATCGATCGACTGGCCCGGGGCGAGATCGGTCCCCTCGCGGTCCGCCTCTATCGCCGGATCGAGGAGCGCGATCTGCTCCGCGTCAAGGTGATCCGCCCGGATGGGCCTCTACCCCTCGCCCGAGCCCTGCCGATCCTGGAGCGCCTCGGCCTCGAAGTGCTCTCCGAGGAACCCGCTCTTTTGACCGATCCGGAAAGCCGAGTGTTCGCGATTCACGATTTCGTCGCCCGGCCCCTCGTCCAGGGCGAGGTCGATCCGGATCGCGTGCGGACCGTGTTCGAGCACGCGTTTCTCGACGTCTGCACCGGTCGGGTAGAGAACGACCGGTTCAACCAGCTTGTCCTCGCGGCCGGGCTCGAGGCTCGCGAGGTCGCCGTCCTGCGCACTTATTGTAAATATTGGCTGCAGCTCGGCGTTCCTTTCAGCCAGAATTACATCGAGACGGTGGTGACCACGAACGCCGAGGCCGCCGCTCTCCTCGTCGCGTTGTTTCGTGCCCGCTTCGATCCGGCGCTGAGCGATCGCGCCTCCGAATGCGCGCGCCTCGAAACCGCTCTCACCGCCTGCATCGACCGCGTGGCCTCGCTCGACGAGGACCGCATCCTGCGGGCCTTTTTCGAATTGATCCGCGCCACCACCCGGACGAATTGGTTCCAGCGCGATCCCGCCACCGGCGGACCCAAGGGTCACATCGCGATCAAACTCGACCCGGCGCGCGTGCCGAACATGCCCCGGCCGCGACCCGCTTTCGAGATCTTCGTTTACGCCCCGTGGGTCGAGGGCGTTCATTTGCGCGGTGGCAAAGTCGCCCGCGGCGGCATCCGTTGGTCGGATCGTCGTGAAGATTTTCGAACCGAGATCTTGGGCCTGCTCAAGGCCCAAATGGTCAAGAACGCGGTGATCGTACCTGTAGGCGCGAAGGGCGGCTTCATCGTCAAACGCTCGCAAGGGGCCGATCGTCGTGTGCCGCTCGAAGAGGGTGTGCACGCTTACCGCACCTTTCTTGCCGGGTTGCTCGACCTGACGGACAACCGGGTCGGCGAAACGATCGTTCCGCCGCCCGATGTCGTGCGCTACGACGACGACGATCCCTACCTCGTCGTTGCTGCCGACAAGGGCACTGCCACCTTCTCGGACATCGCGAATGCGCTGGCGCGCGAGTACGGCTTCTGGCTGGACGACGCTTTCGCGTCCGGCGGCTCCGCCGGCTACGATCACAAGGCCATGGGGATCACCGCCCGGGGTGCCTGGGTATCCTTGCGGCGTCACTTCCGGGAACTCGGCCTCGACCCGGATCGTGATCCCTTCACTTGTGTGGGTATCGGCGACATGTCGGGCGACGTCTTCGGGAACGGGATGTTGCTCTCGGACAAAATCCGTTTGATCGCCGCGTTCGATCATCGCCACATCTTCCTGGACCCCGATTCCGATCCGGCGCGCAGTTTCGCCGAGCGTAAACGGCTTTTCGCCCTGCCCCGTTCCTCCTGGGACGATTACGACCGGTCCGCCCTGAGCCCCGGCGGCGGGATCTGGCCGCGCACTGCCAAGAGTGTGCCGATCGGCCCGGAGGTCCGCCGCGCCCTGGGTCTCCCGGACGAGATCCAGGCCCTCGCGCCGAACGAGCTCGTCAGGGCGATCCTCACCGCGCCCGTCGATGTGTTGTGGAACGGTGGTATCGGCACGTTCGTCAAAGCGCGAGCCGAAAGCCATGCCGACGCCGCCGACCGGACGAATGACGCTGTCCGTGTCGACGCCGAAGATCTCCGCTGCAAGGTCGTGGTCGAGGGTGGCAATCTAGGCTTCACCCAGCGTGCCCGGATCGTCTTCGCTCGCAAAGGCGGCCGGATCAACACCGACTTCATCGACAATTCGGCCGGAGTCGATTGCTCGGATCACGAGGTCAACATCAAGATCCTGCTCGGTCGTGCGGTCGCCGAAGGCGAGTTGACCCTTCGCCAGCGCGACGAGCTTCTCCGCTCCATGACCGAGGAGGTGGCCGAACTCGTCTTACGCGACAACGTGCTCCAGAATCTCGCGCTCAGCACGGCGGAGGCCATCGGAGTCGAGCTTCTCGACGCCGAGCAGCGGCTGATCCGTGAGCTCGAACAGCTGGGTCGCTTGGATCGCGCTCTCGAATGTTTACCCGACGACGTCGAGCTTGCCCGCCGCCGTGCGGCGGGCGAGGGCCTCACCCGGCCGGAGCGGGCGGTACTACTCGCCTACGCCAAGACCAGCTTGTACACGGACATCTTGGCAAGCGGTTTGCCCGATCGTGCCTACTTCACCGCCGATCTCGCTAAATATTTCCCCCGCCCGCTCCGCCGTCGCTTCGCTGAACACGTCGCCGCCCACCGGCTGCGTCGCGAGATCGTCGCCACACGCCTCGCCAACAGCCTCGTCAACCGGGGCCTGCCGTCGTTCGTGAGCGAACTGCGCGCACTCACGGGTGCCGATCTCGAGAGCGTGGTCCTGAGCTACGTGGCGGCGCGGGACGTGTTCGGGCTCGTCGACTTGACCGCCGAGCTCGAGCGGCTCGGGCCACCGTTCTCCGCCGGTCTGCAGTTGCAGCTTTTGGTCGAGGTCCGTCGGGTTCTTTTCGAGGCGACCCGCTGGTTCCTCGCCAACGTGCCACCCCCACTCGTCGTGCGCGACATCGTCGCAGCCTATCGGCCGCTCGTCGAAACGGTCGCAGCCGAGCTCGAGGCCGTTCTGCCGCGCGCGCCCGCCGCGCGGTTGGCCGCCAGCATCGAGCGTCTCCGCGCCGAGGGGCTGGACCCCCGGCTCGCCCGACGTGCGGCCGCGCTTCCTTTCCTGTCGATGGTCGCGGACGCGGCGAGGCTCGCGATCGACCCGGCGGTTGCGACCTCCTCCGCGCCGGCCGACCCCCTCGGCGCCGCCCGCCTTCTCGCCGCGCTCGACGGCGCGCTCGCGCTCGACGAGCTTCGGGCGCGCCTCCGAGCCGTTCCGGCACGGTCGGCTTGGGATCGGATGGCGATCGCCGGCCTCGGCGATCGGATCGGTGCGGAGCTGCGGCGGCTCGCGATCGCCGCACTCCACGAAGGCCTTCGCCCCGACACCGCGGCGAGGGCGGAGAGCGAAGTCGCCCGCTTTCTCAGCGATCGCGTCGTCGGGTCGGATCGTTGGCGGGCTCTGATCCAGGAGCTGCGTGCCGTATCCGAGCCGGATCTCGCGATGTGCGTCGTGGCGGTGCGCGCTCTGGGCGACCTCGGCCCGATCGACTCCGTTCGATCGTCCGTCCGATCCGTGACCGCCGAGTGACACATCGGTGCTTGCGGAGGCCGGTCCCGGGCGATATCCACGCCCAACGTTCGCGGTCGCCCGTTCCGGGCGGATCGAGGGAGCGGATCGTGGGGCTCGTGTCGCCGTATCGTGCTCGACGTCGGCGAGCATGTGCCCGTCGGGAATCGCACCATGCACCAGGCCGAGACGGTCAAGGAGAGTGAGCTCTTCTTTCGGCATTGGCTGCGTTCGCCGCGCTCGATGGGCTCGATCAAGCCGTCCTCGCCGGCCCTCGCCCGGGCGATCGCCGAGGCCGTCGTGTGGCAGCCCGGACGCTACGTCGTGGAGCTCGGTGGTGGCACGGGCGCCATCACGCAAGGCCTCATCGAACGCGGCATCCCGCGCGATCGGATCGTCGTCGTCGAGCTCGACCCCGAGCTCGCGGCCTTCCTCGGCCGGCGTCTGCCCGGGTGCATCGTGGTTCCGGGTGATGCGACCCGCCTCGATGCGATCCTCGCCGATCTCGGCATCGACGACGTCGCGACCGTCGTCTCGGGCCTACCCATGGTCCGTATGCCGTTCAGTTTCCAGAAGGCGATCGTCGACCAGGGCCTCGGAGCACTCCGCGAGCCCGGGACCATGCTCCAATACAGCTACTCCCCCGTCCCTCCGGTACCGGCCCGTCGGCTCGGCATCCGCGCCGAACTCGTTCGCTACGTGCTGCGGAACCTCCCGCCCGCTACCGTCTGGCGCTACCGCCGCGCCGGCTGAGTCTGGTCCGGCCGCCGAGCTCCGGCGGCAGCGCGGTCGGTCGCAGTTCTCGCAACCCTCCTATGCGTTCGCTCGAGCGCCTGGTATACGCCGGGGCGAGCGCTGGTGTCGCGATTTACCGCGAGGTGGGAGGCCGTGCATGACAAGAAACACGAGCGTCGGCGTGCGCCTCGTGAAGGACGTAGCCCGGGACCGGGTGGCGAAGGGCGGACAGCGGAACGGCCGATGAGCGAAACGGCGCTCGATACCTTCCCGAAGCTCCTCCTCCACAACGCCGAGCGCTGGGGCGACCGGCCGGCGATGCGCGAAAAGGAGTTCGGGATCTGGAACGTTTACACCTGGCGAGATTACCGCGACCGGGTGCGGGAGATCGCCCTCGGACTGGCAGCGCTCGGTGTCCGGCGGGGCGAAGTGGTGGCGCTGCTCGGTCGCAACCGTCCGAACTGGGTCTGGAGCGAGCTCGCTGCCCATGCTCTGGGCTGCATGAGCCTCGGCATCTACGAAGACGTACTCGCGGCCGAGGCCGGTTATCTGATCGGTTACGCCGAAGCGGCCGTGATCTTCTGCGAAGACGAAGAGCAGGTCGACAAGGTCCTCCAAATCGGCCCGGCGTCCTCGAGTCTGCGGGCGATCGTCTATCACGACGATCGCGGCATGCGAAAATACACCGATTCGCGTCTCGTGTCTTGGAACGCACTGCTGGAGCGCGGACGGCAACTCGATCGCATCGAGCCTCATCGCTTCGAGCAGGAAGTGGCGGCCGGTCGCGGATCCGACGTCGCGGTGCTTTGCACGACCTCCGGGACGACCTCGAACCCGAAGCTGGCGATGCTCCAGCACGAGCCCTTCCTGCGCCACATCCGCGCCTATCTCGAGGTGGATCCGCGCGGCCCCGACGACGAGTACGTGTCGATCCTGCCTCTCCCCTGGATCATGGAGCAGGTCTACACGGTGGCGATGCCCCTTTTGTGTGGGATCCGAACGAACTTCCCGGAAAGCGCCGAGACGGCGATGCGCGATCTTCGCGAGATCGGGCCGACCCATATCTTGCTCGCCCCCCGGGTGTGGGAGCAGATGGCAGCCGATGTGCGTGCTCGGATCCTCGATGCGGGCCCACTCACGCGGCGGCTCTTCGACTGGGCCGTCCGGGTCGGGACAGCAGCGGTCGAGCACGGCGCACGCCACCGATTGGCCGACCTCCTGCTGTTCGGCGCGCTTCGGGACCGCTTGGGCTTCGCCCGGGTCAAGTCCGCTGCCACGGGTGGTGCTGCGCTCGGGCCGGACACGTTCAAGTTCTTTCTCGCCATGGGCGTGCCGCTCCGCCAGCTCTACGGTCAGACCGAACTGGCCGGCGCCTACACGTTGCAGGTTCACGAAGAGGTGGATACCGAAAGTTCGGGCGTGCCGTTCCCGGACACCGAGGTGCGGATCGACGATCCGGACGAGAACGGCGTGGGCGAGATCGTCACGCGCCACCCGGGCATGTTCAAAGGCTATTTCAAGAACGAAGAAGCGACCCGCGAGGCCTTGACCGCGGACGGTTGGATGCGGACCGGCGATGCCGGATATCTCGACGCCAAAGGCCGGCTCGTGGTCATCGACCGAGTCAAGGACATCGCACGAACGACAGCCGGTGTTCGCTTCAGCCCCCAATTCATCGAGAACAAGCTCAAGTTTTCCCCTTACATCGGCGAAGCTGTCGTTCTCGGCAACCGGCGGCCTTACGTCACCGCCATTCTCTGCATTCGCTATTCCATGGTCTCGAAATGGGCCGAGAGCCGAAGGATCGGCTTCACTACATACCAGAACCTGGCGGCCAACCGCGAGGTCGTCGACCTGCTCGCGGGCGAGGTGGAGAAGGTCAACGCCAGCCTCCCGGAGAGCCAGCGCATCCGTCGCTTCGTCGTCCTTTACAAGGAGCTCGACCCGGACGATGGCGAGGTTACCCGCACCCGCAAAGTGCGCCGCTCGGTGATCGACCAACGTTATGCGGCGATCATCGACGCCATGTACGCGGGCCGCGACCGGGTCCACGTCGACACGTTCGTTACCTTCGAAGACGGTCGCACCGGGCGGATCGAAGCCGACCTCGAAATCCGCGACACGTCCGCCCACACGAACTTCGCTCGGGCCGCCTAATGCTCGGCACGGTGACCGCCTCCCCGCCGCCCGCCCCGATCGCGCGACGGCAGCGGGCGATCGGCGAGGTGTTGCTGGCAGTCGAGAACATCTCCCTGCGGTTCGGCGGCGTGCGCGCCTTGAGCAACGTTTCCTTCGACATCCGCAAAGGCGAGATCCGCGCCATCATCGGCCCGAACGGCGCCGGCAAGTCTTCGATGCTCAACGTGATCAACGGCTTCTATCACCCGCAGGAGGGCCGCATCCTGTGGAAGGGTCGGGCGCGATCGCGGATGCGGCCGCACGAGGCGGCCAAGGGTGGCATCGCCCGTACCTTCCAGAACATCGCTCTGTTCAAGGGAATGACCACGCTCGACAACATCATGACCGGGCGCATCCTCAAGATGCGCGCCTCGTTCATCGAGCAGGCTCTTTACGTGGGCCGCGGCCGCAACGAGGAGCTGCGCGAGCGCGCCTTCGTCGAAAGGATCATCGACTTTCTGGAAATCGCCCACATCCGGCACACGCCCGTGGGCAAGCTCCCTTACGGCCTCCAGAAGCGAGTCGAGCTCGCGCGCGCCTTGGCCATGGAGCCGGAACTCCTGTTGCTCGACGAGCCCATGGCCGGCATGAACCTCGAGGAAAAAGAGGACATGTGCCGTTTCATCCTCGACGTCAACGAGGAGTTCGGCACGACCGTCGCGCTCATCGAACACGACATGAGCGTGGTCATGGACATTTCCGACCGCGTCGTCGTCCTCGATTACGGTAAGCTCCTGGCAGACGGCACGCCCGACCAGGTCCGGAACGACCCGGCCGTGATCGCAGCGTATCTGGGTGTCGCCCATGGTTGAGCTCGGGCCGCTCCTCGAGGTCGTCCTGGGAGGGCTCATGAGCGGCGTGCTCTACGCTCTCGTCGCCCTCGGCTTCGTCTTGATCTTCAAGGCCTCGGGTGTGTTCAACTTCGCGCAGGGGGCGATGGTCCTTTTCGCCGCCCTCTCGCTCGTCCGGCTCGCCGAGTGGTTGCCTTTCCCACTCGCCTTCGTGCTCACCATCTTCATCATGATCGCCTTGGCCTGGGCGATCGAGCGGCTCGTGCTCCGGCCTTTGGTCGGCCAGCACGGCCTCATCCTCTTCATGGCAACGATCGGCGTGACATTCTTCCTCGATGGATTCGGGCAGACGATCTGGGGCTCCAACGTCTACCAGCTCGACCTCGGCATTCCCGCCACGCCGTGGTTCGTCCTCGAGAGCGTGTTTCCCGGCGGCATTCTGGTGAGCCCGATCGACGTCTTCGCGGCGGCGGTCGCCGGGACTCTGGTCCTCGCCCTCTCGATCTTCTTCCACAGCACCAAGATCGGCCGGGCCCTTCGCGCCGTAGCCGACGACCACCAGGCCGCTCAATCGGTCGGCATACCCCTGAACCGGATCTGGCTGATCGTCTGGTCGACCGCCGGCATCGTCGCGCTCGTGGCCGGAATGGCCTGGGGCTCGAAACTCGGTGTGCAGTTCTCGCTGTCTCTGGTCGCTTTGAAGGCCTTGCCGGTGCTGATCCTGGGCGGCCTCACTTCGATACCCGGAGCGATCGTCGGCGGACTGATCGTCGGTGCCGGAGAGAAGCTGGCCGAATTCTACATCGGTCCCTCGATCGGCGGCGGCATCGAGTATTGGTTCGCCTACGTCCTCGCGCTCGCGGTCCTCCTCGTCCGCCCACAAGGCCTCTTCGGCGAAAAGATCATCGAGCGGGTCTGATGGCGTGATCTACCGCGAAACCGGGCAATTCCGCACCTCTTACGCCGAAGACCAGGCGATCTTTCGCCTGCGTCAAGACAAGATCGGCATCGCCGTCATCCTGGCGATCGCCTGGATCGGGATCCCCTTGTTGGCGGACGAGTACCTGCTGCGCGCGATCCTCGTCCCGTTCCTGATCCTCGCCATCGCCGCGATCGGCCTCAATCTCCTGTTGGGCTACTGCGGGCAGATATCGCTCGGCACCGGAGCCTTCATGGCGATCGGCGCCTATGCCGCGTACAACCTGGCGTTGCGCCTTCCGGCGTTACCGCTCCTCCTCGACTTCCTGCTCGCCGGGTTGATCGCCGCCGCCGTGGGCGTCGTCTTCGGTCTGCCCTCTTTGCGCATCAAAGGTCTTTACCTGGCGGTCGCGACCCTGGCGGCACAATTCTTCGCCGACTGGGCGTTCTTGCGCGTGCCCTGGTTCACCAACTACACCCCGTCGGGTTCGGTCACCGCCCCGCCGCTCGACTTCTTCGGTTGGGTCGCCGACACGCCGCGCGAGAAGTATTTCGTCTGCCTCGCCTTCGCCTGCCTGACCGCGCTCTTGGCCAAAAACCTCGTCCGTTCAAGGATCGGTCGCTCCTGGATGGCGATCCGTGACATGGACATCGCCGCCGAAATCATCGGAATTCGCCCGATGACGGCCAAGCTTTCCGCCTTCGCGGTGTCGAGTTTCGTGGCCGGCGGTGCCGGGGTCCTTTGGGCATTCGTACATCTCGGCTCTTGGGAACCCCTGGCGTTCTCGATCGACATGAGCTTCCGGTTGCTCTTCATGGTGATCATCGGCGGCATGGGCTCGATCCTCGGATCGTTCCTCGGAGCCGGGTTCATCACCGTGTTGCCCATCTTCCTCAACCAGGTGCCGGGCTTGGTCGGGATCCAGCTCTCCACCGCCATGGTGAGCCATCTCGAGTTCATGATCTTCGGCTCCCTCATCGTCCTCTTCTTGATTTGGGAGCCGCACGGGCTTGCGCGTCTCTGGCAGATCGGCAAGGAGAAGATGCGCCTGTGGCCGTTCCCCTACTGAGGCACACGACTCGTCGGAGTCGGAACAAGGGAGGTTGTGGGATGAAGCTCAAGAGTCTCGCCCTCGCCGGCGCCGCGCTCTTTTCCCTGGTCGCCAGCGGGCCCGGGATCGCCGCCGACACCATCTTTTATCCGCACCTCGTCTACCGCTCGGGCGCCTACGCGCCGAACGGTATCCCCTTCGCCAACGGTGTGGCCGACTACGTCGCGATGATCAACGCCCGCGACGGCGGGGTGAACGGCGTGCGGATCGAACTCGAGGAGTGCGAGACGGGCTACGCCACGGACCGCGGTGTCGAGTGCTACGAACGCCTCAAGACCAAAGGAGCGGGTGCGATCGCGTTCTCGCCTCTGTCGACCGGCATCACTTTCGCACTCACCGAGAAGGTTCCGATCGACAAGATTCCGCTCCAAACCATGGGCTACGGCCGTTCCGAGTCCGCCGACGGCCGCGTCTTCACCTGGAACTTTCCGCTGCTCGGCACCTATTGGAGTGCCGCCGACATCCTGATCCAGCACGTGGCCAAGATCTCGGGAGGCCTCCGCGGCAAGAAGATCACCCTCGTTTACCACGACAGCCCCTACGGCAAGGAGCCGATCCCGGTTCTCCAGGACCACGCGCAAAAGCACGGCTACACCTTCGAGGCGATCCCGGTCACTCATCCCGGCGTCGAGCAGAAGGCGGCATGGCTCAAGATCCGGCAAACCCGCCCCGACTTCGTCTTCCTCTGGGGTTGGGGCGTGATGAATTCGACCGCCATCAAGGAAGCGGTGGCGGTCGGCTATCCGCGCGACAAGATGTACGGAGTCTGGTGGGCGGCAGCCGAACCCGATGTCCGGCCGGCGGGTGACGACGCGAAAGGCTATCAGGGCCTGGCGCTCCACCCGGCGGGGGCCGACTACCCGGTCCACAAAGACATCCTCAAATATGTCTACGATGCGGGTAAAGGTGCCGGCAAACGCGAGGAGGTCGGCGAAGTCCTCTACAATCGGGGCGTTATCGACGCGATGCTCAAACTGGAGGCGGTCCGTACCGCGCAAAAGCTGACCGGAAAAAAGGTGGTGGTCGGCGAGGACGTGCGTCTCGGCTACGAGAACCTCGAACTTACCGCCGAGCGGATCAAAGAGCTCGGTTTCGAAGGTCTGGTGACGCCACTCAAGATCACCTGCGCGGACCACGAAGGCGCGCGCAAGGCTCGGATCCATCAATGGGACGGCCAGAAGTGGGTGTTCGTCTCCGATTGGATCGAGGCCGACATCAACTATCTCCGGCCCAAGGTCGAAGCGGCCGCGGCCGCCTACGCCAAAGAAAAAGGCATCACCCCGCGAAGCTGCTGAACATCTTCGCCGGGATGGGCGGCCGCCCCGCCCATCCCGGCCCGATCGACGCGAGCCTCCCATGCATGCCCGCGCCCAGCCGACGCCGAAGGTCGCACCCGCGCCCAGCGGGTGTGTCGCGCTCGCGGTCAACAACATCGAGGTGGTATACGACCACGTCGTGTTGGTCCTCAAAGGTGTCAGCCTGGAGGTTCGCGAGGGAGCCATCGTAGCGCTCCTCGGGGCCAACGGTGCCGGTAAGACCACGACACTGAAGGCGATCTCCAACCTTCTCCACGCCGAACGTGGCGAAGTGACCAAGGGTACGATCACCTTCTACGGTGAAGAGATCCACAAACTCTCCCCGAACGAACTCGTGCGGCGCGGCTGCATCCAAGTCATGGAAGGCCGCCGTTGCTTCGGCCACCTCACGGTCGAAGAGAATCTGCTGACGGGTGCCTTCACTCGTAGGGACGGACGGGTGGCGATCCAGCGTGACCTCGACATGGTCTACACGTACTTCCCGCGTCTCAAGGAGCGACGGCGGGCTCTGGCCGGCTACACTTCGGGCGGCGAACAGCAGATGTGCGCGATCGGCCGGGCACTCATGGCGCGGCCCCGGCTCATTCTCCTAGATGAACCGTCGATGGGTTTGGCCCCGCAGCTCGTCGAAGAGATCTTCGAGATCGTGGAGCGCCTCAACAAAAAAGAGCATGTGACTTTTCTCATCGCCGAGCAAAATACGAACATGGCCTTACGGCACGCCAGCTACGGTTACATCCTCGAGAACGGCCGAGTCGTTCTGGACGGCGACGCTGCCACCCTACGTGACAACGAAGACGTGAAAGAGTTTTACCTCGGATTGAGTGGTACCGGCCGCAAGAGCTTCCGTGACATCAAGAGCTACAAGCGGCGCAAGCGGTGGCTTTGACGACGTTCGACGTAAGTTCACGAGGCGGCGTGCCTCGGGGCGGCCGACCAGCGTGACCCGTGACGGCACGGTTCGCGAATGACTATAAAGGCCCGGGACCGGCCGGACCAAGGCGAGAGGGCGCTCATGCCGGAAAGTGGTGGCGTGTTTTTCGACCGCCAAGAGGTGCGCAAGCCCGCCGAACGCGAGCAGGCGATCTTCCACGCGCTCCCGGGCCTCATCCGACACGCTCTCGACAATGCGCCGGCCTTCGCGGCCCATCTCGGCGACATCGACCCGGATTCGGTGGTCGACCGAGCGGCCCTCGCGAAGCTGCCGATCCTACGAAAGGCGGACCTCCGCGCCCGCCAGCAAGCGTCCCTGCCGTTCGGCGGGCTGAACGCCACTCCGGTCGGGCGCCTCGTTCGGATCTTCGCGTCACCCGGCCCGATCTACGATCCGGAGGGCGCCCGGCTCGATTATTGGAGGTTCGCCCGCGCACTCTTCGCGGCCGGATTCCGCACGGGAGACCTCATCCACAACACCTTTTCCTATCATTTGACCCCAGCCGGCTCCATGATCGAGGGTGGCGCCCGGGCCTTGGGCTGTCCCGTCGTACCGGGTGGAACCGGTCAGACCGAACTCCAAGCGCGCGTGATTCACGATCTCCGGCCGACCGGCTACACCGGCACACCCTCGTTCTTGTTGACATTGCTCGAGAAAGCGCGTGACCTCGGTCTTTCAACCGACTCGCTCAAGAAAGCGCTGGTTTCGGGAGAGGCCTTCCCGGCTTCGCTCCGGGAGCGCCTCGAGAACGAGTTCGGGATCACCGCCTACCAATGCTACGCAACCGCCGACGTCGGGCTCATCGCCTACGAGACGAGCGCGCGCGAAGGGCTGGTCGTGGACGAAGCGGTGATTCTCGAAATCGTGAAGCCGGGGACGGGCGAGCCTGTTCCCGAGGGCGAGATCGGCGAGGTCGTCGTTACCGTCTTCAACCCCGACTATCCCTTGATCCGTTTCGCGACCGGCGACCTTTCGGCCGTTCTCCCGGGTGAGAGCCCGTGCGGGCGGACCAACATGCGGATCAAAGGCTGGCTCGGCCGAGCCGACGAAGCGACCAAGATCCGTGGGATGTTCGTGCACCCGCACCAGATCCGCGAGGCCTTGAAGCGGTTCGACATGCTCGGCCGGGTTCGCCTCGTCGTCACCCGCGAGGGCGAGCGCGACCGGATGGTCCTGCGCTGCGAAGTGCCCGGTGCGCCCTCGGGGCTCGAACTGGCACTCGGCGACGCGATCCGGGCCGCCACCGGTCTCCGGGCGGAGATCGAACTGGTTCCGCCCGGGTCGCTGCCGGCCGACGGCAAGCTGATCGACGACCGCCGCGGGCCGGGCTGAGCCGTCCTTGCTGGCAGTCGAAGGGCTCGCCTGCCGGCGAGGCGGCCGGCTCGTCTTCGAGGCCGTGAACTTCGCCCTCGCTCCGGGCGACGCTCTCCTTCTGCTCGGGCCGAACGGCAGCGGTAAAACGAGCCTTCTCCGCCTTCTCGCGGGTATCGGCCGACCGGCGGCGGGGCGCGTTCTCTGGGAGGGGCGAGACATCCGGGAAGCGCGCGCCGAACATGCTCAGCGCTTGCACCTCGTGGGCTTCGCCGACGGCTTGAAAGGCCTTCTCGGCGTCGCCGAGACGCTTCTGTTGCAGACTGCCCTTCTCGGCACCGGGCCGGAACGCGTCGGCGCCGCCCTCGAAACCTTCGGCCTCGCCGACCGAGCGGAAGATCCGGTCCGGGCCCTCTCCTCGGGCCAACGGCGCCGGCTCGCTCTCGCTCGCCTCCTCGCCGTTCCGCGACCGCTTTGGCTGCTCGACGAGCCCGCGGTGGCACTCGACCGGGCCAGCCGTGTGCGGCTCGAGACGCTCATCGAGCAACATCGGGCTCGGGGCGGGCTCGTCGTGGTCGCGAGCCACGGTGACGTGGCGATACGCGACCCGCTCGTCCTCGAACTCGGCGACGGCCCATCGTGCTGAAGGCGGCGTTCGCGCTCTTCCGCCGCGATTTGCTCCTTGCCCGCAGGCGGGCAGGGGAAACGCTACTCGTCGTGGCCTTTCTCGTCCTCGCCACGACGCTCTTCCCGCTCGGCGTAGGGGCATCACCCGACCTCCTCTCCCGGATCGGCGCCGGCATCGTCTGGGTGCTGGCGCTGTTGGCGGTGCTCCTCGGCCTGGAGCGGCTCTTCCAACCCGACCTCGAGGACGGCTCGCTCGAGCAGCTCCTGCTCTCGCCGGCACCGCTCGAGTTCCTCATCCTCGCCCGGTGCTTCGCGCACTGGCTCGCGACCGGGTTCCTCGTGACCCTCACCTCACCGTTGCTCGGCCTCTTGTTGAGCCTGCCGAGCGAAGCGCTCGTCGCGCTCCCGATCGCGCTCGTGCTCGGCACGCCCACCCTCACCCTCGTGGGTGCGATCGGTGCCGCACTCCTGGTCGGCTCGGGCCGCGGCGCGATGCTCACGGGCCTACTCGTCCTCCCGCTCGAAATTCCGGTCTTGATCTTCGGCCTCGGCGCGAGCGAAGCGCTCGCCGCAGGACTCGAACCGACGGGTGCTCTCCTCTTGCTCGGTGCGCTCCTCCTCGCGGCCTCGGCGTTCGCGCCGCTCGCGATCGCCGCGGCGCTGCGTTCGGCGCTCGAGTGACCCGACCCAAGATCCCGAGCTCGCGCGCCTGCCGATCGTCAGCCGAGCCCGGTGCAACGGTAGAGGTGATAACGACCCGGCTCCACTCCTTCGGGTAGCGACAGAGGCTCGGTCCAACGCGCCTCGAGCGGCTGATCGCTCACGATCACCGCCCCCGGCGCCACGATCGTGGGCAAATATCTCGCGAGTTTGCGGGTGTTGCGGGCGGTGACCTCGGGGTGGCCGCAGCCGATGTCGGCGTGGACCAGAGCGGCGCGGTGTCGCATTCGGCCGAGGGCGGTAGGAAGGGTGCGGGCGATGTCACCCACGAACAGGAACTCGTCGGGCGGCCGACAGGAGGGGTGCGGGTCGACCCGCCGCTCGAAGACGTAAATCGGCCGATCGGGCAACAAGCAGCGCAAATGGTCGTAGGTGCGGCCGTTACCGAGGCCGATCTCGACCACGGGTCCGGGCAGATCGGCGATCAACCGAGCGGCGAGGTCGAGACAGGCGCGCTGCGCCTGCAGGCGGCGAATGAAGCTGTCGAGACGGCTCATCGATCGTCCCGGGACCGTAGCACCGCGGCTGGACGCCAGCCGCCCCGGCCGTGTACCAAGTCCCCGATCCCGATACTACCTCCGCTCCGGTACGCTCGAAGGTGCGACGATGCACGGTTACGCCAACCCTCTTCGGCTCGGTCGGATCCTCGATGCCATTTACCCTTGGGCCCTCGCGGGTGTGCTCGTGCTCGCGCCGGTCGGGCTTTGGATGGGGCTCGTGGTGGCCCCACCGGACTACCAGCAAGGTGACGCGGCGCGGATCATGTACGTGCACGTTCCGGCCGCGTGGATGTCACTCTTCGTCTACCTCCTGATGGCCTGCGCGAGCGCGGCAGCGCTGATCTGGCGTCATCCGATGGCCGAGATCACGGCGCGAGCAGCAGCCCCTGTCGGTGCCGCCTTCACTTTCCTCGCTCTCCTCACCGGATCGATCTGGGGCAAGCCCATGTGGGGCACGTGGTGGGTTTGGGACGCTCGGCTCACCTCGATGCTGATCCTCTTTTTTCTTTATCTGGGCTATCTCGCTTTGCACGAAGCGTTCGACGATCCCGAACGGAGTGCTCGAGCAGCCTCTATTTTGGCGATCGTCGGCGTGGTCAACCTTCCGATCATCAAATTTTCGGTCGATTGGTGGAACACCCTCCATCAGCCGGCAAGCATTTTACGGATCGGTGGGCCAACCATCCATCCGAGCATGCTCTGGCCGCTGTTGACGATGGCGCTGGTATTCAAGCTCTATTTCATATGTGTGCTGGTTCTACGCATCCGCTTCCTCCTCGCGGAACGACGGTTGGCAAGCGCTCGGGCCGAGAGGGGCTGAGGAGCCGTCACGGTCGATGGGCGATCTGCACGAAGCGCGCAGGAAGGCGCGTCGGACGTGGTTCCCCGAACCGGGGGAGCTCGCGGCGTCGATTCGTGCCGGCAACCGAGCAGCGCTCGCGCGCGCCATTACGCTCGTCGAGAGCCGTCGACCGGAAGACGAAACGCTCGCCGAACTGCTCCTGAACGAGCTCCTCCCGTTCACGGGCAGCGCGCAGCGCGTCGGCATCACGGGCGTGCCCGGGGTAGGTAAGAGCACCTTCATCGATACGCTCGGCTGCTTTCTCGTGAGCCGCGGGCATCGGCTCGCCGTGCTCGCCGTCGATCCCTCGAGCACGCGTACCGGCGGGTCGATCCTGGCCGACAAAACTCGCATGGCACGCCTCGCGAACGAACCCGCGGCCTTCATCCGACCTTCGCCTTCCTCGGGAACGCTCGGCGGGGTGGCGCGGATGACACGTGAGACCATGCTCCTGTGCGAAGCCGCGGGTTTCGATATCGTCATCGTCGAGACGGTGGGCGTCGGCCAATCGGAGACCATGGTGGCCGACATGGTGGACGTGTTCGTGGCCTTGATGCTCCCGGGAGCCGGAGACGAGCTCCAAGGGATCAAGAAGGGGCTGGTAGAGCTCGCCGATTTGGTGGTCATCAACAAAGCGGACGGTGCCATGAGGCCGGCGGCCGACCAGGCCGCGCGCCATTATGCCGAGGCTCTCCGGATCATCGAGCCGACCACACCTACCTGGCGCCCGCCGGTTCTGACCGCGAGCGCTCTCACGGGCGAGGGAGTCGAGCAGGTTTGGCGCGAGATCGAACGCCATCGCGCGCTGCTCGAAGCGACCGGGGAGCGGGCGGCGCGGCGCCGCGCTCAGCAGCTCCGTTGGTTCGAGACCCTCCTGGAAGACCGGCTTCGCGACGTACTGCGTCGCGACCGGCGCGTCGCGAACCTCCTTCCGGCGATGGAGGCGGCAGTCGCGGAAGGGCGCATGGTGGCACCGGCAGCGGTCCGGTGCGTCTTGGAAGCGGCCGGGTTCGAGCGACCTGCCGTGTTCGCGGGCGATCGAAGACAGGGCCGAAGCTCGCCTCGAGGATAGACGGAAAAGGAAGATCATGCCCTCCTCGGGGGCCGTGCCGGCTCCGGGCAGCAGGAGCTTTCCCTGATCGTACCGGTGCGCGGGCGGAGTTCCGTTGCACCTCGGTCCCTATGCGCCGTTCCGCAGCGATCGGCACCGCCCTCGCTAGAAGTTCGGACCGGGCCGCGGTTCGCAACCTTTCCCACGGGAGACTTTTTCACGAATTCCCGGTGACGACCCGGATCGGCGCCGGCCACGCTTCCGGAGCGCTTCGAGTCCGCGATGTATTCGAGGATGTATTCGAGAAAGAGCCTTTTTGTTCTCGAGACCGAGCACCCGCCTTCATTCGGGGGCGCGCACGCGTCGTTGCGCGACGTCGCGCCCAACGCGGGTGTCCCGACGGCTGCGGCGGCGAGCTGTTCACCAACGACGGCCTGCAAAACGAACCCAAACCGCTTACCGTCGAGCTTCCACGACACGACCGCCGTGTCGATCCTTCCTCGACCGATCTCGCCCGGGAGGACTGCTTCTCCTTTCGGGCGGGAAGCGAGCCCGGTCGCGGAACTCGGCATCTGGACCACGGCCGAAGCTCAGCCGGGCGCCGAGAGCGAGTAGGGCTCGACGTTCGCACCCTACTCGACAGATCGGGTCGTGCTGTGCAGGAGCGGGCGCGAAAGGAGGCTCCGGTGATCGACAAACTTACGGTGGCACTTTGGGCCGCGAACATGGCCCTCGAACTCGACGGGCCGGAAGCGTTCCTCGCGGTTGCCGAGCGGCAGCTCGCGCGTGCTCGTTCGGCCGGGGCGGGGCTCGTGGTAATGCCCGAGCATCTGGGTGAAAGCTGGCTCCAGTGGGCGCCGCCGGGCCTGCCCGA
>Ga0197142_1000741_pt1 | contig 30402 bp, 26 predicted proteins | sample GBS60_MetaG_FD_148614 | JGI IMG/M metagenome (GOLD analysis project Ga0197142, IMG submission 148614) | Sediment microbial communities from Great Boiling Springs, Gerlach, Nevada, United States - GBS 60_MetaG | ecosystem: Environmental > Aquatic > Thermal springs > Hot (42-90C) > Sediment...
GATAATTTTTGTCGAACAAAATATAAAAGTCTTCCCAAAAAGTTCCGCAAAGCACATCTTTGTTGAGATATTCTCCGGAACAAGAAAGCTTTATGAAGATATAAAAGTTGGCTTTTTGGGACCGGAAGGTAGTTTTTCCTGGGAAGCAGCCTTAAAAGTATTTGGCCAGTCTTGTATATTTTTACCACTAACAAATATTGAGGATATATTTGAAGCGACAGAGAAGTTTCTGTGCAATTATGGGGTTGTGCCCTTGGAAAATTCAAGGGATGGGATCGTGGGTGAGACATTAGATCTGCTCGTGGAAAAGAAAGTAAAGATAGTTTATGAGATCTCGGTTCCTGTTTCCTTTTCTCTCTTATCAATGTCAGATGATATAAGTAAGATAAAGAGAATTTATTCACATCAGAAAGCGATAGCGCAGTGTTCAAGATGGATAAGGGAAAATCTAAAAAATGCAGAGGTAATATATACAAGTTCAACATCCGAGGGGGCAAGGCTTGCGAGCGAAGACCCAGAAGGTTCCGCAATTTCTCCTGAAAGACTATCGCAAAAATATAACTTAAAAGTTCTGTTTTCAAATATCCAAGATAGCTACGGTGAGAGAACCGAATTTATAGTCATAAGAAAGGAAGACGAATATGATAACGAATATAAGGAATATAGAAAAGAGGATAAACCAGTATTGAAAGATAAGGGTAGAACTATTTTAAATTTAAACAAACAGCATTATTTTGAATCCGACAAAATATTTTTTGGGAGATCATCTGATATAAGGGAGGCTTTCTGTTTTTCTGTAAAGGATGAACCCGGAGCTCTTTATAGAGTTCTTGAACCACTTGCACAAAATAAAATAAATATGAAAAAAATTCATTCCCGCCCAGATAAAATTACAAAAAGATATAATTTCTTTGTTGAAATAGAAAGAAAACATGGTGATGATAAGAAAATTCAATCTGCTTTTGAAAAAATCTCAAAGAACATAACATTCTTCAAAACACTTGGAGTTTATGCATTCAGAAGAGATTAATTGAACTTTTGTATTTATTTACGCTTCTTTTTATTATAAGAATTGCCTCTATTTACAAGCTTCTTTTTTGGATTTACAAGTTTCTTTTTACTATTTGAAACATATTTTTGAGTTTCAGGAAAGCGAATTTTCTTGGAAGATATTCAAGCCCGCAAGATGGGCTTATCATTATAAATTCAAACGGATAATTTTTCAGAACTTTCTTTATTCTTGGAATGATATCTTTTGGTTTTTCTATGTTTGTGTTTCTACCATCAACAATACCAAGCATGAGAGGTTTTTTTATCTTTGTAAGTGCATCTTCTAAATTTGAATATGTCATATCAAAACCTAAAATATCTGCTGGTATGTTCCAGAATTTTTTCACATCTTTTGAAAGATCTCTGAAATAGAAAAAATAAATTATTTTTGTCTCAGGTTTTTTTGCGTTGTATATTCTTTCAAGGTAAGGTAAAACGTTATCTAAATCTTTGCCTTCAAGGGCAGGTTCATCTATTTGTATAAATTCAGCCCCTTCTTCTGAAAGAGATTTTACCTCATTTTCTATAAGTTTTGTATATATATTTAGAGCTTTTGTGAAATCTCCTTTTGTAAGCTTTGCAAGTGTTATGGGACCAGTGAGAACAGGTTTTACTATTTTTTTAGTTAGAGTTCTTGCAAATCTGAAATCGTCTAAAACAACAGGAGAAATTTCGGGGTTATCGGGTGTGCTTTCATCTATTACAGGTTGTCTGAAATAGGTATTTGTATCAAAGAATCTCAAAAGTCCGTTTATTTTTACTCCCTGAACATTTTTAGCAAAGTGAGAGATCTGATCATACCATGTTATGAGACCATCTGTCAGAATATCAAGTCCTGCTTTTTCTTGCTCTTTTATCGCAAGATTAATAAATTCCTTTTGGATGTTTGAAAATTCTTCTTCTGAAATCTCTCCTGTTTCTCTTTTTGCCCATGCTCTTCTTAATTTTTGTAGTTCCTCTGTATCCCCAATTCTCGGGTAGCTTCCTGCCGAAGCGGTTATTATATCAATTTTCTTCTTTCCTTTCGGTGCTTGGATTTTATTTACCCTAACGGCTTTTCCCTTTTTCTTTTTGTTCTCTTTCTTACCGCTACTTGATTTTTTTGCTTTTAGCTTTTTTTTGTTCTTATCTTTAACTTTTAGCTTTTTCTTTTCTGCTCTCATTTTTTTATTCTCCTCCTTTTCCTTTAATTTATTTATTTCTTATTTCTTTTATTTCTGACTTTTTCTTTTTCACAAAATTTAGAAATCCATTGTTAAGAATTTTTGAAAATTAACGAAATTATTTCTACATAATGCATTTTTTTGATTGATTCCCTGATAAATTAAATAGCAACTTGGATCATTGTTAATGGGATAGGTTCTGGAATTAGGTTAAAATTCGGGTTTTTATTTGAATATTCAGCTCTTGGTTGATTTCATTTATACATTCGTTGAAAATGCTCAGTATTTTTGGATTGAAAACGAAAAATGAAATTATCTTGTAATTTGAAGGGGATTTTTTCAGGAAATCTTTTATTTCATTTTTTATTTCATCTTTTTTCTCCTTTTTGAAGAAATCTACAACCTTTATTGGTAGAACCCTTCTTACCATTTCGTCTTCATCTCTTTCAAGTATTACAATATACCTTGATCCTTTTAGAACATCTATTCTCATTTTATTTAAAATATTTATTCGGAAAAATTTAAGTTTTTGTCTTAATGTCAAGGAGCTGATGGATAAACATATTTCTTCCGGTCCAAACCAAATTAGAAGCCCTGAAATTCAAGTTCGCTTCCAAATATAGCTTTCTCTATTTCCGACATTTTCCCGATTTTATTCTTGGATTGACCTGATTTTATTATATTGTAGAGCAAAATATAAAATGTTTGATCTCTATCTTTTTGATCTATTGAGTTGAGAATCTGTTCTGCTTCTTTTGTTTGACCATTTTTTAAAAAAGCGGAAGCCAAAATCATCTTTATTTTGTTATCTTGTGGAACATTTTTCAATTCTTCTATTGCAGAATCGTATTTTTCAATAAGGTAATAAGATATCCCGAGTAATTTTCTGTATTCCGGATTATTTTTGATTTTCAGGGCAGATTGTAATGCCGATATAGCATGAAATATGTTCCCACTTCTTGCAAATTTCGGTCCTATTTCAGCAAGCCACAAATTTAAAATAGCAAAGTTGTAAAGCATGATATCGTCTGCGGGGAATCTATCAAGATATTTTTTGGCTATATCTCTTGCTTCCTCCAGCGTTTTGATTTTCTGTTCTTTTGGGAGAAAAAGGAGTGCTTTGACTAAAAGGATTTCTACAAGCAATTTATAAGCCGTTATGTTCTCTGGAAAAAGCTTTATTATTTCTCTAATTTCGCTTTCTGCACCCTTGATATTCCCAAGTTCAATATACTTCCTTACAAGCTCTAATCTCTTTGTTTCTGAAAAAGGTGGCGGAACAGTTGTAAGTTGTTGATATTCATAAGATTTCTCAAAGAAATCCCTTGAATCTTGGTATTTCCCTAAATCCCTCATTATTGTTCCAACCATGAAAAATGAAATATATTTTTCAATTCCTGATAACTTATCTGCTACCCTTATATAGTAGTTTGTTGCTTCCTCAAAGTATCCTCTGGAATGCAGATAAGCTCCTGAATACATTAAAATTTCTGGAGAATCAAATATAGTTGCGGCTCTTTCTATTAGTTCCTTCCCAGCTTTTATCTCTCCTTTTTTACCTTTTACTTCCGCAAGTCCTATAAGGGCATATGGAGATATGTTATTAAATGAGAAAGCTTCTTGAAAATCAGTTTCAGCTTTATCTAATTCTCCTTTTATTAAATGGATCATCCCCTTTTTAAGTATCATTTGATATACAATATTTTTCTCTTTCTCGTCTTGTACTTTTTTGAATTTTGATATTCCTTCTTCCAGAGCTTTTTGGGCTGAGTTAATGTCGCCATAGAGTAGATAGGCGTTTGCGAGACTATCAAAAATCGCTGGAATCTCTTTTATAAGTTTTGCTTGGTTAAAAAGGAAAACAGCAAAATCTACCCTCCCTTTTTGAAGATATAAATTTGCAAGATTAAACTTTACATAAAAATCAGGAGGAAATTTATCATCCGCAATCCTTAATATATTCTCTGCTTCTTTTTCTTTGCCAGCACATAAAAGTATGAAAAATTTTTGAACTGCATCTTTTGGGTCAGATGGGGGTTGTTTCTCTATTTTTTTTGCTTCTTCCTTGCATAATGAAGGTTGAGTTATAATGTCTTGGAAGTTTGCAATAGATGTTAAGATTGTATAAACAAGAAAAGAGCTCAAGATAGATAGCATATATGAATAAATTTAATAATCTTGCTGAATATTTCCTTAAATTATCAAATTATGGATTACGCCACAAAAGATTACGAATTACATCAGATTAAGAATCACATAATCTGCGCAGTTTGTTCGGCTATCTCTCTTGATAGCTTGATAACATCAACTCTTGGTAAAACTTTGTAAAGCTTTTCAGCGATTTCTAAACCTTTTCCTAATCTCAAATGCATGATTTCAAAAGATTGAATTATTTTGCTCCAATATATTTGCACAAAGAATTGAGCCATTTTTTTGTAGTAATCTCCGAAAGGTTTATCCTTGTGCTTTTCTGCTCTTGCGATCGCAGATTCCGAAATATATATTCCTATTGCTATATCTGAAAATGCTGCGAGTAGCTCTTGTTCATTCTGAATTTCCTCTGCAAACTTTGTGAAAGCTTCCTGAGCAGATATAATAAGAAGCCTTTTTGCTGATTCCAAAGCGAATAGTTCTTCTTTCAAAGAGAAATCCTGAACAAGTTTTTTGATCTCATTTACATCGTCTATCTCTTTCTTTGATTTTTCTACCCACTCAAAAAAGTTTATTCTTCCTCTCATCGCTCTCCTTATTATCATTTCCGGAATGTTTAACCTGTTTATTTCGTTTGTCCCTTCATATATTCTGTTTACCCTTTCATCTCTGTAATGTCTTTCAACTTCATATTCTTTTATATAGCCATATCCTCCATGTATTTGGACAGCATCATCTACTATGTGCCAAAGGAGTTCGCTACCTCCGACTTTGAGAATTGTTGCTTCTACTGCGAGTTCTTCAAAAGCTTGCCACTCCTGCATACCATCGCCGAGCCATAATCTGTCTATATTGTGGGTCAATCTATATGCCGCGCTTTGAGCTGCAAAAGATTTTGAAACCATGTTAGCTATTTTCCATTTTATAAGAGGGAAATCAAAAATTGCTTTCCCAAATTGCTTTCTTTCTCGCGCATAATCTAATGCTTTCTTTGTAAGATAAAGTCCTGCCCCACCGCTTACTCCCCCGAGTCTCATTCTTCCAAGGTTAAGAGCGTTCAGAGCGACTTTGTGTCCTTTGCCTATTTCTCCAAGAACGTTCTCTTTTGGAACTTTTACATCTTCAAGAATAACCTGACGAGTAGAGGAACCTTTTTGTCCCATTTTATCCTCTTCTTTACCAGTTTTTACACCCCACTGTCTTTCTACTATGAAAGCTGTGAAATCTTTTCCGTCGACTTTTGCGAAAACTATGAATATATCTGCAAATCCGGCATTTGTTATGAATTGTTTTGTTCCGTTCAAGGTAAAATATTTGCCCCCATCAACTGGTGTTGCGGTGGTTTTGGCATTGAGAGCGTCTGAACCCGCTCCCGGTTCGGTTAGAGCATAAGCTGCTATTTTTTTAGCATAAGCTAAATCTGGTAAGTATTTTTTCTTTTGTTCATCTGTTCCAAAGAATATTATTGGGTGTGATCCTATCGTCACATGGGCTTCTGATGAGACTGCAAAAGATGTGTATTGCATCATAGCTTCATTAACACATAGAGCAGATACTTTGTCTAACTCTAATCCTCCGTATTCTTTTGGGTATTCAATTGCAAAAAAGCCAAGTTCGCCTGCCTTCTTCAACAGCTCTACCATCAAATCATGATTCCCTTTTTCAAGCTCATCTACTTTTGGTAGCACTTCTTCTTTCATGAACTTTGCAACTGTGTCTCTTAACATTTTTTGTTCTTCGTTCAGATCTTCTGGCGTAAATATTTCTTTGCTGACAACCTTTGAAAGGAATTCACAGCCCTTTTCCATTTTCATTTACCTCCTTTTTCCTTCTTCTTTTTTTAATTTCTTAACTTACCTTTTAGATTTCAGATTTAGTTTTTTAATTTTTTATGAAGGAATTCAATTTTTCGGAAAAAATTTTATAGAGGGAACCGGGAGAACATAATTGATTGTGAATATAATAGGTAGAGTAGAGCAAAATGGTGATCAAGGAAATATATTGAAGCTTCCTTTTGTGATTTGGACTGATCTTTCAATCGCTTTTTGTGTCCATTGGGATGCTTTTGTGAAAGCGATTTCGGGCTTGAATCCTCTTGTTAAAAATGCGGTCAGAGCAGCTGAGAAAATGCAACCTGTTCCATGAACTTGAAAATCTAATCTCTTTTTCTTGAGGGATTTTATAAATTGTCCATTAAAAAAGAGAAAATCTTCTACAATTTCAGTATTTTTTAATCCGGGAATTTCTGGTTTATGACCACCTTTTATTATTACGAATGATTTTGAAATTTTTGATATTTTTTCTCCTGCTTTGAGTATATCATCTTTCTTTTCAATTTTTATTTCGGAAATTTTTTCTGCCTCGTTTAAATTTGGGGTGAGGAAGAAAGATAATGGTATTAGTTTCTTTTTCATAAGTTCGAATCCTTCTTTTGAGATAAGAGGGAAACCATTTTTGGATTGAAGGACAGAATCTACTACTAAGTTTACTCCGTATTTTTCTATTATTTTTATTGCTGCTTTTACACCGTCTTCATTACCCAATGCACCTGTTTTACCAAATTTGATTTTTATGTTTTTAAGAGCTATATCTATTTGCTTTGATATAACTTCAAATGGTAGGGGGTATATTCCAAATACACCTTTTTCATTCTGATAGGTTATACACGATATGATTGATATACAAATTGCTCCAAGCTTTGACATAGTTTTTACATCTTGCTGTATTCCAGCACCAGAAGTTGGGTCAGAACCTGCTATTGAAACACACAAGTTTATATTAGATTTCATAATTGATTGTTTTTTTTATTCTTTTTTGGCTGGTTCCATAAAGCTTTTTCTGCTATTTCTTTCTTTTTTGTTTTCATCCTCTTCTTCGTCTTCTTCTTTTACTTCAAGGTAGGTATCGTCGTCTATTGAGAGCTGTTTTGATAAGTTTCTTTTTACCTCTTCCTTGGTTCTTGCAAATTCTCTTATTGCCTTTGATAAACTCTTTGCTAATTCAGGAAGTTTTTTGGGACCAACAAAAAGCAAAAGTACAATGAAAATTACGATTAACTCTTGCCAACCTACGCCAAACATATATATAAGAAATTATTGTTATTACGAAATAGAAATAACGAAAAACGAGATACTAACTGCTCTCATTTACATCAGTTTATCTATCAAATTTGCTTTTAGGTTTGTCTTTATCTGTCACGACATCTATATCTATCATGAAATTTTTTGATCTTTCTGCTATGTATTTTAGGAATGTTTTTTTTGATATTTTAGGGTTTTCTACTGCATATCTTGATATATCAAGGAGGAATTTATCTTGAAGTTTGTTTTTCTTTCCTTTTGTTTTTATTAGTTTTTCCCTTATTTTTGCTATTATTTTGAGTTTTTCTGATAACTCTTTTGGTATTTCTCTTTCTATTTTTTCTCTTATTGCTCGTGAGAAAGCAGAGGATTTTCCTTCCGTTGATATGCTGATATGCAACCCCCATCTTTTTATAGATGATGGGACGAAAAAGTCGGAGATTTCAGGATATGTTGCAGAGTTCAGGGGGATTCTTTTTTCTTGACACTCTTTTTTTATTTGTATTGCAACATTTTTGTCCCCTGTGCATTCAAATACAAGGAATGTTCCTTCTGGTATCATATTCCTTGTGAATTCAGAATTTACTATTTTCTTTATTTTGCCTTGTTGTTCCAAGCTTTTTATTTTTTCATTTGTTGATTTAGCAATGACGATTATTTGTGCTTTTTCTCGGAGAAGCTTTTTTATTTTCCTTTCGGCTACCTTCCCTCCTCCCACTACTACGCACAATTTATTTTTTACATTTAGGAATATAGGATACACTCTGTAATTTTATTATTGCAATTTATTGTCTTAATTTTTTTTATTGATTTTGTTTTTGAGTAATTGAATTTCAAGGAGAGAAATAATGATTTATTATTTTATTTTAATTTATTATTTTCTTTTTTTCTTTTTTATTTATTATTTATTAATATCTTGCCGACGTAGCTCAGGTGGTAGAGCGGCGCACTCGTAATGCGCAGGTCGCGGGTTCAAATCCCGCCGTCGGCTCAATTATCCTCTCGGCTCAATTATCCACGATCAATCCTTGTCTCCACTAATCAGTCTCTCTATCTCAAAAACAATTCTTTCAATCTCATCAGAAATTTCCTTTCTCCTCTTATTTACAAATTTCCTTACCCTTTCCTTATATTCATCACCAGATTTCTTTATAATGTATGCAAGGTCACGTGGATTATCTGCGATAAATAAAACTTTCTCTTTTATGAGTTCCTCTCTTTCTGATATGTTCCATATATGCTTTCCTGTTGAAACTGGAACTCCTTTTGATATTGGTTCAAGAACATTGTGTCCTCCTATGGGTAGTATCGAACCGCCTACGAACGAGAAAGAAAAATATCCCAAGATTTCCTCCACTAAGCCGTATGTATCTATTAAGACTACTTTTATGTTTGTATCTAAAATTTTAAGCAGTGCTTGCTCTATTCTGGTTTCTCCATTTTTTATATCAGAAAACTTTATAAATTCTACATTTTTTGCTTTTAGAAAGTTTTCCGCTTGATCAAAGTTGTGCCTTGGAGCTATAAACAAAATGAAGTTATTACCTAATATCTTCTGAGTTTCAAGTAAAAAATCTATTTCCTCGTTTCCCCTAGTTGAAATTCCAATCAGACTATTTTTCATCTTTGTTCTGATTTTACTCTTGATTTCTGCACCCTTTTCATTTGTATTCTCACGGTATTCAAGGAAGACAAGGTTTTTCAAGTTCTTTGAAACAAAAACTCTTTTTATTCCTATTTCTTTGAACCTTTCCGCGTACTCTTCTGATGACGCAAATACTCCATCTATTTCTGATAGGATATATTTTAATGGAGTTCTCTTTATTATTTCTGATGACCTTTTAGATATTCTCCCGCTCACCAATAAAATCTTTGCTCCTTTATCCTTTGCGGCAATTATGTATCCAGGCCATAGATCGCCCTCATAGAAAATTGTGAGTTTGAGCTTTTCAGGTAGGAATTTTTTCAAAGAATTGAAGAAAGGGAGAGGTAAAATATATACTTCGTTGAATAGAGATTTTGCTGTGTCAGTAAAAACAGTATTTTTGATATCAAATCTCGAATCATTTGAAAGTTTTTCCTTTAAGTATTTTGTGAATAAGAGTGCATTTTTTGTCTCCCCGATAGATGATGAATGAACTAATATTGTATCTTTTTCGGTTTCTACCCTTTCGGTGAGCTTTATTTTCTCCTTCAAGTTTTTTATCGTTCTCTTGTCTTTCAGTTTTGAACCTATGTAAATTAAACCTCCGAAAAATAGCGCTATATCATGAATACTTCCTAAAATTTTGTAGCGGTCCTTTGCAATTTTTGACATTTCAATTTTCATAAATTTATTATCAATTAGATATATTTGCTTGGAAAAAACAGCAAAAATCAAATCCACATTAAATTAGAGAAAATCTAAAAATATGGGAAAAACAAAACAAGAAGTCTATGAAAAGGTAAGGAACCTCACAGATGGTCTTTATGAGAGGTCTACTTTAAGGGATTTGCCAGAGTTCGTAGTTAGCCCACAAAACCTTATTATGTTTGAACAAAAACTCAAACAAGATGGTTTCAATATGATATTAGACCTTTTCGGAGTAGATTTTTACGATAATGAGAAACTTAAAGAGTACGCCGGTGTAAAGACACGGTTCGCTGTTATATATCACTTCCTCAAACTACCACAAAACGAAAGAATAAGAGTGATTGTTCCAGCAGATGATTCAACTCCTGTTCCATCTTCAACAAAGCTTTTCAAAGGAGCAGATTGGTTTGAAAGAGAAGTCTATGACCTTTTAGGTATAAAGTTTGAGGGGCATTATGATTTAAGAAGAATTTTTCTCCCTGAGGATTTTGAGGGACATCCTTTAAGGAAGGATTTCCCAACAAAAGGTGTAAGAGAATATATAGGGACAAAATATACTCCAAAGTTTGTAAGGCTTCCGGGTAAAGATAGGGCAGATGACCCATTTGAAGAGGGAGCAAGGATGGTGGTAAATGTTGGTCCAACTCATCCAGCAACTCATGGAACATTCAGAATGATATTTGAACTTGAAGGGGAGGACATAATAGGTGTTGACCTTGAAATAGGATACCTGCATAGGGGAGTTGAAAAAAATGGTGAAAATATGAGATGGGAAGACTTCATTCCTATGACAGATAGATTGAACTATCTTTCAGCTTACCTTAACAATATGATTTATACTGAGATGATTGAAAGGTGGCTCGGTATATGGGATGATGTTCCGCGCAGAGCAAAATATATAAGAGTGATTTTAGGTGAGCTTTCTCGTATTGCAGATCACCTCGTGTCAATTGGAACTATGGCTGTTGATCTTGGAGCTCTTACTCCTTTCTGGTATTTTTTCAAGGTAAGAGAGGAGATATATTCCGTTTTTGAGTGGGCAGTTGGAGCTCGCCTTACAACATCAGGAACATCTTTCGGAGGAGTAATAAGAGATTTAGATGAAAAAACAATCCAAAAAATAAGATACATTATAGATGAACTTTTGCCACGAGCTTTAAAAGATGTTGATAACCTTCTTACTAAAAACAGAATTTTCATAGATAGAACCCGTAAAATTGGAGTTATTTCTGCTGATGACGCTATTGAATGGGGATTTACCGGACCTTCTTTGAGGGGCTCGGGGGTGGCATGGGATATAAGAAAAGTTCAGCCATACGGTTTGTATGAGGAATTTGATTTTGAAGTACCAGTAGCAACAGAAGGTGATGTCTATTCAAGATACCTTGTAAGGATGGAAGAAATGGTTCAGAGTGCAAAAATAATAAGACAAGCTCTTGATAATCTGCCAGATGATGGAATAAGAATAAAATCAGATAAACTTGCTAATCTGCCAACTTTACCAGATAAAAAATATGTTTATACTCAAATAGAGGCTCTGATTCATCATTTCAAGGGAATCGTAGAGGGTGTTGTCCCTCCTTATGGTTGGTATTATTTCGGGGGCGAAGCTGCTAATGGAGAGCTTGGATTTTTTGGCATTTCCGTTGGTAAAAGAACTCCTTGGAGAATAAGAATAAGACCTCCTTGTTTTGCTATATATCAAGCTTTCAGACATATGGTTTTGGGACATAAACTCGCAGATTTCGTCGCAGTTTTGGGAAGTATAAATATAGTCGCTGGGGAGCTTGACAGATGATGAAAAACGAAGAGCCGACAAAATATTTTGAATTGATAAAACCTTTCAGGGGAATAACATACTCTACGCATTTTAGAACGAAGATGAGCGATATAATCTGTCCTCCATACGATGTTATAGACGAGAAGATGCAAGAAGAACTTTTGAAAAAGAGTGAGCTTAACTATGTGAGAGTTGTTCTTTCTCCTTTTGGACACGACCGCGCTAAAAAAGTTCTTGAAGACTTTATAAGGAGGAATATATTGGTTCAGAGTGAAAAAGAAAAGTTATATGTTTTGACCCAAAGTTTTTATGACGGGCAAAACAACCTTCGTGAATCTGTTGGCATAATTGCATTAGTATCTTGTGAAGCAAAGATTTTCCAACATGAAAGTACAAGACCTCGCGTTATAGAAGATAGAATAGAGCTTTTAGAAAAAACAGGATGTAATACTTGCCCTATATTTTTAGTTTCGGAAGGTTATAATATAAGACAGTGGTATGAAAAAATTTTAAAGCAAGGGAAACTCAATCTTCTTTTTAGCTTCAAGTATAACTCAACAGAGTATGGTTTGGATGTTGATTGCAAATTTTTTGAAACAGATGATTTTGAACTCATCTATGATATCCAAGATAAAGAATTTATAATAGCAGATGGGCATCATAGGTTCAACGCAATAAAGCATGTATATCAGGTTAAGAAAAACGAGAAATTTTTTATGGCTTTTGTAGCTGATGAAAGTTCTGGTTTTTTCATCCTCCCTATTTTGAGGGAAATCAGAAGAGGAGAGGAGAAAAAAATTAATCTATCGGGAGATATAGTGGTATCAAAAAATCATTTCCATTCAAGTAGCAATAAGTTTGATAATCCTTTGTCTTTCCTTTCTTTCCAAAATAGCGATTTCTTATTCTTTTTCGGTGATAATTCATCCTTGGCTGTGAATATAAGAAAAATTCCAGAAAAAACACATATTGAAATTTTGCATGAATATATTGTAAAAAATATCCCTGTTGAATTTGAACATAATATGCTAAAATCTATAAGTAAATTATTGAGGGGGGAAGTGGGATGTTCAATTATTCCGAAACCTTTATCTATGCAAGAAATTTGGAGTGTTGTAAAAAAGGGAAAAGTCCTTCCTCCAAAATCAACTTATTTTTGGCCAAAAATCCCATCTGGTCTTGTCTTGAACAGAACAAATTTTGCACAGGTTTAGCTCAAACAAAAAAGTCAAATAAAAAATTTTTCATTATAAAGTTTTCAACTGATCATTTCCTGATAGCAAGATAAAAGGAGGTAATCCAAAATGAACAGGGTAAAATTAGAATATACCAGTATTATATCTTATACTAACGGCCAAAACGGAAAATATGCCCAAAGCAACAGAGAAGAGAAAATAGATAAAATATATCCTTTGAAACTTCTTGAAGTTGAGATAACTTTGAGGTGTCCTTTGAGATGTATTCATTGCAGTGTAGGTGGCGGGGAGGCAAAAGTCGATCTGCCAATAGAGAAATATAAGGAGTTAGTTGATGATTGCAATAAAATAGGGGTTGAGGCTATTGACATAATAGGGGGGGAGCCGTTAGCTTATCCCTATATATATGAAGCGATAGAATATACTTTGGAAAAAATTCCAAATTTGTATTTGAGTACGGCAGGTTATTTCATAACAGAAAAGATGGCTCTCAAACTAAAACAATCTGGACTAAAACACATTTTTGTGAGTTTAGATGGTCCAACAAAAGAATTGCACGAAAAGATAAGGGGACCAAACACATTTGAGAAAACCTGCGAGGCTATTCGTATGCTTTTTTCCTTTGGGTTTGAGGTGATAGTTTCTTTTGTTGCGACGGCACAAACCTACAAATTCATTCAAGATATGGCTGAACTTTCAAAGCAACTCGGAGCAAAAAAATTGTTCATTTTAGCTTTCATTCCAGAGGGTAGAGGGAAAAATATATCAGCTCTTGCTCTCACAAATGAAATGATAATAAAGATTGTAAATGACGTGATGAATATAAATAGAAAGAATGAAGATTTCGAAGTTGAATTTGATTGCTCCCTGAAGACTTTCTTTGGTGATTTACCTTCTGAGTGTTCCATTTGTCCTGCTGGAACAACTTTTGCAACGGTAAAAGTTAATGGTGATGTTTTCCCTTGTGGATTTTTGAGAGATCACAGCTTTTTCAGGGCTGGAAACATAATTGAAGAAAGATTTTTTGATATATGGAAAAATAACCAAAGGTTCAAGTATTTCAGAAACCCTCTTAAAGGTTGTTCTTCTTGTTCAATATATAATGAGTGCAGGGGAGGTTGTCAAGCTCTAAAAAGAGGGAAAATATGCGACGGAAAACCTGAGGAGCGTAAAGATTTCCTCGCAGCATGCGGATTTATCTAATTACGTAAATTTATGATTATGATTAATAAATCATTATAATTAAAATCTATGAATAATTAATAAATTTAATAATAAATTTATGATCAGGGAGATCTCTTTAAGGAATCTTTTACTATTTTTTCCCATCCCTTGTTTTCAACAATAGAAGGTTTTCTCATTTGTCTTTTCCATTTAGTTGATTTCCCGCTTTTGTAATGACTCCACCCTGAACGCCAGAATTTCACTTTTCCACTTTTTGTTATTTTCACTCTTTTTGCTACGGTTTTAGAAGTTTTTTGCTTTGGCATAGTATTTTCGTTTGTTATTTTATTTTTTGCTTTATTTTTTTTCTTGTTTTTTTATTTATCCTTGTGCTTCTTTTAGAACTTCTTGCATTACTTCCGTCATGCTTTCTTTTGGTGGGGCTTCTTTTAGCATTTCTCTTATCACTCCATCAAGTTCTTCTGGATTCCAATATTCTTTTTTATCTTTTTTGCGTTTTGATACAGTTCTCCAGCCCCCCATAAGCCATACCATATTTCCGACTATTCTGAATACTTGACCTGTTATGCCTGCTGATTTGTCTGATGCAAGATAAACTATGAGAGGAGCAATTGATTTTGGATTTAGAACATCAAATGGAGCACTTGCAGCTGCTTCAAATATTGCTGCAAGCTGTGGTGTTGCTTCTGTTGTCAATCTTGTTCTTGCTACCGGTGCAATTGCATTTACTGTGACGCCGTACTTTGCCATTTCTTCTGCTACGATTATAGTAAATGCTGCTATTCCTGCTTTGGCCGCTCCGTAATTTGACTGACCAATATTACCTAAAAGTCCAGCATCTGATGTCGTATTTATTATTCTCCCTGAAACGGGTTTTCCTGCTTTTGCTTGATTTCTCCACCATACGCATGCGTGGTGAGTGCAGTTAAATGTTCCTTTCAGATGAACTGCCATAACCATATCCCAATCTTCTTCTCCCATATTGAAAATCATTTTGTCTCTTAGGATTCCTGCATTGTTTACGAGTATATCTATTTTCCCGAAATTATCTATTGCTGTTTGAATTATTCTTCTTGCTCCTTCAAAGTCATTTACGAAGTCATAGTTTGCAACAGCTTCTCCTCCCATCTTTTTTATTTCTTCAACAACTTCATCTGCGACACGGGTTTCTTTTCCTTCTCCTGAAAAGCTAGCCCCTGGGTCATTCACTACTACTTTCGCACCATGCTGAGCAAGCATTATAGCTTCTTCTCTACCTATTCCTCTTCCTGCACCCGTTATTACTGCTACCTTACCTTCAAGAAGTTTAGCCATTGTCCTTACCTCCTAATTTTTTGTTTTTTTATTTATTTTACTTTGTTTATGTTTATTTGATATATGTTGAATTGATTTAGTGATTTAATTTTCAAATTTTTCTTGTTATTTTTTCAAATTTTTCTTGTTATTTTTGGATTTTTTTGATCGTTTTTGATTTGGGTTGATTTTAATTTTCCTCCGTTTTAAGTTTTTGACCTCATTTATACAGCCAGCTCATTTTTTCTTTTTCTTTTTTTAATTTTTCTTTTTCTTTGAGCAGTTATCACATACTCCTCTTATTACAACAGAGAATGTTTCGCCTTTTCCCGGAATGTTTTTTCTTGTCTCAATTTTAATTGATTCTCCTGGTATGTCTATTATATTGTTGCAAATCTTACATATAAAATGGTGATGTGGATGGGGGTTTGTATCAAATATTGTAACGCCATATTCTCCCGATGAAGTTAAAGAAAATATCATTCCTTTATCCTCAAATTGTTTTAGGGTTCTGTAAACCGTGCTTAATGAAAGTGATGGCACTTCATTTTTTATCTTCTCATAGATTTCTTCTGCTGTGACATGTCCGCAGCCTTCTGTTATCTTTTTGTATATTGAAATTCTCTGGGGAGTTGCTTTTATTCCCTTTTTTCTTAACTCTTCTGCTATTTTGATCTTTGGTTGCTCATTCATATTAAAATTTTGTTTATTTTTTACTTGATTTTCTCTTTTTTCTTAAAATTTATCTCTTTTTCTTGATTTTTCTATTCAAAAGATTTTTTGGAACAAAAATTTCTTTTTGCAGATGTCAAATCCCAAAAAAATTGGAGCTTTCTTTGATTTAGACTATGTTATTGTTGGTAAAGACCTTTATAGACTGATTGGTGAAGAACTTATAAGAAAGAATATGGTCTCTAAATTCAGACTTATTTTATGGTATTTTTGGCTCATAAAATATAGGTTCAACCTTCTTAAAGCAGAAGATGTTTTGAAAAACAATATTGAAGATATGGAAGGGATAGACATGGAAAAATTTGACGAAATCGCACAATCAGTATATGAAAGAGCTCTAAAACACATATTGCCCACTGCTGTCAAGCTTATAGAAGAACATAAAAAGTCAGGACACGAAGTTGCTATACTCTCAGCGAATTTCAAAAAACTCATAGAGCCAATTGCAAAATTTTTAGGAATAGAAAATGTTATAGCCATTGAGCTTGAGGTGAGAGATGGTAAATTCACTGGAAAAGTTGTTGAGCCGATATGCATAGGGAAAGGAAAAACTTTTTGGATGAGAAAATTCGCCAGAGAAAAAAATATAGATTTGACCGAAAGTTTCTTTTATACAGATAGCTTTTATGATTTTGATACTTTACTTTCTGTCGGGAATCCCGTCGCAGTCAATCCCGACCCAAGACTCAAAAGATTTGCAAAAAAATTTGGTTGGAAAATTATATACACGAAATAAAAAATTGAGTGGTAAGAAAATAATAATAAAATAGATGTGGCTTAAAATTTTATTTTATTGAAAATTTATATTTGAGCTAATTTTTTGGATTGGGCTGGGTTCATAAAACAAACATGGAAATCAGGCTTCCGGAAGAGAAAATTATTCCTTCACAAGATAGTTTGAAAAATATTGTCAGAGATTTGAAATCAAAAGGTAAAGTCATTGTTTTCACCAACGGTTGTTTTGATATAATTCATGTTGGACATATAAAAATTCTATTTGAAGCTAAAAAGCAAGGTGATATCTTAATAGTTGGAATAAATGATGATGATTCTGTGAAAAGATTGAAGGGTAAAGATAGACCGATTTTACCTTTATCTGCTCGCCAAGTAATTTTAGCATCTATTGAAGCCGTTGATTATGTTGTCCCTTTTTCTGAAGATACTCCTGAAAACTTGATAAAAGAGATTGAACCGAATGTTCTTGTGAAGGGAGAGGATTGGCCAGAGGACAAAATAGTAGGAGCAGATTTTGTAAAAAGCAAAGGCGGTAAAATTGTCAGAGTAAAATTGGTTGAAGGTTTCTCTACATCAAATATAATAAAGAAAATAAGAGAAAAGGAAGAGAAGGAAATTATATAATTTCAAATTATTTTAGTTCAAATTTATTTGATACTTTTATTTTATCCCCAAGGAGGTTTACTGGCTCTGGATACTTGAAATATCCCTCTTTAATTTTTAAAGATTCTGCTGGTTTCCATAATCTCAAATAATATTTCCCGTCAATTCTGTATATATAAAGACCGAGGTTATCATCGGCTTGCAAAAGTGAGAAACTTTCTGGTATCTCTGTTTTTGAATCTGCTTTTGCTCCTTTTGCTGAATAAATTGGGAAAATAGAAGCATAAATGGCTTTTGCAGAGTCCATTTCGTTATCCTCTGATTTTGTCTTCTTATAAATTATAAACGATGTAACAAATGGTCCGCTTTCACTCATATCTCCTAGTGGACCTAATATATCGTATTTTTCAAACTTTGTGTTTCTACCCACAAATACATCTACACTTTTATCTGATGTTTGTGCTACTCCTTTCCCGCCTTTTGTTGCTATTGTGAAGACATCACCGCTTTCAAGATAAACTTTGAAAAAGTTTGTGAAGGGTGTGAAAGTTGGTTTGTATATTTTTTCATTTTCCGTATATTCAATTAGTCCTGTGTGAGATTCATTCAAGATTTTTATTATTTTAGACTGGAAATTAAATCTCAAAGTCAAAGAATGTCCTTCCGGAATCGTTTCAGTTCCTGCTTCTAAAAAAATTATTCCTTCTGGTGATATTTTCTTCGTTATTGTAATTTGGTATTCCGAAATTTCTTCAAATCTTCCGGGTGGAGTTTCAGAGCCTATTCTCCATGATCCACCATCATCGGTCCACAAAATAGAGCCTATGGAAAATCCAAATTTTTCTGTATCAGTGATTTCTTCCAAGTTTTCGTTTGGTATCGGTTCGTTAGCTCCTACAATTTTATACCCAAATGGTGGAATACCTTTTCTTTCTATTCCTAATGGATTTATGATCACTTTTTTGTCTGAACCTATCTTCTCTCGGAAAATATCAAGAACTTTTCTTTCTATGTTAGATATTTTTGTTTGAGTTTCTTTTACAAGTGGCTTAGTTTCTTTTTCTTCTGCGCTTTTATACAGAGTTCCAGCTCCTGAATCATGATTTGTAAAAGCAGCCATTACAAACCAAAGATTTTCTAACTCTTTTTCTATTTCTTCTGGGATTTTTAGGTTCAAAGCTTGCGCTATTGAAATCATAGTTTCTACCGACATCAATCTGAATATGCTTTCGTTTATGAACCTTTTGAGATATGTTCTTGAACCAAAGTAGCCCGTCCAATAAGGAGCAAGGTTCCCTTCAAAGACAGGTAATTTATCTTTTTCTTTCTCTACGAGTGAGATGAAATCAGAAAAGCTCCCGATTACAAGAAAGGTTCCGGTTGATGGGAAATATTTTTCATTCCAGTAATCTACGAACTTTCCAAGGTTCTTTTTAGGTCTTTCAAAGTCCCACCCTATTGGGATGAAGATGAATTTTGAATTTGCTTTATGTTTCATTCTTCCTGTGTAATCTAAAACTTTCTTTGAAAAAATTTCTTCGTTTGCTTCTTCACCTAAACATTCTGCTTCTGGATTTACATAAACGTTTGATGGGAAATCTAATTCGCAGAAGAAAAAGGAACCGATTCCATATAAGTTTGGCATAAAAAATAGGATTACTTCTCCGTATCTGCCTTTCCATCTTGTGAGGATTCCCGTTTTGAAGAGTTTTTGTCCCCCAGAGCCTTCAACGAAATCTTTTTCTGTTATTGGGCTCAGATGTTTTGGTGTTTGGGTAAAGCCATTTACTCTCGAAAACGCTACTGATCTAAATCCTAAAAAGTAAAGTAGGTCTGGCATATCCGGGGGAAATCCGAATGAGTCGGGAACCCACGCATCTTTTGGAATTTTCAAAGCTCTCTTTTTTAACCAGTTTCTTCCTGTCATGTAATTTCTTATTATTCCTTCTGCTGGAATTATAACCCAGTCATCTGTTCCAACTCCTCCTCCCTCTATTTTTATTTTTCCTTCATTAATTAGAGATAGAAATTCAGATTGAAATTCACTTTCTTTTATGAACTTATCAATCCAAAATATTTCAGCGAAAAATATGATGTGATTTTTGTGAGATTTTAAGAAATCAATTGAACTCAAAAATATATCTTTTACTAATTTTTCATAGTATTCTTCCGATGTATAAACCCAAGATATATCAAGGTGGCTTGACTCCCCTAAAATAACAACTGTGTTTGCATTTTCGGGAAATTCAAGCTTCCCGTCTTCATCTCCTTGAACTCCTTGTTTATCTTCATCTACTTGAACTACTTGTTTATCTATACTGCAATACGAGGTTATCAAAGATTGCAAAAGCAAAATAATGAAAAGTAAGTGGTTATTTACAAGATTTATTTTCTTTTTCCCCATCATGTTATTTATTTTTTTTTTTACTAATTCTTATAGTTTGGTATTTACTGGGTGTTTTTTCTTTTATAGTTAATTTATTTATAATTAGTTAAAAATTTTTTTCAATTGCTTTCTTTTACTTTTTTATAAGCTCTTTATTTTTTCCCACATATTTTTTGAAGTCAAATTTAGGTTCCAGGTCTGATGAACTCATGTATCTTATTTTCCCAAAGATTTTTCTTTCCTTCCATGGTCTGTCGTGAGTTCCGAAGCACCAGAAGATATCTGCATATCCGTTTGGGCTCTTCCGTCAAGTTCGTATTTATCGTTTAGATAACATGCAATATCAAAAGCTTCTTTTGGATCTTTTGTCCATTCTCAGATTTTTTACACCAATGCATTCTCATGTAGTTATGCATTCTTCCTGTTTTTAAGGGCTCTATCTGAACAGTATTACAGTATTCAACGTGAGTTTTTGCATTTTCAAACTCTTCCTGATGTATAAATATATTCTCTTTTATCGTTCCTGTGTTCTTCTAATGCTTGTTTAGCCCATTCGGGTATTCCTTCGTATTGATTGTAATTTGGGTTGTAATAGCGAAAGTTTCTTGCAAGCCCTCTCCAAACTATGAGCTCGTTGAAAAAGCTTTTTACATCTTCGTCTCTTTCTTTTATATCTTTCTTTTATACTTTATACTTTGATAATATTTCAACAATTTCTATTGATGAAATTTGACCGAAATGTAGTTATATGCTCAGATTTTCTCGATGAGCAAGCTCCGTATGAGAGCTGAAATCTTTATATTTGTTCAATTTTGTATCAATAAAAACTTTTTAAGTATTTTTTAGTTTAACCGTCTATAAAAAAGAGATAAGCTTACAGTTTTATCTATATTAAGTATGTTTAATACCTTTGAAGAGTTATTTAAATTTATTTCATTTATTCGAAAATTAAGAAAGACTGACTTAATCTTTGGTTCTTTTGGTTTCGGTGGAATTAAGAATCTATCTAACTAATAAACTTATAGATTTTTCTTCTGAATTCAGATGCGAAATTTTCTTGTTTATTTGATACAATTTCAACTGGTATGCAAACATCAGATTCAACTTCAAGAACAGCTATATCTGAAAATATCTATTATTTTTGAAGATTTCTTTGGTATTTTAGGTGGTCCTTGTAAATGTATTTACCATTTTTGTTGAACTCTCTTTTGTTTTTGAACTATCTTTTGTTTAGGGGTTTAATTCTTCCTTCAAATTCTGGAGCAGGTTCCATTTTGCTTATCCAAGTCCCATTTCTACTTTTCGATATAATCATAAATTGCTTTATTTGACCTTATCTTAATCCTCCTGTTCCCCTTGTTTTATATTTTTATTTTAAATTTGCAATCACCGTCTTATCTTCTTCTTTTACTTCTTCTTTCAATCCTTCTTTCTTTTAATCATTCTTTCTTTTCCCACTTATAAAGGAAGGTTTCTTATATCAAGTTGCATTAGTATAGTTTTTAGCTTTATTTGAGGATAAATAGAGGTGAAAGATTTTGTTTTTTAATTTGAGTTTTTGATAGATCTGAAAAAATCATTCCAGTTTTTAGCTTTAATTGCTTCTATTTCTATTTTTTTGAGATATCTTATATTATCTACTTTTTGTAGGAAGTTTTTGATTTGCTTTGCTTTTGAGCTACCAAATTTTACTTGGACAATTTTCAAAACTGATTGTTTCAGTCCTTGTTTCAGCCCCTTTTCAATGCCTCTCTTTTCTCCCTCTTTCTCTCCCCATTTGTAAAGGAAAGTTTTTCTTATATCAACCTCAATTGGCATAGGTTTTACCCTTATTTCAACATCAAATAATCCTGCTAAAAAGCTTATGCTATCTATATATTTAGCAATTTCTTTTTCATCTTTCAAAATTTCTACAATTCTTTTTTTGACCTTTTTTATTATTTCTGGTTTGTCTTTGAATTTTCCAGCCAGAATTCCCAAAATAACCTCAGCTGGTTTTTTGCTTTTTATAAAAATATCTGGTTCTATTTTTTTCATGTCTAAAACTTCGTATTTTAAAGTTAGTTTAGAGGTTCTGTATTAATGTCAGGTTGAAAAGTTTTGACTACTCTTATCTCAGAGTGCAAGACTTTAACTTTTTCGCCTATTTTTTTACCAGTAGCTAAGTAATAAATTTTTCCTAATGCTTCTGAGAAAATCTCTTTCAAAATCGGGTCAAATCTTTTGAGCTCTTTTCTTTTAGGTGGCTTTTTTGTTTCCTTTCCTTCTCTTATTCTCATTTTTACTTTTTTACTCTTTCTCTTTTCTTTATTCTTTTGTGTTCTTTTTCTTTTTTCATACTAACGTGTCTTTTCGTTCTTGTCCCAAGCTATAATTTTACTCATTAAAATTTTGCTTTTGAGGGAGGGTGTAAATGAAGTAAAGTAGCTTCTTTATATATGGTGAATGCTTGACGGAATATGCTCATAGATTCGATAAAATTTTGATTTCGTCCTATATTTGATTTTATGGAAATAATAAAGATTATAAATTTGACGAAGGTTTTTGGGAAAGTTGTCGCGATAGAGAACATAACATTTGATGTAGAACAAGGGAAAATAACAGCAGTTCTCGGTCCATCTGGTTCTGGAAAAAGCGTTCTCGTGAAACATATTTTAGGACTTTTAAGACCAACATCGGGTAAAATACTTTACAAGGGGATTGATATTTTTTCTCTGCCTGAGGAAAAGTTGTATGAGGTAAGGCGTGATTTCAGTATGCTTTTGCAAGAGGGAGCTTTATTTGATGGAATGACAGTTGAGGAAAATATTGCTTTTCCACTTAAAATAAGAAAATTTCCAAAAGATGAAATAAAAAGAAGGGTTGAATTTTATCTTGAGAGTGTTGGACTTGGGGGATTTGGTAAAAGGTATCCATCTCAGCTTTCTGGTGGTCAAAGAAGAAGGGTAGCTCTTGCGAGAGCTCTTGTGACGGAACCCGAAGTTATAATATTAGATGAGCCCACAACAGGACTTGATCCAATAACTACCGAAAGTATAGAGGAACTAATTTTATCTATCAAAAGGAAGCACAAAGAGAAGACTTTTATTCTTATAACTCATGATCCCTTTTCTGCTTTTAAACTTTCCGATAATATAGCGGTTTTATTCTTTGGAAAGTTAATCTGCTACGGAGAGAGGGAGAATATTATATCTATGATGGAATCAAATAGGACTATATTTCAAATCTTCAAGAGAGCAAATTTAGAAGTAGCGCAAGATGAACACCGTATTTCTTAGCTCAAATCTTTTGCTTTGAAAAAATTCTAATTCTCTTATTAAATTTTTTATATTAAAATTTTTTAGAGTATGGCTATTGGGATTTTAGGAGCTGGTAGCTGGGGATGGACCTTGGCGCATATAATTTTAAAGCGTGAAAGATCTAACAATAATGATAAAATTTTTATTTGGACACGAGATGAAAAAGTCTCTAAAAGTATAAATGAGCATGGAGTAAATCCTAAAAGGTTCCCAGATTTTCCAATATATAATGGTAGAGTATATGCTACTACAAGTTTAGAAGAGGTTTTCTCAAATTGTGAGATCATACTCGTGGCTGTTTCAGTTTCTTCCGTAAGAGAAGTTATTAGATCCGCTTCAAGATTTATAGAGGGAAATCATATAATTGTTAGTACATCAAAAGGTTTTGAGAAAAATACAGGCAAACGCGTGAGCGAGATAATAAAGGAGGAAAGTTGTTGCAGAAAAATAGGTGTTCTCTCCGGACCAAACCTTGCAAGAGAAATTTTGGAAGGTTCCCCCTCTGCTGCTGTTGTTGCTTCAAATATAAGGGAAGTCCAGGAAAAAGTTTATTCCGCTATGCATTCTCCTCTTTTCAGAATATATACATCTTATGATGTTGTTGGAGTTGAGTTAGGAGGAGCACTCAAAAATATATATGCAATAGCTGCTGGTATTGCTGATGGACTCGGATTCAAAGTAAATTCCCTTGCATTTTTGCTCTCTCGTGCTGCAAGTGAGATGATGAGGCTCGGTGTTATGTTTGGAGCGAAAAGAGAAACATTCTTTGGTATTTCAGGAATCGGAGACCTTTTTGCTACTGCTTCCTCTGACCTTTCAAGAAATAGAAGATTTGGTAAGCTTCTTGTAGCAGGTAAAAAACCTGAAGAAGCCCTAAAAGAAATAGGAGAAGTCGTTGAAGGTTATTGGACAACTCATGTTGCTTTTAGCATGTCGGTTGAACTCGGAATAAAACTCAATATAGTTTCCACCTTGTACAAGATAATCTTTTTGGGATATGATATACCAACTGCAATAAGGGAACTTCTTCACGCGGAGGTAAAAGAGGAGTTTTGACTTATTACCCCGCTACTTACAAGTTGTTGGAGTGTTTTCCCTTGTTTTTTCAGTTCATTTTCAAGTTCTTCTGTGAGTTTTTGTGATTTCTGTGGGTCGATAAAATTTCCTGTTCCCACCTGAACCGCAGTTGCGCCTGCTGCTATATAATCTAGAACATCTTCTAACAAATACACACCACCTGATGCTATTATTTTTATTCCAGGAAACCTTTCTGATATTTCAAGTATACATCTTAAAGCTATGGGCTTTAGTGGATAGCCTGACATACCACCTTTGAAGAAGCCTACCTTCGGATCTCTTATAGCTGCGGGGATTGTATTTGTTAGGGTATATGCGTCTGCTCCTTCATTTTTTGCTATACTAATAAGTCCAGGTAAAATTTCCGAGAACGGAGAGAATTTTACTATAATTGGTCTTTTTGTAGATTTTCTTGTCTGTTTTACTATTTTCTCTACTGATTTTGGATTTACGCCAAATTCTATCCCTCCTTTTTTTGTGTTCGGACAAGATAGATTAAGCTCATAAGCATCAGGTGGATTTTCTGATTCTTCAAATACTTCAATTACTTTTCTGTATTCTTCTTCTTTTTCTCCAAATACATTTGCTATTATTTTAGTTGGGAGTTTTTTGAGTTTTGGCATTATTGATTTTGTAAATTCACGAACCCCTGGGTTTTGCAGACCAATTGAATTTAAAAGTCCGACTGCAATCCCTCTTATCGTAAATTCCGCTATACGTGGTGTGGGATTGCCTTCACGAGGGTTTAGTGAAATTCCCTTTGTTATTACTGCTCCTATCTTTTTGAAATCTACTATATTTTCGAGCTCGTACCCGTATCCTGCTGTGCCTGACGCAAGAAAAATTGGAGATGAAAATGTCAAATTCCCTATTGAAAAAGCAAGAATGTTTTCAGTACTTTCAGTATTTTCGTTTTTGCTATTATTATTAATCATTTTTTCAATAAGCCCCTCTCCACCTTCTTGATTCAAGTGATGATATGGTCAAAAACAGCATACCAGCTGTGAATGATATATAGTAGATTATGTCTCGTGTATCTATCATGCCCATTGAGAAGTTCTGGAAGTGATCAGTAAAGGATAGATAAGCTATAATATCTTTTAGAGAGCCTTCTAATGTTCCTCTTACCCATCCTAATACCCAAAAAAGAAGCAATATTCCGAATGAGACTATTACAGATATAACCTGGTTTTCTGTTATTGAAGATGCAAATATTCCTGCTGAAATGAAAGCGGTTGTCATAAGTAAGAGACCAATGTATGCTGTTAAAATGACGCCTTTGTCCGGTTGCCCAAATCGGAATATTGGCAACATAAAAAGAGCAGAAACTACGAGAACAAAAACTACAAAAGATGATATACCTAAAAATTTTCCAAGGACTATCTCCCATGTTCTCAGTGGGGAGGTGTAAATTAGCTCAAAAGTTCCTAATTTTTTCTCCTCAGCGAATGTTCTCATAGTTATTATGGGAACAATAAATAAAAGGAGAACGCTCATGTTTGCAAAAAGAGGTCTTATTACTAAGTCTTGAATATTTATTCTTTCAGCTATAAATGGTATTCTCAAAGCTTGAACGCTCAAAATTGTGTATAAAGCTACTACGCTCAAAAAAAAGTATGCAAAAATTAATGTAAATATACCCGTTATTACATAAGCTATTGGAGATAAAAAAAGCGACCTAATTTCTCTCCCTGCTATTGTAAACATAATCAAAAAGGTAAAATGCGTAAAAAAAGTTGTTAAAAATCTCAAAAGTTTTTCCTTCAATTCAGAAAATTCTATTTGATTTTGAAATTACATTATTTATAAAAATTGAAATTTCATTTAATATATTATGGCAAAGACATCAGATAGAGCTGAAATATTTATAACTGGTGTTTCTGGATACATAGGAAGAAGTATTTTGACGGTTATCAAAGAAGAAAAAAAGAAGTTCAACGTAAGAGGAATTGATGTTGCTGAACTACCATCGGAATTCATGGATAGCATTTCCTTTGAAAAATTAGATGTTCGCTCGCCTGATGTAGAAAGAGCAATGAAAGGTGCAGATATCGTAATTCACCTTGCTTTTGTTCTGAACCCACCCAAAGATAGAGAAGTTGCAAGGTCAATAAATTTAGACGGAACAAGAAATGTTCTTTCAGCTGCGAAAAAAAATAAAGTCAAAAAAGTTATCGTTCTAACATCTGCATCTGCTTATGGAGCCCATCCTGATAACCCACTTTTTATGAAAGAAGACCACCCACTAAGGGGAGATTTAAATTATGGATTCTGGTACTCAGAAGATAAAGCTGTTCAAGATAGAATTACTCAGACTTTCGCTAAGGAGAACCCAGAAATATCTGTTTTCATAGTAAGACCTGTTATAGTTTTCGGGGAAAATGTGAATAACTTCATAGCCCAAGGTTTTTTCAATCCTCCTGCTGTTAGTATTCTTGCTAAAAACATCCCCTTTCAATTTATTCATGAAATTGATGTCGCTCGTGCAATAGTTCTTATGGCTGAAAGTGATTTACAAGGTCCTTTCAATCTCTCGGGAGACGGAGTCGTCACTTTGAAAAGAGCCGCTGAAATTATGAATAAACCGTCTCTGAAAGTCCCATATCCTCTTCAGGTTCCTATGGTTAATCTTATGAAAAGGTTAGGAATATTAGATAAGAATTTGCCTAATGCGGTTTTAGATTTTTTCAGGTATCCATGGGTTCTTGATACAACAAGAGCAAGAGAAGAACTTAATTTCTCTGCTCATCTTTCATCTGAAGGAACTTTTAGGAGAGCATGGGAATCTTACAAAGCAAAAAGAAAGAAAAATGGATTTAAAAAATAAATCAAAGATAAAAATAAGAGTAACCTTAATATAAAGGAGGGTTGTTTATTATGAAGAAAAGATTATATCTTATATATCCTAATCATCTTGTTAATCAACCTGTGATATGGGAATTCATAAAGAATTTTGGGGTTGTCGTGAATATAAAGAGTGCATCGATGAAGGGAGAAGTAGGACTCGTAACTCTCGAGTTGGAAGGTGATAAGGATGAAATAGAGAAGGGTATAAATTGGTTTCAAAGCAAAGGAATAAAAGTAGAAAGAATAGAACAAGATATAATAGAACCTTAAAAGTTGTTGTAGTAATACAAATTAGTAGTAATATTATCAAGTGTTGTTAAAAATAACATATCTTTGCGCAATTAGCCTGACATAACGAGTTCAGCTTTATCTTGAAGGAAAATTTCAAAAGTTTTGGTGAAGATTCTTTCTTCTTCTGGTGTCAAATCTTCAAATATAACTTTTCTTGCTATTTCTCTTGCAAGAGATATAAGTTTCGTATCTTTTAGAGCTTCTACCTTTAAATCAGAAAATCCGTGCTGACGAGTCCCAAGTATATCTCCAGGACCTCTTATTTCAAGGTCATACTCAGCTATTTTGAAACCATCCGATTCTCTTTCAAGAATCCTTATTCTATTTTCCGAATTTTCAGATAAGTTATCTGGAATAACAAGGATGCATTTTCCCTCTTTTTCCCTTCTCCCGACCCTACCTCTTAGCTGATGTATCTGGGATAAACCAAATCTTTCCGCTCGTTCTATAACTATCAAAGTTGCATCTGGAACATCTATGCCCACCTCAATTACTGTTGTAGATACGAGGAGATTTATTTTCCCTTCTGTGAAGTCTTTTATTATTTCTGCCTTTTTTTCTCCGCTCATTCTGCCGTGTATTAGTCCGACACCCCAATTTGAAAATTTTTCAGATAATATTTTATACATCCCTTCCGCAGATGGTAGGTCTAATTTTTCAGAATCTTTTAAAAGAGGATATACTACATATACTTTGCCGTTTTCCCTAAGTTCTTTTTCTATCTCCTTGAACAAGAAAAATCTCTCGGATTCTCTTATTACTTTTGTCTTTACCGGCTTTTTCCCCGGGGGAAATTCATCAATTATAGATATATCAAGGTCGCCCCAGACTGTCAGCGATACTGTTCTTGGTATTGGCGTTGCCGTCATAGCGAGTATATGAGGCGAGTTATTTTCTGCTTTATTTATAAGTTCTATCCTTTGAAGAACACCAAATCTATGCTGCTCATCTATTATGACCAGTCCTAATTTTTCAAACTTCAAATCTTCATCATATATTAGTGCGTGAGTCCCTACTAAGATATTTATTTTCCCACGTTTCAGACCTTCTGATATCTCTTTCCTTTCAGATTTTCTCGTACTGCCTGTTACAAGCTGAACATTTAAATCAAAAGGGGTTCCAAATCTTTTGAAATTTTCATATAGCTGCTTTGATAGAATTTCCGTTGGAGACATAACTGCTGTTTGATAGCCATTTACTGCTGAAATGAGTGCTGCGGCGAATGCAACAAGAGTCTTTCCAGAACCTACGTCTCCCTGCAATAACCTATACATAGGGTGTATCCCTTCCATATCTTTTCTTATTTCCTCTATTGCCCTTATTTGTGCATTAGTAGGTCTGAAAGGTAAGTTTGAATAAAAAAAGTTCATAAGCGAATCACTTACTATCATTTGAGGTGCCGATCTATGTTTTATTTTCTTTCTCCTCATAAATAAAGAAACTTGCGTTCTGAATATTTCCTCAAATATTATTCTTTTTTTGGCTTGCTCTATTTCTTCTATACTCTTTGCATATTTTTCCGGTATATGAACTTTCAAAAGGGCATCTTTCAGTGGAATCAAGTTGTATTCTTTCTCTTTCGATTTCGGAACCAAAGATATTATGTAATCTTTACAATTTTCTAAAACAGCTCTCACTACTCTTGCTATTTGTGATGATTCGTAAAGGTCAGAAATAACATATAACGGGATGATTTTTCCTATTTTGAGTTGGGATATTTTATCTTTCTTTACTATTTTCGGATGATAAATTTGTAATGTTCCTCTGAAAGATTTTACCTCTCCAAATACTGCCACTTCATCCCCCTCGTTAAATATCTCTGTGTAGCTTGAATTTGAAAACCATACACATTCAAGAGTTCTTGACTCGTCATAAATTATAATTTTCTTTATGTTTTTTCCATTCGGTAGAGTTAAAGTTTCTTTTCGCACTATTTGACCTATTATTACTGCTTTTTCTCCTTCCTGAACTTCTGAAATCTTTTTTATGTTTGCTCTGTTTTCGTAAGATTTTGGTAGCGTAAAAAGAGCATCTTCTACTGTAAATATTCCTCTTTTGTATAAGTTCTGAGCTGCTATTGGTCCTACTCCTTTCACATACCTTATATCCATAGATAGAAGACTTTTGGCTTTGAGCAAATTCTCTGATAAGTCGTTTCCCAAAAATTCTTCTCCTCTACCTCTTTCTTTGTTTTCACTGTTAAACATCTATTATTTATATTTTATATTTCCATTTTTTTACTTTTTAAGCTATTTTTGAACTATTTTTTAATCATATTTTTAGTTAGCCTCATTGCAATTATATTATTGCGGTACAGCAAGGTCATCAGAACCTAACTTTATTTGTTCGCCTCCCACTTACCTTTTACCATCAAAGGATGCACAGTTTTCCTTGTATGTTCTGCACTTTGTAACTATACTTAATAATAGAGTACCTTGTTTTTTTTTCTTTGCGTTCTCTTTTGAGTTCATTTATTCTTTCTTTTTCCTTGTAAATGATTTTCCTTGAGTTTTTCAAATAAAGCTCTGGCACCGAAAATAAGCTTTTTTGGTTCTGTCCCCTCGATTTATCGCTGGAAATCTCTCTTGCTTTTTCGACTGCACAATTTACATAATGCGAATTGAGTTCTGGAAATTTCTTTCTTTTTATTACCTATGTTTGCAGAGTTGTAAGAACCTTATGAATCCCTTTAAGAATTCCCTCGTATGAAGATCTTAGAACATAAGAAAAATCTCTCACAAGTTTGAGAATATAGAAGACTTTTGGCTTTGAGCAAATTCTCTGATAAGTCGTTGGTTTTTGCCATCTTTACTTAAAACGAGTTTGAAGCTTTCAGTTATGAACATGTGAATCGAAAAATTTAATAACAGATTTAGGCTTAAAGTGAAATTTTAGCAAAAATTTTTAGATTTCTGTGGAGAAATTATAATTTTGCGCGATTTACAGCAAGGCATTTTTAATTTAAAATATTTTTACTAAACTAAAAATTTAAAATATTCTTAATCTAAAAATAAAGGAGGAATGAAAAATGATAATTAATTTTTTTGGTTTTGGCGTAAAAAGGATTTTTAAGAGAGGTCTTTATGCGAGTCCTGTTTTACTTTTGGCTATTGTTAGTTTCTCGTTTTTTTCTTGCGCACCATCTATAAAGTTTCAACAGCTGAAACCAGCCAAATTTGAT
>Ga0197142_1000742_pt1 | contig 30401 bp, 23 predicted proteins | sample GBS60_MetaG_FD_148614 | JGI IMG/M metagenome (GOLD analysis project Ga0197142, IMG submission 148614) | Sediment microbial communities from Great Boiling Springs, Gerlach, Nevada, United States - GBS 60_MetaG | ecosystem: Environmental > Aquatic > Thermal springs > Hot (42-90C) > Sediment...
TGAGCGCAGCGCGACGACCGACGCGAACGGGTTCTACACGATCAGCGGTCTGCCGACAGGCGTCTACACGCTGACGGCGACGCGCAGCGGCTACCAGATCACCCCGGCAAGCCGGACGGTGACGGTCAGCGATCATCTCAGCGGTCAGGATTTCACCGCCACGCTGCTGACCTACACGGTTGGCGGACGGGTGATGGATGGCGCGGGCAACGGGGTGGCGGGGGTGACGGTAAGCGCGGGTGAGCGCAGCGCGACGACCGACGCGAACGGGTTCTACGCGCTCAGCGGTCTTTCATCAGGGGTCTATGCACTTCGCGCAGAGAAACCGGGTTGTCTGATTGAGCCGGCGCAGCGCGCGGTGACGCTGCCGCCAGATCAAGACGCTCAGGATTTCACTGCCATCTGCCTGACAGAGCGCGCGTTTCTCCCGCTTGTGATACGCTGAGCAACTGCCAGAGCGGGGTTACGAGCGGGTGCCCCGCTCTGGTACACTCCCGCGCGATCAATGGCTGTTATGGTGATCGCGCATGCGCCTCTTCCAGCACGGCGCGCACCAGTGTTTCGGGTGCATCGTCGCGCACGGTCGCCGACCCGATCCCCTGCGGCAGCGCCCAGCGCACCTTTCCTGCCCGCACCTTCTTGTCGCGCAGGGTGCGTTCGAGCAGGTCATCGATATCGAGCGCGGGCGGCAGGGCGGTGGGCAGACCCCAGGCGCGCAACAGGCGCTCCTGGCGTTCCACAAAGCCCGGTTCGACCATCCCCATGCGGCAGGCGATCTGCGCCTCCAGGTGCATCCCGATGGCAACCGCCTCGCCGTGGAGCAGGTCGCCGTAGCCGCTCGCCGCTTCGATGGCGTGCCCCAGCGTGTGACCGTAGTTGAGCAGCATTCGTTCGCCGGTTTCGCGCTCATCGGCGTTCACAATGTCGATCTTGACCCTGGCAGCCTGGCGGATGATCGCTGCCAGCGCATCACCCTGAAGCGAGTCTGGATCGGCGCCTGCGATTGTTTCCAGACGCACAAACAGATCAGCGTCGCGGATGACAGCGTGTTTGATGACCTCCGCCCAACCGGCGCGCAGTTCACGTGGCGGAAGCGTGCGCAGGGTTGCGGTATCGGCGAGCGTCAGGCGCGGTTGGTGAAACGCGCCGATCAGGTTCTTGCCGAGCGGATGGTTCACCCCGGTTTTGCCGCCGATTGCCGAGTCGACCATCGCCAGCAAGGTGGTTGGCAGGTGAACAAGCGCAATGCCGCGCAGAACCGTCGCCGCAACGAATCCCGCCAGGTCGCCGACGACTCCGCCGCCCAGCGCCAGCACTGCATCGCGCCGTTCGACCCCCCCGCCGATCAACCAGTCGTAGAGGCGCGCAACCATCGCCAGGTCTTTGCTCGTCTCGCCGGAAGGTACGGTGGATCCCTGGACGGTGTACCCGGCTGCACGCAACCGTTCGATCAACGGAGGCGCATACTGCGGGAAGACCTGGTCGTCGCTGATGATCCACAGCGCGCCGCGCAGACCGATGCGGTTCAGGTGATCTGGCAGACAGTCGAGCGCCCCGTGCGCGATGATCACGTCGTATGCGCCTCCGGGGGTGGTGACACGGAGTGGAGCGTCGTGCAATTCCGTCTCTCCTGATACTTGTTCTCTGGCGACCGGACCATTGATGGACGTGACTCTGGCAATCGACACGGCTACGGCGACGGGGTTGGAACCGTAAACGATGGAGGTTCCAGCGGTCTGGCATCGGTCGGCGCAACGATCCGGATCGCACTGTTGAAGTCGAACAACCGGAGCAGCATACTGAACGATGTCGGTTCCGTCTGACCCTCCGCCGTACCGGTCACATCGATGGTCATCTTGTGCAGACGCCCATCTTCGCAGATCGACAGGCGCGTTTCCGCCTGGTCGATGTTCTGAAGCGCAAGCGGCAACGTTCCCTCCTGATTAACGCCGGTGAGCAGGTTGGTCGTCGTCTCCCTGTCACCAACAAAGATGGCGCAGCGCTGACCGTCGAGCGTCTCAAAGCCGCCGGACGTAAAACGGGACAGATCGACATTGCTGCCGCGCAGCGAGCCGGTGATCTGATCAGGATCAACCGTTTCTGCGGGTGATTGCTGACCGGGCGGAAGTTCGTACCAGGCATCATCAGGCGCACCGAACAGCGGCGCCGGTCCGCGGATGTAGGATTTGCCATCGACGGTCAGGAATTCTGTGCCTTTCTCTGGATTGCCGGACAGCAGGGCAGCGAAGAGTCCACTCAATACCATCCGCGAATTTTTTCCTGCGACCTCGCCTTTCAGACTGATGATTTCAATCATGCCGTCCGCCGGTGCCGCTGGCGCCCCTTCACCCATCGCCCCCTTCGTTTTGAAGGAGAGTTCGATGCGGTAGGTATCGGCGCTTGTCGCAGCGATCAACCCGCTCTGAATGACGTCGGTTGATGCCGATGCGGGCGGTTGGGTTGGCGGAACAGGCGTGGGCGTGGGTTGTGGCGTGGCGGTCGGGCGCGGCGTGGGTGTTGGCAGTGGGGTATTGGTGGGCGGAACGGGAGTCGGCGTCGGCGCCACGCCGATGATGCCGCACCCGGCAAGCGCCAGCATCAGCACGGTGAGCAGGAGAAGATGCCTGATGTTCATGCAGTGTCTCCTTTGAGTAGAGGATTCGCCCTCTTCTGTTGCAGCGTGCGAGAGGGGAACGCCAGCGCGCCTTCACCGGATTGCGATGTGCAAACGAAGAAGCGCCTGCGAATAATTTCTTACCTGCCTTTTTCTCAATGACCAACTCCCGGTTCTCAGTTCTCAGTTCTCAGTCCTCGTCACCACCGCAATAATGCGTTCCGCCACCTGCAACGGGGACATCTGCGATGTGTCGAGGATCAGATGCGCCACCTGGCGATAGAACGGTAAACGCGCAGCGCGCAGCGCTTCGAGGCGCACCGCCGGGTCATCTCCCGCCAGCAACGGGCGTTCCTCCTCATGGGTGCGCAGGCGCGCGATCAACACGGCGGTTGGCGCATCGAGCCATACGACCAGCGCCTGATCTTTCAGCAGTACGCGGTTGGACTCGCGTACCACAATGCCGCCGCCGGTTGCAATAACGACCGGCGTTCTGGCGAGCGCAGCCGCGAGTGCTGCCGCTTCACATTCGCGGAAGGCGGCTTCTCCCTCCTCCGCAAACAGGGCAGGGATCGACCGTCCCGTCATCTGCTCCACCATCGCGTCGGTATCGCACATATGCCAGCCGAGACGCCCCGCCAGCAACCGCGCGACAGTCGATTTCCCGCTGCCGCTGAGTCCGACCAGTGCAATCCGTTCTGGAATGCCTGTCATATCACCCGCCGTACCTGCACCAGATTGCTATGGAACGTGCTTTGCCCGGCGAGATCCGCCAGTGCGTCGGGCGTCAGCCAGTTGACGTTGCGACCGTCGGGCGAGAGGCTTGCCCACGGACCTTTGGGCGCCACAACCACGCCAGGCGGTACATCGTCGGTGACGACAGCGCGCAGCCGACACCATCCGCGCGCGTTTTCGACGTGCACATCATCACCGTGGCGAATGCCGCGTGTTGCGGCATCTTCCGGATTGATTTCAATGAACGGCGGACCTTCTTTTGCGCGCAGCCCCGGTTGATTGGCAAAACTCGACGAGACGTAATGGTGGGATGCGCCGGAGATGAGCACGAGAAACGGTGAATGTTGATCGGCGCCATGCACGTTGCTCGCTGCCTGGAACTCGGCGGGCGGGACGTACTCCGGCAGCGGGTCGAGACCGTGGGCGCGCAGCGCTTCGCAACGCAACTCCACTTTTCCCGACGGGGTTGGGAAATATCCATCGGCGAAGGGAACCTCGCGTCCGGGAGAAAAATGCAGCGCTACTGTTCCTTCCGCCTGGAGGCGCTCCAGCGTTATGCCCTCCAGGAACGGGTTGCGGGCGCGCGTCGCGTCGAGGACGCCGCGGATCGCTTCTTCGGCATCCTCGTGCAGCCAGGGTTCGGTGTACCCCATGGCGCGCGCCAGCAGTCGCATCACATCCCAGTTGCTCTTGCATTCGCCGGGCGGCGGAACTGCCGCGTGGTTGTACTGGAGGTAGCGATGCCCATACGCCTTGTGCAGATCGATATGCTCCAGTTGGGTGGTTGCCGGCAGCACAATATCGGCGTAGCGCGCAGTATCGGTCATGAATTGCTCATGCACGACAGTAAACAGATCGTCGCGCAGCAACCCTTCGATGATCAGCCCCGCATGTGGCGAGGATGTCACCGGGTTGGCGCAGAAGACGAACAGCGCCATGATCGGCGGGTCGGTCACCTCGCCGGTCAGTGCGGCGCCCAGGCGGTTCATATTCACCACGCGCGGTGTTGGCGGGCACTCCGAGGCATGCCCGACCGCTTCGGCATCCCAGCGGACATAGCCGCTCGTACTGTACGCCAGCCCCCCGCCACGCACGCCATACTGCCCGACGACCGCCGGCAGGCAGCAGAGGGCGCGGAACGTCTGCCCGCCATTCCCGTGGCGCTGCACACCGTCGGCGGTTTTCAGCAGGGCAGGTCGGGTTGTGGCATAACGACGGGCAAGCGCAATGATCGTATCCTGCGGAACGCCGGTGATGGCTGCCACGCGGTCGGGTGGATACGCAGCGGCGCGGTCGCGCAGGTCGCGCCATCCGATGGTATGCCGCTCCAGCCAGGCTTCGTCGTGCAATCCTTCGCTGAAGATCACGTGCATCAAACCGAGCGCCAGCGCGCCATCGGTTGCCGGGCGCGGGCGGATATGCTCATCGGCGCTGCGTGCCGTCAGGGTGCGGCGCGGATCGATCACGACGACATACGCGCCGCGCTTCTGCGCCTGCCGCAGCAACGGCATGAAGTGTGGACCGGTACTGGCGGGGTTATGCCCCCAGATCAGCACCAGGTTGCTATGGAGCACATCCGCCGGATCGGGCGCCAGGCGTGCGCCGAGGGTCGCTTCGACGGCGGCTTCGGCTGCGGCGCCGCAAATGCTGCGCTGCAACCCGCTCGCTCCCATCCGGTTCCACAGGCGGGCATTGCAGATCACGAGTTGCAGCAGACCGAGCGTGCCGCTGTAGGAGTACGGGAGGATGGCAGCGGCGCCGTAGCGTGCGATGATCTCCTTCCAGCGCATCGCAATCTCGTCGATTGCCGCTTCCCACGACACGCGCTCCCATCGGTCGCTGCCCTTCGGACCGGCGCGCCGCAGCGGGTAGAGAAGCCGGTCGGGGGCGTAGACCCGTTCCAGATATGGGCGCACTTTGGCGCACAGCCAGCCATTAGTAAACGGATGCGTCGGATCGGCGTAGAAGCGTACCGCGCGATCACCCTGCACCTCGGTGATTGTGGCGCAGGTGTCAGGACAGTCGTGCGGGCAGGCGCCGCGCACCAGGCGGACGCCCTCGTGGTGGGAAGGAGTGGATGCGTTCATGCCATATGCCGTTTCGTTATGAAACCCGACTATGGCTGCATTCTAACCCGAAAGCAGATCCAGGGCAAGAGTTTGTGCTGCTTGACGCAGGGCGCGCGCTGCGCTATCCTCACGCCCTGCACTGTTTGCAGAGAGGATTGCATGGACTACCAGCAAGCGCTCGATTATCTCTACTCATTCATTGCCGGACAACAGGGCGCGTCGCGCCCGCCGCCGATGATGAACCTGGTGCGCACGCGTGCGCTCCTGGCGGCGCTTGGTAATCCGCACCACGCAATGCCGTCCGTGATCATCGCTGGCACCAAAGGCAAAGGTTCGACCGCTGCACTGCTGGAAGCAATTGTGCGCGCAGCCGGGTTGCGCACTGGACTGTGGACATCGCCGCACCTGCATACCTACCGTGAGCGGATTCAGGTCAACCGTACTCCGATGACCCGTGACGAACTGGTCCGTGCGGTTGAGTCGATCCAGCCGGTTATCGAATCGATGATGAGCGGACCTGTCGGCGCGCCAGTGACATTTGCGATTGGATTTGCCCTGGCGCTGCGCTATTTCGCCGAACACGCCGTCGATCTGGCGATCCTCGAAGTCGGTGTGGGCGGGCGTTTCGATAGCGCGGCAGTGGTGACGCCGATTCTCAGCGTGATAACACCGATCAGTTACGACCATATGGACCTGCTGGGGGATACATTGGCGCAGATCGCGTGGGAGAAGGCGGGCATTATGAAGCCGGGCGTTCCTGTCATCAGTGCACCGCAACATCCGGAAGCGCGTGAAACGCTGATCCGTTGCGCTGCGGAGATCGGCGCGCCGCTGTACTTTGTACACGACGCACAGGCGCCTTCGGCAATCCAGGACGATCATTCCATCGGCGCCTGGCCCATACCTGCCGGACAGGGTCTGGACATTGAGCCGCAGCAGCGCTTCCTTTTTGACATCGCGCCGTCGCTCCCCGGTGTGTTCCAGAAGGTGAACGCGCGCCTGGCGACCGGCGCAGCGCTGCTTCTCCGCGATGCAGGTCTGCCGATAGCCGACGATGCCATTGCCCGTGGTCTGGCTGACGCGCGCTGGCCCGGACGGATGGAGATTATCGACGGTGCGCCGCCAATTGTGCTCGACGGCGCACACAATGGCGAGTCGATGCGTCAACTGGTGCAATCGCTGCGCTGTCTCTTCCCGAACAGGCGCTACGTCGTTGTGTTTGGCGCATCGCGCGACAAAGACCTGGAGCGTATGCTTCCCGAACTGGCGCCGGCGGTTGATGCGCTTGTGCTGACCGCGTCGCGCCATCCGCGCGCGCTGGTTGCGCTCGACGAATTGCGGCAGCGGTTTATCCCGCTGGTGCGCGAGGATGTGATGATCGACATCGTTCTGGACCCGGCGGAAGCGCTGGCGCATGCGCGCGCATATGCTACTGACGACGATCTGATCTGTGTCACCGGTTCACTGTTCATCGTCGCCGCAGCGCGCGAGGCGCTGGGTCTGGCGCAAGAACGCGACTGAGCAGGTTGACCTGCCTGTGAAAATGCGTATAATTGCCTCTTAACCTTCTGCTGTTCCACTGGAAAGGCGGGTTATACTGCGTCCGCATCGTGCAATGCTTCCACCCCATCGAATCTGATGCGCACTGCAGGCACGCAGGCGCTCTTCCGCTCCAACCATCGTCAAGGAGGACATTATGCGAGCATACGGTCCGGAACACATTTATACCATCGGTCTCTTCGGCCATGGCGGCTGCGGGAAGACGACGCTGACCGAGGCGCTGCTGCTCACCGCCAGGGCGATTTCCCGCGCGGGGCGCGTCGAAGACGGAAATACCGTTTCCGACTACGATCCTGAAGAGCAGCGGCGCCGCATGTCGATCAATCTGGCGGTCGCACCGGTTGAATGGCACGACAACAAGATCAATCTGATCGACGTTCCCGGCTACGCCGACCTGGTCGGCGAAATGGCTGCCGCGATGCGTGTGGTGGACGGGGCGATCATCGTCGTTGACGCCGCGGGCGGGGTTGAGGTCGGCACGGAACTTGTGTGGGAAATGGCACGCAAGGCGGGTGTGCCGACGTTGCTGTTCATCAACAAACTCGACCGTGAGAATGCAAATTTCTTCCGATGCATCGAACAGGCGCGTCAGATTCTTGACGAGGCGGTTGTGCCGATGCAGTTGCCGATCGGCGAACAGCGCGAGTTTGCCGGCATCATCTCGTTGCGTCGTCAACGTGCCTGGCTGATCTCCGAAAAGCACGATGGCGGCTTTGTCGAAGCCGACATTCCGCCCGAACTGATCGATCTGGAACAGGAATGGCGTGAAAAACTGATCGACCGGATTGCCGCAACCAACGATGACCTGATCGAGAAGTATCTCGATGGCGGTGCAGATGCGCTGACGCAGGAGGAACTGAACCGCGGTCTGCGCGCTGGCATTGCCAACGGCTCAATTGTTCCGGTCTTCTGCGGATCGGCGCTGCAGGTCGCCGGTATGGCGCAGTTGCTCAACGGCATCCTCGATAGCATCCCTGCAGCGGCGCGCAAGCCGGTGCAGGCGCGCGACCTGATCAACGGCAAAGACATCACGCTGAAAGCCGCCGCTGCCGGGCCGCTCAGCGCGCTGGTGTTCAAGACCATCGTCGATCCTTACGGCAAAATGTCGTACATCCGCGTGTTTAGCGGCGAACTCAGCGCCAACTCGACGGTCTTCAACCCGCGGACGGGCAAAGACGAGCGGATCGGGCAACTCTACATGGTACGCGGCAGGGAGCAGACCGCCGTCGCCGCCATTGGTCCCGGCGACATCGGCGTCGCCGCCAAGCTTGGCGATGTGAGCACCAATGATACCCTCTGTTCGCGTGATCGACCGCTGCAACTCGCGCCGATCGATTTTCCGGCGCCGGCATTCACGGCGACGGTCAAGCCGAAGACGCGCGCCGATCTCGACAAACTCGGCAATGCGCTGCACAACGTCGTCGAAGAAGACCCCAGCGTGCGCGTCTCGCGTGACCCCGACACCGGCGAGAGTCTGCTTTCCGGGTTGGGAGAGTCGCATCTCCAGATCATTGCCGAGCGTATGAAGCGCAAGTTTGGCGTGGAAGTCGAACTAGACCTGCCGCGCGTGCCGTACCGTGAAACGATCCGCGGCAAAGCTGAGGCGCAGTATCGCCACAAGAAGCAGACAGGCGGCGCCGGTCAATTCGCCGATGTGAGCATTCGCATCGAACCGCTCCCGCACGATCCCAACCGCACCGATCCGCTGGAGTTCGTCAACTCGATCGTCGGCGGCGTCATCGACAAAGTGTTCATTCCCTCGGTCGAGAAGGGGGTGCGCGCTGCGATGGCGGAGGGGGTTATCTCCGGCAACCCGATGGTCGATGTGCGCGTCGAACTGTTTGATGGCAAGATGCACCCGGTGGACAGCAAAGACATCGCGTTCCAGATCGCCGGGCACGAAGCGTTCAAGATCGCGGCGCAAAAGGCGAATCCGACGATCATGGAGCCGATCTATCAGTTGGAGATTACGGTTCCGGAGCAGTACGCTGGCGATGTCATCAGCGATATGAACACCCGGCGCGGGCGCGTGATGGGCATGATGCCGGCGGAGGGCGGGCGCACGACGATCACGGCGCAGGCGCCGCTCGTGGAGGTGCTCCGGTACGCAACCGACCTGCGTTCATTGACGCAGGGGCGCGGGCGTTTTTCAATGACCTTCGATCACTACGAAGACGTGCCGCCGCATCTGATGCAGGCGTTGATCGAAGCGCGGAAGAAGGAGCACAATTCCGGGCACTGATACGATGGTGACGTAGCGACGTTGTACTGCAACGTCGCTACGTATTACGTCCTTCCAGCGCCTTCCGCAGCGCAGCCGCAATGGGATTCTCCTCTTCGTCTGTTTCGGATTCCGACGAGTAGAAATACTGACCGGTTGCGCCAGGTTCTTCGTCGGCGTCTTCTTCCTCGTCTTCTTCCTCGTCCCAGTCCAGGTGCAGATTCTCCGCGCCTGCCAGCGCGATAATGTCGTCGACCGAAAAGCGGATCAACCCGACGAGATCGGGATTGTCCGGCAGTTCAGCGAGCGTATCGACCAGACGCACCTGCGAGAGGCTTGCCAGTACCCCGGCAAGCGTGGGCGGCGGGTCGGCTGGCGGCTGGCGATCCGGGTGCTTTGCGATCCACTCAGCACGTTGCGCTGCTGCCTCTTCTGGCGTCTGCGGGATGCCGGTATCGACCAACAGGATCGTTGTATGCACGCGGGGAAACAGCATGCGCAGAATAGTCTGCGTATCGCGCAACTGACGGACCGCGCGGCGCAGGCTGGTCGCCTTCATGCTGGCTTTGATCTCGAAGACGTGGATGGTTTTCGGTTCCGGCAGCCATACGGCGTCGAGTTCACGATATTTGGTGATCGCCTGTCGCCCGCGATGTTCCAGGTATTCAACGATCCGGCGTTCCGAAAGCGGAACCTGCTGCGCCAGCCAGTCGCGGAGCGCCGCTTCCGCCTCGCTGCCGAACAGGTCGCGCGCGCGCGGCGGACGGATGGCGCGCTGATTGATCCGCAGCAGTTTCATCTGCTCGACGTGCGCGCGATAGCGTGGATCGTGCTCATCGATCAGGCGAGGACGTGAGAAGCGTGCGCCCATATTCATGCTCCTGACTGCATTCTGTCGCTTCCGGCGCTCCGCACTGGCGGATGTGGCAGTTTGCCGCCACATCCGCACACCTGTGCCATTACCAGGCGTATGCTTCCGGCGCCGGACCGCCCGGACCGGGCCAGATCGCGTCGAGTCGCGCCAGCGCCTCGTCGCTCAATGTGATCTCCAGTGCGCGCAGACTGCCGTTCAACTGGTCGAGCGTGCGCGGACCGATGATCGGCGCAGTCACGGCAGGTTGCTGGAGCAGCCATGCCAGCGCCACATCAGCAGGACGTTCGCCGATTTCGCGGCAGAACCCTTCGTATGCCTCCAGTTGGGCGCGATGTTTCTCGATGCGTTCCTGCATCCGCGCATCGGCGCGTCGTCCTTCGGCGACTTTCTGCAAGACTCCGCCGAGCAGCCCACCGCCGAGCGGACTCCAGGGAATAATGCCGACCCCATAACTCTGGCACGCCGGAATGACCTCGAGTTCGATCATGCGCGCCGACAGATTGTACAGACTCTGCTCCGATACCAGACCCATGAAGTGACGACGTTGCGCCGCTTCGTTTGCCTGCGCGATATGCCATCCGGCGAAGTTGCTGCTGCCGACGTACAGCACTTTCCCTTCGCGCACCAGTTGCTCCATCGCCTGCCAGATCTCCTCCCACGGCGTGTCGCGGTCGATATGGTGCATCTGGTAGAGGTCGATATAGTCGGTCTGCAAGCGCCGCAGGCTTGCTTCGCAGGCGCGCCTGATGTGCAGCGCCGAGAGGCGCGACTCGTTGGGCCAGTCGCCCATTTTGCCGTAGACTTTGGTAGCGAGCACAACCTTCTCGCGCCGTCTGCCGCCCTGGGCGAACCAGCGACCGATGATCTGCTCGGTAATCCCTTCGCCCATTTTCCAGCCATAGACGTTCGCAGTGTCGAAGAAATTGATCCCCAACTCCAGCGCCCGATCCATGATGGCGAAACTATCGGCTTCGCTCGTCAGGGGACCGAAGTTCATCGTGCCGAGGCAAAGCCGGCTCACGCGCAAGCCGGTGCGTCCAAGTCGTGCGTACTGCATAGCGTCCTCCCCTGCGACGCGGCAACTGCGCCACGTCACAACCATTTCTAGAGATATTGCCATTGTACCACTTTGATCTCAGCGGATGGTTGGACTACAATACGCGCGAGGTTGCCACCGTGGCGCACCGTTTCGCTTGTGACCTGTACGGATATCCGGGAAGAGCGCCCAATGTTCGGGTTCTCTTCGTCCTGCGCTCTGGCGAGACACGCAGCCAGCAGGCGACCCTGGAGTCGGGCGCGCTTTGCCGACCTGTCCGAAGTATATCTGGATCGAGATTCCGAACCGTTGTCAGGCGGGGCGTCAGGAGGAGACATGAGCAGCCGCTTCGATGAACTTCGCATTCTGTCGGGAAATGGCAATCCCGCGCTGGCACAGGCGATATGCAACCGTCTGGGGGTGCGCCTGGGCGATGTGACAATTACCCGTTTTGCCAATGAAAACATTTTTGTGCGTCTGAATGAAAGTGTGCGCGAGAAAGATGTCTTCGTCATCCAATCGCTGGCGTCGCCGTTGAGTGACCGCATTCTTGAACTGCTGATTATGCTCGACGCATGCCGGCGCGCCTCTGCCGGGCGGGTGACGGCGGTTGTGCCGTTCTACGCCTATGGGCGCACCGACAAGCGCGACCAGCCGCGCGTGCCGATCACAGCGCGCCTGCTGGCGGACATGATCCAGGTTGCTGGAGCGCAACAACTGGTCACCATCGACCTGCATGCCGGTCAGATCCAGGGCTTCTTCAGCATTCCTGTCGATGAGTTGAGCTGCATGGGGTTGCTGGTGCGCTACTTTCGTGATCGCGGGTGGGACGACGTGGTGGTGGTGTCGTCGGACATCGGATTTGCCAAACGGGCGCGCAACTTCGCCGAACAACTCGGTGCACCGCTGGCAATTGTCGAGAAGCGGCATACTGCGCGCGCCGACACCGATGGCGAGGAGGGCGGCGATGCGGTATCACTGATCGGCGATGTGGCAGGGAAGCGGTGCATTCTGGTGGACGACGAAGTAAACACCGGCAGGTCGCTGATCAATGCGGCGGAACTGCTGGAGCGCCGTGGCGCACGCGAGGTGTACGCAGCTGTCGTGCATCCGGTGTTGGGGGGGGATGGCGCAGAACGGCTGCGCAACAGCGCGATCCGCGAACTGGTGACGACCGATACGCTACCAGTGCCAGCAGAGAAGTCGTGGCCCGGATTGCGCATTCTGACGGTGGCGCCACTGCTGGCGGAGGTGATTCAGCGCATTCATAGCGGCGTCTCAGTGCATACGATTTTTCCGCCGCGCTCGCTGGCGTGCTGACATTGGCATATGACGCAAAGGCTTCTTTTCAACAGACGACTACTTGCCATCAGCGTTCTTGCAGGGCTGGCAGTGCGTCTATGGGTTGCCTGGCAACCGGTAGATGTGCTGTCCTGGCGCGCAACAGCGGACGATGCCTACTACTATTTCAAACTGGCGCAGCACATTGGCGCTGGTGCGGGTGCAACATTTGACGGAATCAATCAGACAAATGGATTTCATCCACTCTATGCGCTGCTTCTCGTGCCGATCTTTCGGTATGTAGGTGACGATATTGCACTCGGTGTGCATCTGGCGCTCACGCTCATAGCTTTGGTAAGTGTCGTAACTGCATGGCCTATTTACCTTATTGGAAAGAGCGTTCATTCTTCGCTTGCTGGCGCTATTGGAGCGATGATTCATTTGCTCAATCCTTGGGTGATTGTTCTGACGATGACCGGGGTTGAGTCGGCGGTTTATGTATTTTGTTTTGCCTGGACAGTGATGGCGTATGTGAGATGGAAGACGTCTCTGCAATCATTCCGTGGAATTGTTCCGGTGGGCCTGCTGGCAGGATTGACGATCATGGCTCGATCAGAAGGCATCATGCTTCTGGTAGGGATCATTTTCGATCTCATAGTTGAGCATTGGAGGAGACCAGGTGGTATGTTGATGCTTATAGCGTTGGTTGGTGGACTTTCCTTTGTGGTGTGTCTTCCTTGGATGTTTTGGAGTATTTTACTGTTTGGAACGCCATTTCAGATCAGCTCAAGTGCTATTATGCTCCATAACTATGCAAATGCGCCAAAAAATGTGTTTGAAGCGGTAAAGTGGTACCTTGATCGTATTTCCTGGTTTATTCCCAGATATTTATATAAACTGATTCTATTTAATTTCACCATCGTGGTGGGGGTGGCAATTTTTTATGTTCCTGGATTTCGCTTAAAGTTAAACTTCTTTTCCTTGAATCGATTGTTCTTTCTGGTTATAACAATCATCGCTATTTCTGTTTACTACAACACGATACTGCTCCATCAGCAGCACTGGTATTTTAATGCTCTTGTTTTGATTTTTACTCTCTTTGGTTCTGTTTTAATATCTGACGGGCTGTCGAGGATAAAAAGTGAGTCGTTACTACACAAATATCGTAAATCCTTCTCTCTTTTGGTTTTATTTGTTCTATGCGTGTTTTTCGTCATTAATTGGCAGAGAGGATTGTATCCCGGTCAAAAATTTGCCTATGAGAATGGGATTCATATTGCCGGTAGTTATCTTCGCGGAGAGCGCCTTGGTGCGACAGATAGCGGGATTGTTGGTTTCTTTTGCAGATGTGTTATGGTAAATCTCGATGGCGTTATGAATAATGCAGCGGTTGAGTATTATCGTACTTATGGGTATAATCGAGAAAGTATCTTTCATTTTGCCCTACGTCAAGATGTTTCTTATATATGGAGTGGCGAGCCGTTTACTTCAAGTGAAGTGCGAACAGTCAGGAGAGTGCAGTTTCTGAACGGGGTCTGGTATCAAATCGAAAAGGCTGAAAACTCGACGGGTTACTCCGATGATTGAACCTTTGTTCTTGGCATGGTTTAGTATGCTGGTGCGTGTCGCAGATTCGGATATCAGGTTTGTTGAGTCCTTCTCCTGCTCCGTGCACGTTTCTGTACAGCGAACATATTCCCGTTACAGAAATGTCCGAACTGATCCTTCAGTCGATCACGGGTGACAATTGCGGTGTGGTATACTTTACGTAGCGGAGATAAAAAACCAGCAGGCGCCACGATCTCGCCAACGCACCATTCCGCGCTGGCAGAAAAGGGTGTCGCCACCGCTCCTGCCTGGTTTGGTGGCGGACTGCAAGGCTGTCCACCTGTCCCTGAACGCAGCCGAAGGGGATTCCGGCGTTGCGCAGGCTGGACGTTCCATCGATGGACGCTGACCTGATCTATGACGCATACGCACCGATCTACGAACGAACCGGTCAGGATCGCTTCGGCGCCTATCTGGCGCATCTGACGTTGACGTGGTTGCGCGCACGCCAGGTTGCACCGCGCCGTGCGCTCGACCTGGCGTGTGGAACGGGTGGCGCAACCCTCGCGCTCGCAGCGGCAGGGATCGACACAATGGGCGTTGATCGTTCACCGGCAATGCTGCGGATCGCGCGCCGTCGGGCGCAGGAGGTGGGTCTTACGGTTCCGTTTGTTGCAGCGGATATGCGCCATCTGGAGAATGTGGAACCTGCCCACGCTGGCTGTTTTGAACTGGTGACCTGCTTTGGCGACTCGATCAACTACCTGACGGACGACCGCGATCTGCGCCAGGTGTTTGGCGGCATCCGGCGTGTACTATCGCCAGGCGGATATGCAGTATTTGATGTCAACACAGAGGCGGCGTTCGCCCGATGGGACGAAAGCGACCTGGTTATCTTTGAGAGTGACGACTGCCTGGTGTACAATCGACTGGGATACAATCCGGCGACACGCCTCGGCATTGGCAGAATTGTCTGGTTCGTGCGCGGCAACAAGACGCTCTGGCGGCGCGGCGAGGAAACGCACGTCGAACGCGCCTGGAGCGACGCCGAGATCCGGCAGGCGCTTGCTGATGCCGGTCTTGAATTCGTTGCGCGCCTGGATGTCACCGGGCGCATCCTCGCAGACGATGACCTGCCGGAACGGGTGATCATGGTTGCCCGGCTTACCAGGAAATAGGAGAATTTTACAATCGTGCACATCATTCAGCGGAGGGACACGTGAGCGAAACAGGCGCAAAGCGGCGAATGGATCGTTTTGATCCGTCGATTGAGCCAAAGTGGCGTGAGTTCTGGGCGCGCGAAGGCATTTTCAAAGCCGGGCGACGCGCGGGGGCGCCACGCCGCTACATCCTGGAAATGTTCCCCTATCCGAGTGGTGATCTGCACATCGGCCATCTAAAGAATTATGTGATCGGCGACGCGCTGACCCGCTACTATGTCATTCGCGGCTACGATGTGCTGCATCCCTTCGGCTGGGATGCCTTCGGGTTGCCAGCGGAAAATGCAGCGATCAAGTATGGTCGCCACCCGCGCGAGTGGACCTACAGTAATATCGCCGAGTCGAAGAAGTCGCTCGAAATTGCAGGCATTATGTACGACTGGTCGCGCGAGGTGACGACCTGCAATCCTGACTATTACCGCTGGAACCAGTGGTTGTTCCTGCTGCTCTACCGCAAAGGGCTGGCATACCGCGCGAAGGCGACCGTCAACTGGGATCCGGTGGATCAGACGGTGCTGGCGAATGAGCAGGTTGATGCCGAGGGACGCAGCTGGCGGAGCGGTGCAAAAGTCGAGAAGCGCGAACTGGAGCAGTGGTTCTTCCGCATCACGGCATATGCTGAGCGTCTGTTGAACGACCTGGATAAACTGGATCGCTGGCCCGAAAATGTGAAGACGATGCAGCGCAACTGGATCGGCAGGAGCGAAGGCGCCGAGGTGACTTTCCTGGCGCTGCCTCCCGGCGCCGATCTGCATGCGCCGCCGCCGCCCGATGCCGAGCCGCTGGTCGTCTTTACCACACGCCCCGATACGCTCTGGGGTGCAACGTTCATGGTGCTGGCGCCGGAGCATCCGCTGGCGCCAAAGTTGACAGCGCCCGAACGCCGCGCGGAGGTCGAGGCGTACATTGCCAGAGCGCGCATGGAGAGCGAAATCGAACGCACCAGCGCCACCCGCGAAAAGAGTGGCGTTTTCCTCGGTTCATATGCGATCAACCCGGTCAACGACGAGCGGATCCCGATCTGGATCGCCGACTATGTGCTGATGGGGTACGGCACCGGCGCTATTATGGCGGTTCCGGCGCACGATCAGCGCGACTTCGAGTTCGCCCGTCAGTTTGGTTTGCCGGTGCGCGTTGTGGTGCAACCGCCAGGCGAAACGCTGGACGGTGATACGATGACCGAAGCCTGGCCCGGCGATGGCGTCATGGTCAATTCCGGTCCCATCAACGGCATTCCGGTCGGCAAGGGCGAGGGGCAGAGCGTCAAAGCGGCGATTGCCTGGCTGGAGGCGCAGGGCAAGGGAAAGGGAACCGTCACCTACCGTCTGCGTGACTGGTTGATCAGCCGCCAGCGCTACTGGGGCACCCCTATCCCGATGCTGCACCTGCCGGATGGAACGATCAAGCCGGTGCCGGAGGATCAATTGCCGGTATTGCTGCCCGAAGTGCAGGATTACCTGCCGAAAGGCAAAAGCCCGCTGGCAGCCGCCGAACACTGGGTCAATACCATCGATCCGGAAACCGGTCAACCGGCGCGGCGCGATACCGACACAATGGACACCTTCGTCGACTCATCGTGGTATTTCCTGCGCTTCTGCGACGCGCAGAATGACCGCGAGATCTTTTCGCGCGAAGCGGCGCGCCAGTGGATGCCGGTCGATCAGTATATCGGCGGCGTTGAACACGCGATCCTGCACCTGCTCTACGCCCGCTTCATCACCAAGGTGCTGTACGACGAAGGATTGGTGCCAGAAGATGAGCCGTTCAAGGCGCTCTTCACGCAGGGGATGGTGCAGCGCCGCGTTCGCACACCGCTCGACATCGTTGCACCCGGCATGGTACGCTTCCCGGAGGAGTTGCGGCGCAAACTGGAGTTGCCCGCTGAGGCGCAAACCGTCGATCAGGCGCGCGCACTGTTGAAGGAACGCGGCTACACGCTCGAAGAAGAGAGCGATGGCGGCCTGACCGCCGTTTCCGGTCCGGTCACAATGTCGAAGAGCGCTGGCAACGGCATCCCGGTCGGTCCATTTGTGCGTCAGTACGGCTCCGATGTGGCACGAATCGTAGTCCTGTTTGCCGCTCCGCCGGAAAACAGCATGGAATGGACTGATGAGGGCGTCGCTGGCGCTCAGCGCTTCCTGAACCGGATTGTGGCGCTGTTCGGTCCTGACCGCGACGAGATTGCTGCGATGGTGCGATCCGGCAACGGCGCTGCGCCCGAAGGGGAAGACCGCGCGCTCTACCGTAAACTGCACGAGACGATCAGAAAGGTGACGCTGGATACCGAGCAGTTTCGCTTCAATACGGCAATCGCGGCGCTGATGGAACTGCTGAACGAGGCGAGCCGCTACCGCGCCGAAGTTGGTCGAGTGACTCCGGTGTTTGCACAGACTGCGGCAACCTTTGCGCGCCTGCTGTCGCCATTTGCGCCGCACCTTGCCGAGGAGGTGCATTCCTGGTGTGGCGGAACCGGCAGCGTGTACGATGCCGGATGGCCCGAATGGGACGAATCGGCGCTCGTGCTCGACGAGGTCGAGATTGTGCTCCAGGTTAATGGAAAACTGCGCGGCAAGATCATGGCGCCGGCCGGCGCCGATGAAGAGCAGTTGCGCGAATGGGCATTGACCAACCCGCGTGTGCTGAGTTTCGTCGGCGATAAAACCGTGCGCAAGGTCATCGTCGTGCCAGGGAAACTGGTGAATGTCGTGGTGTAAGCATACGCCGGGAATAGTTCGTTTCCGGCATATGTGCGCGGTCAGCGGGTGCGTTGACGAAAAGTGGTGGTGACAGCGAGACGAAGATACGCCATCCGCAACGCCCGACGATCCGTCACTCCGCTTCTGGAACCGGCGTCGCCGGTGGCGTCGCTGAGCAGGAAGGCTGCATATGCTGGAGGCGATCTTCGCGCCGCGATCTGTTGCTGTTGTCGGTGCATCACCTGACCCGGCGAAACTGGGACATCGCATCCTCAAGAATATTCTCGATGCGGGGTATTCCGGTCGCATCTTTCCCATCCATCCGCGAGCAACGCAGATTCTGAACCTTCCAGCCTACCCGTCGGTCGAACAGGTTCCAGAACCGATCGATCTGGCTGTGGTTGTTGTGCCGGCTGCCGTGACGCTGGAAGTGGCGGAAGCATGCGGCAAACGTGGTGTTCGCGGGCTGGTTGTGATCAGTGCGGGTTTCAAAGAGATCGGACCGGAGGGTCGCGTCCTGGAGGAGCGTCTGCTGGAGATCACGCGCCGCTACAACATGCGCATGATCGGTCCCAACTGTCTGGGGGTGATCGATACCACCACGCGCCTCAATGCGTCGTTTGCGGCGATCTACCCGCATGCCGGGCAGATCGCGTTCATGTCGCAGTCGGGGGCGCTCTGCACGGCAATCCTCGACTGGAGCAGGGTGCAGGGGATCGGCTTCTCGCGCTTCGTCAGCCTGGGCAACAAGGCGGATGTGGACGAAGTCACCCTGCTTCAGGCGTGGGGATGCGACAAGGTGCACAATCGGGTCATTCTGGCATATCTCGAAGGGATCGGTAACGGTGATGAGTTTGTCGCTGTTGCGCGTCAGGTCACGAAGCATATTCCGGTGATTGCGATCAAGAGCGGCGCAACGCAGGCAGGCGCACGCGCTGCGTCATCGCACACCGGCGCGCTGGCAGGCGCTGAGCATGCCTACGAAGCCGCCTTCGATCAGTGCGGCGTGCTGCGTGCGCGCTCGATGCAGGAACTGTTCGATTTTGCGCTGGCGTTTGCGTATCAACCCCTTATTCCCGGAGATCGTCTGGCGATTGTTACCAATGCTGGCGGTCCGGGTATCATTGCCACCGACGCTGCTGTCCACTGCGGGTTGCGGTTGGCGGAACTCGCGCCCGCCACCATTGCGGCGTTGCGGGCAGCGCTGCCATCGGCTGCCAGTGTCTATAATCCAATCGATATCATCGGTGACGCGCGCGCGGACCGGTACCGCGTCGCGCTGCGCGCAGCGCTCGATGATCCAAACGTCGATGCCGTGCTCGTTCTGTTTACGCCGCAGGCGGGCAGCGAGCCGGAAGAAACCGCGCGCGTGATTGTGGAACTGTCTGCCGGGAGTCCCAAACCGGTTGCAACGAGTTTCATGGGTGCGGCAAGCATTGGTGAAGCGTTACGTACTCTGAACGATCATAAGATACCGAACTACCCCTTTCCTGAACGCGCCGTCGCTGCGCTGGGTGCAATGGTAGCGCAGCGGCGCTGGGTTGATCGTCCACCCGGCGAGTATGTGCACTTCGATGTCGATAGGGAACGGGTACGTGCGCTTTTCGCGCGGGTGCGCAGCGAAGGGCGCGTCGAACTTGGCGAACTCGAAGCGCGCCAGGTGATCGAAGCCTACGGGATGCGGTTGCCCCGGTCACTGCTGGCGCAGTCGCCGGAAGAAGCGGCAGAGATCGCTGCGCATCTGGGTTTCCCGGTTGTTATGAAGATCTCGTCGCCCGACATTCTGCATAAGAGCGACATTGGCGGCGTGAAACTCGGCATCCGGGATCCTGACGAGGCGCGTGACGCCTATGAATTGATCGAATACCGCGCCCGCAAGTACAGTCGTGAAGCGCGTATCTGGGGGGTGCTGGTGCAGGAACAGGTGCGCAAAGGACGGGAAGTGCTGGTCGGCGTCAGCCGCGATCCGCAGTTCGGTCCGTTGATTGCGTTTGGGTTGGGTGGCATCTATGTCGAAGCGCTCAAAGATGTCGCCTTCCGGCTTGCGCCTGTTTCGCGTCAGGAAGCGGCAGAGCAGGTACGTTCCATTCGCGCCTTTCCGATCCTGCGCGGTGTTCGCGGCGAACCGCCTGCCGACATCGCCACCGCTGAGGAGATCATCCTGCGCGTTGCGCAACTGGTCACCGATTTTCCTGAGATCGTCGAGATGGACATCAATCCGCTGGTGGTGTACAACCAGGGCGAAGGTGCAATCGTGCTCGACGCGCGGATCATTCTGCGCGGTTGAAATAGAAGGCGCGTGCCCGTGTTCGTTCGGCAAGGAGACAGGCGATGGCTACCCTCTACGTTGCATCGACCGAAACATTTGTCGGCAAAAGCGCCACGTGCGTGGGGTTGCTCACGCGCGCGCAGCGCGATGGATTCAGGATCGGCTATATGAAACCGGTCAGCGTTTCGGTGATCCGCACCGAAACCGGAGTGCACGACGATGATGCAGCGTTCATTCGCGATCACTTTGGGCTGCCCGACCCGCTGGAACGGGTAGCGCCGGTGCTCGTGACGCAGGGGGTGGTCGAACAGATTATGCGCGGGCAGACAACCATCGACTTTGCGCGGCGGTTGCGTGACGCCTATCTGGCTATCTCGCGCGATCGCGACCTGGTGGTGGTGGAAGGCGCCAATACCTGGGCAGAAGGGTCGGTTGTCGATCTCTCCGCCGATCAGGTCTCCGATATGCTGGAAGCGCCGGTTCTGCTCGTGACGCTCTATCGGTCACCGCTCTCGCTCGACGCGATTCTGGCAGTGCAACGCTACCTGGGCGACCGGTTGCTGGGGGTGTTGATCAACGAAGTCGAAGCGCCGAAGATCGACTTCGTGAAGAATCGGGTGGCGCCGTTCCTGGAGCAGCGCGGCGTGCCGGTTTTCGCCGTCCTTCAGCACGACCCGCAACTCGCCAGCGTGACCGTCGCCGATCTGTTCGAGTTCCTGGGCGGGCAGATGATCGGGCGACCGGAGTGGTGCGAGCGACAGGTGGAACACCTGGTGATCGGCGCGATGGGCAGCGCCGCAGCCCTCTCGCACTTCCGTCGTCGCGCCAATAAAGCGGTTATCACCGGCGGCGACCGCGCCGACCTGCAACTTGCAGCACTGGAGACCTCGACTTCGGTGCTGGTGCTGACGGGCAATATCCGCCCGCCCGCGACTGTGCTGGATAAGGCGGAAGAGCAGAAGGTGCCGGTCATCATCGTCGCCGACGACACCCTGACAACCGTTGAACGCAGTGAGCGCGTCTTTGGGCACATTCGTTTCAAACAGGCAGCCAAAATCGCCCGCTTTAGCCAGATGCTCGACGAATCGTTCGACTTTGACCGCCTGTATGATCAATTGGGGTTGGTGCGGGTGTGAACGAGGAATAGCCGATAGCCGATAGGAGAGCTTGCCGTCGGGCAGAGGAATAGCCGATAGCCGATAGCCGATAGGAGATCTTGTCGTCGAGCAGAGGAATAGCCGATAGCCGATAGCCGATAGGAGGGCTTGCCGTCGGGCTAAAGCCCTCGGCTATGGAATGCGAAGCCTGTCTGCGCTGGCTATACCGGATTATTTATTCAAAGACCGTTATCCCGCACTATCAGAATGGAAAGGGGTATAACCTTCGCCGCAATACGTGAGCGATGGACGCCTCCTGTGCTTCCTGGCTGACAAAGGTAAGCGAGGGCAGTTTTCTCAGTTCTCGGTTCTCGGTTCTCAGTTCTCAGTTCTCGGTTCTCAGTTCTCGGTTCTCAGTTCCCAACAGTAAAAGGAGAAGGTATGGCTGACACAATCATCGAAGCGATCACCGCGCGCGAAGTACTCGACTCGCGCGGAAATCCGACAATCGAGGTGGACGTGTATGTGGAGAGCGGCGATATGGGTCGCGCCATTGTGCCATCTGGCGCATCGACCGGTGCGTTCGAGGCGCTGGAACTGCGCGATGGCGACAAGAGCCGCTACGGTGGCAAAGGGGTGCTGAAAGCCGTCGAGCACGTCAACACCACCATCGCCGAGGCGCTCGAAGGGGAAGATGCCGCCGATCAGGTGAGCATCGACCGCAAACTGATCGAACTCGACGGCACCGAGAACAAGGGGCGTCTGGGCGCAAACGCCATTCTAGGGGTTTCGCTGGCGTGTGCCAAAGCAGCGGCGGCAGCGCACGATCTGCCACTCTACCGCTATCTGGGAGGCGTCCATGCCCATGTGCTCCCTGTTCCCATGATGAACATTCTGAACGGCGGCAAACACGCGCAGAACAGCACCGACTTTCAGGAGTTCATGATCATGCCGGTTGGTGCGCCATCGTTCCGTGAAGCGTTACGTTGGGGCAGCGAAATCTACCAGAGCCTCAAAAAGGTGATCCACGACCGTGGCGGCAGCACCAACGTCGGTGACGAGGGCGGTTTTGCGCCAAGCCTGCCGACAAACGAAGCAGCCCTCCAGATCATCATGGAAGCCATTGAACGCGCCGGGTACAAACCAGGCGAACAGGTGATGCTGGCGATGGATCCGGCGTGCACCGAAATCTACAAGGACGGCAGGTATCACCTGGAGCGCGAGGGGCGATCCCTTACCAGCGCCGAGATGGTCGAGTACTGGGATGACATCGCAGCGCGTTATCCATTGATCTCCCTCGAAGATGGGTTGGCGGAGGAAGACTGGGAGGGCTGGAAACTGCTGCGCGCCCGACTCGGCGATCGGATCCAGCTGGTAGGCGATGATTTTCTGGTCACCAACGTGAAGCGTCTTGCGCGCGCCATTTCCGAACAGGCGGCAAATTCGATCCTGATCAAACTGAACCAGATCGGCACATTGACCGAGACGCTGGATGCGATCAGTATGGCGAATCGTGCCGGTTGGACGGCGGTGGTTTCACACCGTTCAGGCGAGAGTGAAGATGTCACGATTGCCGACCTGGTGGTGGCGACGAATGCCGGGCAGATCAAGACCGGCGCGCCGGCGCGCACCGATCGCGTGGCGAAGTACAACCAGTTGCTGCGCATCGAAGAGGAACTGGGTAGCGCAGCGCATTACGCCGGTGTGGGGGCGTTCCGCATCAGGCGGTAAATCGCCGACGGTGGGGCGCTGCGGCGCATGACGCCGATACAGTAGGGGCGCTGCGCCGCAGCCCATCTGCGGCGCATGACGCCGATACAGTAGGGGCGCTGCGCTGCAGCCCGTCGGAGCATGGCGCCGCAGCGCCCGTCGGAGCATGGCGCCGCAGCGCCCATCGAGGCAGGGCGCCGCAGCGCCCCTACTCCGTTTGGGCAAGCGCAGAACGAGGCGAACGATCAAGGATCGCCCAGAGGATCGCTGCCAGCAGCAACCAGAGGAGTTGATCGCGCACCCGCAGTGCAAACTCAAGAACCCACTGCGACCCGGTTTGCATCGGCATCACCTGTGCCAGCCACTGAGCCGGTGTGTCGAACACCCACGCCAGTGCATCATTCAACCCGATCTGCATCACCAGGCTCCCGCCAAACGTCCAGGCGACCGCCAGCGATACCGCCAGAACCATCGCCGTCAGCGTATAGACGGTCACGACATACCAGCGACGGGGACGCGGCGCGGTGGAGAAGGCGGCAGACTGCAATGCGATTGCCATCAACTGCGCCGTCAGCACCGATGGCACTTCCCACCGAAGTTCTTCGCGCAACGTGCGGTCGATCACACGATTGCGCCGGTAGTATGCAGTGCACGCCGGGCACCTGGCGAGATGATCGTGGAGTGCTGCGTCATTGATTTCCGTATCGGCGTGGAGCGCCAGCAATGCGCGGGCTTCATCGCAACTCAACATAGCGCCTACCTCCCTCCAACCGGCGCAGGCAACCGCATAAATGGGCTGAAGGGACTGCTGCCGGTCTCCGGTTGCTTCGGCACAGGCAACGCACGCGCTGCGGGTGGTTGCTCCCGTTCCTGAAGTATCGCAGCCAACCGCTCCTTCCCGCGCCGAATATGGCTTTTGACGGTGTTCAGTGGCAGATCGAGGACTTCGGCAATATCGGTATACTTCATATCCTCAAAGTAGTACAGCGTCAACACCAGGCGGTAATGCTCCTCCAGTTGATCCAGCGCACGACGGACTTCCTGGCGCAACTCCTGCGAGTCAAGCGCCACCTCCGGATCCGACCAGCGATCATCGTCGGCAACCGTGTCGATCGCATCGAAATCCTCATCGCTTTCCGGCACGGATACCAGCGGCGCCTGCCGCCCGCGACGACGCAACTCGTCACGCCCCAGGTTGACCACCAGGCGGTACAGCCATGTCGTGAAGCGACTCTCGCCATTATATTGTGGTAGCGCGCGGAAGAGACGGATGAACGCTTCCTGCGTCAGGTCGGCAGCATCATCGGGATTTTTCAAAACGCTCATTGCAATGCTGTAGATATACTGCTGCTGACTGAGAACGAGGTGCGTCAACGCCTCTGGATCACCAGCCTGTGCGCGCCGGATGAGTTCAGCAGATGGCTCAGCCACCGTTCTACTCCCTCGCAGCGCCGATATGACACACGGCAAACCGGCGCATACAATATACTCAATAGGACATGACGAGTGCAATAATGAAAAGGTTGCAATCGGTCGCGGGGGCGGGTGAGGCGAACAGTGATGGTTTGAACGTTGCAGGTGAGGATCACGTCGACGCAACAGCGCCTGATGCTTCTCACAGGCAACCTGTGCGAGATGTCTCACCGCAGGTGTTGCCCGATCTGCCTGGCAAAATCACGGAAGTCATCCAATCGATCCAGCAATCCATACAACCGTTCGATCTGGATCGATGCATATTCGTGCACCAGAATATTCCGCAGTCCAATCATGCCGGAGAGAACACTGGCGAGATTGTCATCAAGGTATCCGGCACGATGAAGCAACTCAATGCATTCGGCGTATGTCGCAGGTGTTCCCAGATTCTTCCGGCTTACGACATGACAACTGGTGTCGATGACAATCTGAATCGCTTCGAGAAGACCATACCGCAAAGCCCATTGCAGGTGCAGATCACGGTTGATGGTTTCCAGCGCATATGTCTGTCGGAAACGCTGAAGCTCGCGCACATTCGCTTCAAGTCGCTGCAACCGCGCCTGCATTGCACTCGTTCTCCTTTCCGAACTGACCGGCTTCCAGGCGTTCGTAAAACGCCTGGGTGACCATTGCCCGGAGGAAGGCTGTGTCCAGATACCGCAGGATGGCGCTGGTCTTGAACGACACGAAAGCGTTCTCATCTTTGCAGAACAGCAGGATGCCTTCGGCAATAACGCTGTACGCCAGAGCTGGATTGCGTTCCAGCGCATCGTTCAAAACCAGGAGGTCTACGTCTCGTTCAATAAGGCGCTCCAGGGTTGCTGTAAGCTTTCCTGCCTCCAGCAGCGATAGCGGGGTTGTGACATAGACGCCAATATCCACATCACTCCACGGATGGGCGTGCCCTGTTGCCATCGAGCCGAAGAGAAGGGCAAAGAGGATCGCGTCGTGGGAAGCCAGCAGATCGCGCGCCTGTTCGAGTTGATCTGTCATTGACATAATGCCATCCAGTGTTTGTGCCACTCCGCTCAGTATAGGTGCAGGAGAAAACCGTTGTCAAGCATCTCCTGATCGTTGGAGTCAATGGAACTTCAACGATGCGCTGCACTGCGCGTGCAACACCGGCGCCGCATGGATATGTTCACCATCAAAGACGCTCTCCATCTGGACAATGTATAATGATGCAGGCAGACGCCCGTGTCCGTTGTCTATGACAAAGCCGTGCACCGTATCCAGATCAGGCCACGCGCCTGCGCTCCAGACAGGGTGGTGAGCGGTTTCCCCAGGAGAAGTCTGCGCCGTCTATCCCACAGGTGCGGGTGACCGCATCGATTGTACAAAAGGAAACCTGCGCAAGGAGGCGCATATGGGAATTGCAGCAGATATTGCCATTATCGTCGTTGCCGCACTGATCGGCGGGTTTGTGGCGCAGCGGTTTGGTCAGCCGCTCATTTTGGGGTACATTCTCGCTGGCGTGGTTGTGGGTCCCCATACCGGCGGTATTACCATCAGCAATATCCATGATATCGAATTGCTGGCGGAAATTGGTGTGGCGCTGCTCCTGTTTGCCCTGGGACTCGAATTCAATCTGAACCGTCTTGGTAAAGTGCGCGCTATTGCGCTCGCCGGTACGACGATTCAGATCCTGGTGACGATGGCGTTCGGGTTTGGTGTCGGGCAGTTGCTCGGTTGGCCCGCGTATGAATCGCTCTGGTTTGGCGCAATTGTGGCACTTTCGAGCACCATGGTCATTCTCAAAACGCTGCTGGAGCAGGGGCGGCTCGGTTCGCTGGCAGGGCGCATTATGATGAGCATGCTGATCGTCCAGGACCTGGCGGTTGTTCCGATGCTCATCATCCTGCCAACCTTGCAAGACCCGGCAGCTGGGCTGACGACGCTCGCGTGGGCGGTTGTGCGTGCGGCACTCTTCCTTGCCTTAATGATCTACGGCGGCACACGCCTGATCCCGGTGGTTCTGCAGCGGATCGCCGCCTGGAATTCGCGCGAACTCTATTTGATCGCAGTCGTTGCTATCGGTCTTGGCGTCGGGTATGCGACTTATCTGGCAGGGCTGTCGTTTGCGTTTGGCGCATTTGTTGCCGGGATGGTGCTGAGTGAGTCGGAGCACAGTCATCAGGCGCTCAATGACATCGGTCCGCTCCGTGATCTGTTTGGCTTGTTGTTCTTCGTTTCAATCGGTATGCTGATCGATCCGGCGTTCCTGATCGACCATCTGGGAATTGTGTTGCTGGTGGTTGCGCTGGTTGCGTTTGGGAAAATGCTGATCTTTGGCGTGATCTCGCGCGCTTTTGGATATACTGATGGTATTCCGATCCTGGTTGGGCTGGGCATGTTTCAGATTGGCGAGTTTGCCTTCGTGCTGGCGGAAGTTGGTCTGAATGCCAGCGCCATTCGTCAGGAAACATTCACCCTCGTTCTGGCGACGGCAGTTGTGACGATGGTGTTGACGCCATTCGCGGTGCGTGGCGCCGATACGCTGTCAGCGCGTCTGCGACGCACCCGCGCTACGCTCGAAGCACACCTGGCTGCGGAACAGCCATTGCGTGATCATATTATCATTATCGGCTACGGGCGCGTCGGACGGTATACCGCCGAAATCCTGCAACAACTCCAGTTGCCGTGCGTGGTGATCGATCAGGACTACAATGCGGTCGAGCGGGCGAAGAAGGCAGGGTTGCCGGTGATCTACGGCGATGGCGCCAGTCCGGTCGTGCTGGAAGCGGCTGGTCTGATGCATGCGCGCCTGGTGCTGGTCGTCGTCGCCGGGGGGGTCGATGTTGAGCAGGTAGTGCGTCAGGTGCGCCGGTTGAATGCAACCGTGCCACTGGTTGCGCGCGCGGCGAATGTAGCGCAGATCGAAGAATTGCAACCGCTTGGGGTGGACGAAATTGTGCAACCGGAGTTCGAGGCGGGCATCGAAATGGTGCGCCAGGCGCTGTTACGCTGCGATGTGCCGCCGGAGGCGATCGATACGTTGAGCGATGCCGTGCGCATCCAGGGGTATCGTCCGCTCCGTTTGCCGGGGCAGGAAGAGGTGTTGCTGCGGCTGCTGCGTCAGTCTGCCGCAGCGACCAGTCTTGCCTGGATGACGGTCGAAGCCGGGTCGCCGCTCGACGGAAAGACGATAGGGGAGAACCACATCCGCTGGCGCACCGGCGCCACCATTGTTGCTATCGAGCGCGGATCTGCGGTGATTGCCAATCCCGGCGCCGAAGCGCTTCTGCTTGCTGGCGACCGGCTGGCTGTGTGGGGAACGCTCGAACAGCGCCGGGCGGTGCATGCGCTCTGCACGAAAACGGACGCAGTTGGGGTGACGCAGCAGGTCCCCCTTCGCGCGCCGGTCGAAATTGATGCGTGTTGAGAGGCATCCTGCTTAACAATGGCGCCCAGGAACGACGCATATCCTTCGCCGTGTGCATTCCGTCCCTGCCGCTCACAACGGTTTCAACCCCGCCTCGATCCGGGCGCGGTGCGGCTCCAGAAATGGCGGCAGCGCCAGACGCTCGCCGAGGTGCGCCGGATCCTCATCGGTGGCAAAGCCGGGACCGTCGGTTGCGATCTCGAACAGCACGCCGGGTGACACGCGGAAATACAGCGACCGGAAGTAGTAGCGATCAATCACCGGCGTCGGGCGCAGTCCAAGCGACGTCAGGCGCTGCTGCCAGTGCAGGTGCGTCTCATCATCGGGGACGCGAAAGGCGACATGGTGAATGCCGCCGATCCCCACCTGCGCAGGTGGCAGATCGGGATGGATCACAACGTGCACTTCCGCGCCAGGACCCCCTTCCCCTATCGCAAAGACCAGGACACGCCGTTCCAGGTTATCCGTCTGGATGTACTCGCCTGCCATCCGCATGCCGAGCGCCTGAGTGAGGGTGTTCGCCAGCGGCTCAGGTTGACGTGCAATGATCGTGATCGAGAAGAGACCGCGGATCGCATACTCTGGCGGCACGGGACTATCGCGCCATGGCGCGCCGCCTGGTGCGCCGTCGTCGTCCACCAGGATCAGACGCTGACCTTCGGGATCGGTGAACGCGATGGCAGCGCGCCCATCACGCTCGATGATCCCGCTGTGGCGCACGTTCAGGTTATCGAAGCGCTGCACCCACCACTCCAGCGCTGCGCGTCCCGGCACGCGCAGTGCAATGTCGGTCAGGCTGCCGATGCCGGGTACGTTGGGACCGGCGTGGGGCCAGTCGAAGAAAGTGACCTCGGTTCCCGCACTGCCGATCTCATCGCCGTAGAAGAGATGATATGCTGATACATCGTCCTGATTGACGGTTTTCTTGACCAGGCGCAACCCAAGAGTCTGCGTGTAGAAGTGGAGATTCAGGGATGCGTTGCCGGTTACGGCGGTCACATGGTGCAAACCTGTGAGATTCATGATCACATTCTTCGTGTTTCTCGATGTGTATAATTATGGTCTTTGAGTAAATAATCCGCCATAGCCCGCGCAGGCGGGCTTTGCATTCCATAGCCGAGGGCTTCAGCCCCACGGCAAGGGCGCATACCGGATGTATTTCTCAATCTCCATCATTACGACTCAGAACTGCGCATGGATTGAAGTTTCGCGCCAGGGTTGGACGAAGGCAGCGCCTTCGTCCACTCTTCGGACATCAGGTGCATCGTCGTCGACGCGAGCATGCGTCTCTGGCGCTATATCACGCCGCTGCGCTCCAGCAGCGCCATCACGATCTCGAAGACGATCAGCAGCACGATAGCCCATTCCAGCGCCGCTGCGCGCTCCGAGTCGGCGTCGGCGTGGAGCATGGCATACGTCTCGCGCAGGAGCGCCAGTTTATGATCGACCCCGTCGCGCCAGACACGCACACGCAACACACCGAGCGCTGCGCTGTAGAGACGGTTCCAGTAGACATCATCGGTGACTTTGAGCGCGTTGTCGATCTGTTCGGTGACTTCGGTAACCTCGGCGACCAGACGTTGCACATCGCTGAGCAACTGACTGTAGCGACGCACGAGCGGCATCGTAAAGTGGCGTTGCGCCTGCGCGATCCGGCGATGAACTTCCGGCAGGCGCGCGTCGAGCGCCGCATCGTAGGAACGGATCAGTAATAGTTCGACATTCGCAAATGCGATGATTTCTGCGGCAGTTGCAGCCGCAGCGGCGTCGGGTTCGATCAACAGCGCGCCATTCCAGCTCAGAAGCGCCAGATCGTCAAGGTAGTAACTGATCGCTGTCACCAGGCGCGATGCATCGGCGCTGAGCGGACGGCGCTCGCCGAGCAGTGTGGCGCGCACCACCGGATGATCGGCCAGGTCGGCAACGGTGCATGGCGGGTCGAGTCGATCCACGATGAGCACACAGTAGTCTTCGACCACCGGCGAACGTTGCGGGCGGGAGATTGCCGGGCGAATAAGCATCTCCAGATCGTTGAGCGCAGTTGCGATGCGTCCGCTGAGCGCCGGCGGCAATTCCTGTGCAGCAGCGAACAGCGTGGCGGCGTCTTCCCATGAGAGTGGTACGGCGGGGCGCATCTCAACTGCCATTTCGACCGCTCCCAGGTCGTAGACGACGGCGCGCAGCACACCCTCAAAAGCGGTATCAGCCAGCGAAACAGTCAGTGAACCGAGTTCGATCCGCAACGGCGGCTGCGCAATGCGGATACTCTCCGACTGGCGCGTGCGCAACCGGACGCGCCGTTCCGACGGGTTGTTCAGGCAGCGTTGTGCGTGATCCAGATCGATGGCATCGCCAATGTCGAAGAACTGGTAGATCGTCAGCGTTGCGGACGCAATCGCGGGCAGAATCCGCTGTCTGTCAGTTGTTGCAGGATCGAACGTTGTCTGTTGGTGCTGCATATCTGTATATCCTCGTGCTTAGATCCTATCCGAAAAACTGTAACCTTTTCGCCTGCGGCGTGATTGCCGTGCGCGCCGCCGGGTTATTCGGATAGGCTCTAAGACGTGGAAGTCCGACGGACTGGTCTACGGGCGAGCGGGATGCGCTCCCTCACGC
>Ga0197142_1000743_pt1 | contig 30370 bp, 24 predicted proteins | sample GBS60_MetaG_FD_148614 | JGI IMG/M metagenome (GOLD analysis project Ga0197142, IMG submission 148614) | Sediment microbial communities from Great Boiling Springs, Gerlach, Nevada, United States - GBS 60_MetaG | ecosystem: Environmental > Aquatic > Thermal springs > Hot (42-90C) > Sediment...
CACGAACTCGAGCGGGAACAGCACGAGGCGGACGGGCTCGGCGGCGGGTACGGGAGTGCCCGCGGCTGCCGCGAGAAGAAAGAGAAAGGCGAGGATCCGGCGCACGCGACGGTCTCCCGATCGGTGTTGGAAAGAAAAGACCCGGCGTCGGGCAGACGCCGGGTCTCTCGCGAAGGATCGCGCAGGATCAGTTCAGGCTGAAGACCGTGAGCTGACCGCCGAGCTGGGTGTAGTTGGAGAGCGCCTTGTAGGCCCCCACCGCACCGAGGCCCGCGGTGTCCTCGGTCAAGCCCGCGGCGAGACCGATGCCGGCCCAGCCGCCGATGCCGGACAGCACCGCCATGTACTGCTTGCCGCCATGCAAGTAGGTCATGACGTTGCCGATGATGCCCGACGGGGTCCGGAAGCGATAGAGCTCACGGCCCGTGTCGGCATCGAGCACCTTGAAGTAGCCCTCGAGGGTGCCGTAGGCGACGATGTCGCCGGCCGTCGCGAGGACACCCGACCACACCGAGAAGGGCTCGATGTTGAGCCACTTGTGGCCGCCATTGATCGGATCCCAAGCGCCGATCGCACCGAGCGTGTCGCCGCCGGGCGCCGGGTACATCGACACGGTGGCACCGACGTAGGGCTGACCCGCGGTGTAAGTCACCCGGAACGGCTCGTAGTCCATGCACACCGTGTTGTACGGCACGTACATGAGCCCGGTCTTCGGGCTGTAGGCCACCGGCTGCTGGTCCTTGGTGCCGAGTGCCGCCGGGCAGATGCCCTTCGTGTTGACGTCCTCGCCGTTGGCGTGGGTCGAGTAACGCGGATCGACGACCGGCCGCCCGTCCTTGACCTCCTTCACCCAGTTCACCCACGGGAACGACTTGTCGGCCCGCAGGAGCTCGCCGGTCTCGCGGTCGAGGGTGTAGTTGAGGCCGTTGCGGTCGACGTGGAAGAGCATCTTCCGCTTCTTCCCGCCGAACTCGCCATCGAACAGCACCATCTCGTTGACGCCGTCGTAGTCCCATTCGTCGTGCGGCGTCATCTGGTAGACCCACTTGGCGACACCGGTGTCGGCGTTACGGGCGAAGATGGTCATCGACCACTTGTTGTCGCCCGGCCGCTGCACCGGGTTCCAGGTGCCCGGGTTACCCGTCCCGTAGTAAATCAGGTTCAGCTCCGGGTCGACCGAGATCCAGCCCCAGGTGCACCCACCGCCGAGCTTCCACTGGTCGCCTTCCCAGGTCTTCACACCCAGATCGGCGGCCACCGGCTTGAGCAGTTCGGTGGTCTTGCCGGGCTCGATCAACACCTCCTTGTCCGGCCCGGTCGAATAGCCGCGCCAGACCATCTTGCCGGTCTTGATGTCGTACGCGGTCAAGTGGCAGCGGACGCCGAACTCGCCGCCCGAGATGCCGACATAGACCTTGTCCTTGTAGACCACCGGCGCCGAGGTGCCGGTCTCGCCCTTGGACGGATCGCCGTTCTTGCTTTGCCAGACGACCTTGCCGGTCTTGGCGTCGAGCGCCACGAGCGTCGTATCGGCCTGGTGCAGGAAGATCTTGCCGTCACCGTAGGCGACGCCGCGATTGACCGTGTCGCAGCACATCACCGGGATGACGTTGGGATCCTGCTTGGGCTCGTACTTCCAGATCACCCTCCCGGGCTCGTTGAGGTCGAGCGCGTAGACGATGTTCGGGAAGGGGGTGTGCACGTACATCACGTTGCCGATCACGAGGGGACCGCCCTCGTGGCCGCGCAGAACACCCGTCGAGAACGTCCAAGCGACCTTGAGGTCCTTCGCGTTGTTCTTGTTGATCTGCGCGAGCTGACTGTACCGATGATGGAAGTAATTGCCACCCTGCATCACCCAGTAGGCCGGGTTCTGCTGGAGCAGCAACAGCTCGTCATTGGCTTCGGCGAGCGATGACCCGGCGAGCAACGCCGCCATCGCGACGCCACAACCGAGTACGACCTTCGACTTCACGACCTTGCCTCCGTCGTTCGATTTTATCGTCTTGGTCGCGTCCGCACGCCGATCGGAACCGCCCTCCCACCCCGCCGGCACGCCGTCTTCTCCGGGATCGCGGCGCCCCGGCCCTCCGACCGATTCGCGTAAGCCCCGATTGTTTAGAGAACCGCGCGCGACTGCGCAAGCGCACTCCTGCGGCCGCGGGCTCAGCCGAGCGAGCCCACGATCTCCCGGTAGGCGGCTTCGGGATAGGCCTTCATGGTGAGGGGGCGGACGTTGCCCCGGCTCGCCACCTGCAGGGTCCAGCGGGCCGCGATCGCATCGTCCGGCGTCTCGTACACCACCACGAGGTCGTAGGGCCCCATGGTCATGAAGAGATGCAGGATCCGCCCACCCATCGCCTCGAGCTGCGCCCGCGCCTCATCGAAACGCTCCGGCGAACGCTGCACGGAACGGATCCCCTGGTCCGTCCAGTTCATCAACGCCACGAACAGGGTCATCCTCGTCCTCCCGCATCCGGCGGCACGCGCCGCCTCTCGGTGGATCGTAGCACCGCGGTCCACTGCATCGCTCGCCTTGCGGGCGCCCGCGTCGGGCGCGAGGATGGCCGGGCGGCGCGTGCCGGAGGGTCGGGGATGGACGGGCGACGGGTCGGGTTCGTGGGACTCGGTGCGATGGGCGGGCCGATGGCCGCCAACCTCCTCCGCAAGGGGTTCGCCGTACGCGGCTGCGACCTCTCGCCACAGGCGCGGGCCGGGTTCGTTGCGGCCGGCGGCGAGGCGGTCGACGACCCCGCGGCCGCCGCCGCGGGCGCTTCGCTCCTCCTGCTCGCGGTGGCCACCGTCGAGCAGGTCCGGACGGTGCTCGACGCCGCCCTGCCGGCCCTTCCCGCGGGTGCGGTCGTCGTCCTCCACGCGACCGTGCCGCCGTCCTTTGTCCGTGCGCTCGGCGAAGAGCTCGAGCGCCGCGGCCACCCGTTCCTCGACGCGCCGATCTCGGGCGGCCGGCGCAGAGCCGAGGCCGGCGAGCTCACCGTCATGGCGAGCGGCAGCGAGGCCGCCTTCGCCGCCGCCGGCCCGGCGCTCGAGGCGATGGCCGCGAAGATCTACCGGCTCGGCGCGACGCCCGGCATCGCCTCGACGGTCAAGATGATCAACCAGCATCTGGCCGGGGTGCACATCGCCGCGGCCTGCGAGGCCATGGCGCTGGGCGTGCGGGCCGGGGCGGATGCGAGCACCTTGTTCGAGGTCATCTCGAACAGCGCCGGCAGCTCGTGGATGTTCCAGAACCGGGTTCCGCACATCCTGGCGCGCGACTTCACACCGCTCTCGGCGGTCGAGATCTTCGTGAAGGATCTGGGGATCGTGCTGGACGCCGGCCGCGAGCTGCGCTTCCCCTTGCCGATCGCGGCAGCAGCATACCAGCAATTCCTGGCGGCGGCCGCGGCCGGCCTCGGCCGCGAGGACGATTCGGCGGTGGTCAAGGTCTACGAGCGGCTCGCCGGCATCGAGGTGAAGGGGCGGGAAGCCGGCTGAGCCGCGGGCGGATCTGGGCGGTGCGGCTTTCCGATGCCCGCGTCGAGCTCGCGATCGGCCTCGTCGCCCTGGGCGGCCTCGGCTTCGGGATCCTCCTCGTCCTCCTGCCGTTCGCGTCCGCACTCCTTTGGGCCGCGGTCCTCGCCTATGCCGCCTGGCCTTTGCATCTGCGGCTCGAGCGTCTGTTCGGCGGGCGCGCTGGGCTCGCCGCCGGCCTCACGACGAGCCTCCTCGCGGTCGCCCTTCTGTTGCCCCTCGTGCTCGTCGGTCGGCAGATCGCCGACGGGATCCTGCTCCTGGTCGAGACGGTCCGCCAACTCCTCGAGGTCGGCATGCCGCCGCCGCCCGAATGGCTGTTCGACCTGCCGACGATCGGACCGTATCTGGTCGATGCCTGGAACCGCCTCGCCGAAGACGTGCGCGACCTGCCGGGGCTCCTCCAGCCCTGGCTCGCGACGATCCGCGACTTCGCGATCCGGGCCGGGCTCGCGCTCGGCTCGGGGCTGTTCGAGCTTTCGCTCTCCTTGACCGCGGTCTTCTTCTTCCTGCGCGACGGTCCGGGCCTGGTCGAGCAGACCCGCCGGGCGGGTGCGCGGATCCTGGGCGAGCGCGCCCAACATCTCCTCGAGGTCGTGGGCTCGACGGTCCGCGGCGTCGTCTACGGGTTCGTCGGCACCGCGATCGTCCAAGGAGCCGTGGCGGCGATCGGCTTCGCGCTCGTCGACATCCCGGGCGCGTTCGTGCTCGGTGTGCTCACCTTCTTCACCGCACTCTTGCCGGCGATCGGCCCGCCGCTCGTCTGGGTGCCGCTCGCCGGCTGGCTGCTCGCCCAAGGCCGGACCGAAGCGGGCCTGCTCCTCGCGGCGTACGGGCTCTTCGTGATCAGCGGGATCGACAACCTGATCCGCCCCTGGCTCATCTCGCGCGAGAGCAACCTCTCGTTCCTGTTGACCTTTTTGGGCGTGGTGGGCGGCGCCGTCGCGTTCGGCTTCCTCGGCATCTTCATCGGCCCGGTGCTCCTCGCCCTCGGCCGGGCCTTGCTGCAGGACTGGATCCGCCCTTCCGTTGCCGAGGCCGAGGGTTCGGGCCCTTGATCTCGGGCGGGGTGGACAGGGTGCGATCCGCGTGGGAAAGCGCCCCGCGCGGCGGCGCGCGGCCCGCCGCTCCGACCCGCGGACGCATGCGCAAACTCCTCGCGATCTTCTTCGAGGCACCGGGCACCCGGCCCTGGCTCTTGATCTTGGCGCTCGTGGCGGCGACGCTCGCCGAAGGGCTCGGCTTCGCCACGCTCATGCCGCTCATCGGTGCGGCAGCCGACACGAGCACGCCGGATCAATCACCCCTCAACCGGGCCGTCCGCCGGACGCTGGAGCAGCTCGGCGTGCCGCTCGAGGTGGGCACGCTCTTGCTCCTCGTGGTCGCCATCTTGGTCCTTCGCTCGGCGCTGCGGTTCCTCGCCACGGTCTATGTCGGCAACGCCATGGCCACCGTGACGACCGGCATCCGCCGCCGGCTGATCGAGCATCTTTTGAAGGTCCGCTGGCGGTTCTTGGTCCACCAGCCGCTCGGCCGGATCGCCAACGTCGCCTCGGGCGAGGCGATGCGCGCCGGCCGCGCCTTCACCCTCGTGGCCGAGCTCGTGGCGCTCACCATCCAGAGCGCGGTCATGGGCGTGATCGCCGTTCTGATCTCCTGGCAGATCGCGCTCGCCGCCGCGGCGATCGGGGCGCTGGTCACGGGCGCGCTCGCGGTGTTCGTCCGCCGCTCTCGCCGCGCCGGGCGCAAACAAACCTTCCGCACCAAGGAGCTCCTCGTCTACCTCTCGGATACGCTCGGCAACCTCAAGCCGGTCAAGGCGATGGCCCGCGAGGCCGCGTTCGCCCGGCTGTTCGAGACCCGGATCCGGCGGCTGGACAAGACGATCCGCCGGCAGGTCCTCAATCGCGAGGGTCTGAGCAATCTCCAGGACATGCTCTTGGCGGTCGCCCTCGGTACCGGCTTCTGGGTGGCTTGGGCGATCTGGAAGGTGCCGGTGGCCGAGCTCGTGGTCGTCGGCATCGTGCTCTACCGCTCGGTCTTCTCGATCGGGAAGCTGCAGAAGGCCTACCAGACGGCGGTCGAGATGGAGGCCTCCTGGTACCACGCCGAGGAGCTGATCGCGCTCGCGAGCGCCGATCCGGAGCCCAACCCCGGCCGCCGGCCGGCCCGCTTCGAGCGCGCCGTGGCCCTCGAAGGCGTGAGCTTCGCGTACGGTGATCATCGGGTGTTGGAGCGAGCGAGCTTGGTCGTGCCGGCCGGCTCGCTCACCGTCCTCACCGGCCCCTCCGGCGCCGGCAAGACCACCGTGGTCGACCTCATCTTGGGCCTCTACCGGCCGGATGCGGGCCGGGTCACGATCGACGGGGTGGACCTCGCCGAGATCGACCTCGCCTCCTGGCGGCGGATGGTCGGCTACGTGCCGCAGGAGACCGTGCTGTTCCACGACACGATCCGCGCCAACCTCACCCTCGGCGACGACACGATCGACGAGGCTGCCCTCGAAGCGGCGCTCAAGACCGCCGAGGCCTGGGACTTCGTGGCGGCACTGCCCGAGGGCCTCGAGACGGTGGTGGGCGAGCGTGGTGCCCGGCTCTCCGGCGGTCAGCGCCAGCGCATCGCCCTCGCCCGCGCGCTCCTCGGCTCGCCCCGCCTGTTGATCTTGGACGAGGTGACGAGCGCCCTCGACCCGACGACCGCCCGCGAGATCACCCGCAACATCCGTCGCCTCGCCGACCGCATCACGGTGCTCGCGGTCACCCACCGACCCGAGCTCCTCGAGGTCGCCGATCGGATCTGGCACGTCGAGGGCGGCTCGATCGTGCCGCTCGCGCCGCCCGCGGCGGCGGCGCTGCGACCCGAGGTCGAGTTGACGGGCCCGCGCCCGACGCCCTAGCTCGCGGCCACCCGAATCTCGGGCGGAGATTTCCTCGATGGACAGGAGCGCGACCCGCATCTGGCCCTATGTTCGCGAGCTGCCGGAACGCGTGGTGCTGCCGCCCCGCCCGGGCGTGCCGGCGAGCCCGAAGCCGCCCGTACGGATCTTCCTCGGTACCGAGCCCGCCCAGTATCGCGCCGAGCGGATCTTCTTCTGGTCGATCGAGCGGCACCGCGATCCCGCCCGCACTTACGAGATCTACCGGATGAGCGATCTTTCGGGCTTCGATCGCAGGGGCTGGCGGACCGGCTTCACCAAGTACCGCTTCGCCATCCCCGAGCTCGCGGGTGGCGTGGGCCGCGCGATCTACAACGACGTCGACCAGATTTATCTCGCCGATCCGGCCGAGCTTTTCGATCTCGACATGGGCGAGCACGGCTACCTCGCGATCTCGCCCGAAGAAACCTCGGTCATGCTGATCGACTGCGCGAAGATGCTGCCGTTCTGGAACCGCGCCTCGGCGGCGCGCGAGGGCAAGCACGCGCTCATCGAGAAGCCTGCCCGGGTGCCGGGTCTCTGGGGCCCCTGCGACCCGCACTGGAACGCCCGCGATCAGGAGTATGTCGAAGGGCGCACCAAGTGCCTGCACTACACGGCCCTCCACCAGCAGCCCTGGGAGCCCTTCCCCGACGACTACTCCTACCATCCGAACCCCTTGGCCTACATCTGGCACGAGCTCGAACGGGAGGCCGACGCGGCGGGTTACCAGGTCTTCGGTCCCGAGCGCCCCTCACCCACCTTTCGCGAACTCGCCCTCGCCAACGAACCTTGGCCGGAAAGCGCCCCCGTGCGGCTCTCCGGAGCGGCCCTCCGGCTTCTCGCCGACACCGGCGCGAGCCGGCTCTTGGTCGTGGGCTTCGGTCACGCCCCCGCGATCCTGGATGCCCCCGACGGTCTCGCGATCGAGAGCCTCGACCTCGCCCGCGATCCGGCCCTCGCCGCGGCCGGACCGGCCGATGCCGTCCTCGCGGTCGACCTGCTCGACCGCGTGCCGCCGGCCGACGTCGCCTGGGTGCTGGACCGATCGTTCGCCCGGGCCGGCCGAGCCTTGCTCGCGACCGTGCGGGCCCGGGCCGACCGGGGCCTCGCGAGCCCCGAATGGTGGCGGCGGCGGATCGCCGAGGCGGCCGGACGCCGGCCCGGCCCGTCCTGGCTGCTCGAGGTCGTCCCCGACCCGCGCTTCGCCTCGGCCGGGACCCGGACCTTCACCTGCCGGCGGACGGCCGACCCGGGTCAGCCTCGGGTGTGGGCACTCGTCACGGGCGATCCGGTCCACGACCGCCAGGTTCAGGAGTTGGCCCGTGCCCTGGGCTGGCCTTGGGAGACCCGTCGGCTCGTGCTGAACGGCCGCCGCGCGCTGCCCAACTTTTTGTTGGGCGCCTCGCTCGCGAGTGTCGATCGCGACGCCAGCGATCCCCTCGCCCCACCTTGGCCCGACCTCCTGCTCGCCGCCGGGCGCAAGAGCGTGCCGGCGGCCCTTTGGATCCGGCGGGCCTCGGGTGGGCGGACCCGGCTCGTTCAAATCGGCCGGCCGCGCGCATCCTTCGAGCTCTTCGACCTGATCGTCGCCACGCCGCAGGCGCGCCTGCCGCTGCGCGACAACGTCGTGCCGGTGGCGGCGCCGCTCGCCGGACTCGATCCCGGGCGGGTCGAGGCGGCGCGGGCTTTCTGGGCGGAGCGTCTGGCGAGGTTGCCGCGGCCCTGGACGGCGCTCCTTCTCGGCCGCGGCCGCGACGGCTATCGCGTGACGGCCGAAGCGGCCGGCCGGGCCGGTGCGCTGCTCGCCGAAGAGCTGCGGGCGAGCGGCGGCGCGCTGCTCCTCCACCTCGACCGGAAGACCCCGGAGCCCGCCGCGGCGGCGCTGCGTGCGGCCCTCGCCGGACTGCCGCTGGTCGAGGTGCGCGCCGGCAGCGCCGACGATCACGACGCCCGCGCGGCCTTCACGGCGCTCGCCGACCAAGTCGTCGTGAGCGCCGACGAGCTCGTGAGCCTCGCCGAGGCCTGCCTCGCCGGCAAGCCCACGCGCCTCCTCGACCTGCCGCGCTGGTACGACCGCGTCCCGTTCGGCCGCCCGTTGGTCCGCTTCGGCCGTCTCCTCGTGGGTGGCGGCACGACCTATCGCGGTACCCCGCACCAGCAACACCTCCTCGCCCGATTCGTGGACCACCTCGCGACCCGTGGTCTCGTCAACCTGCCGCGCGACCCGGCCGAGCTCCACCGGGCGCTGATCGCCCGGGGGCTCGTCACGCGACTCGGTAGGGCGGAAGAGCCGATGGCCCGGCCCAAGCCGCTCGACGACCTCGCCCGGGTGGCCGAGCGCGTGCGCCGGCTCGTGACCGAGCAGCCGAGCGCCGCCTGACGATCGTGCAACTCGGCGCCGAGGCGCGAGCTCGCCGCGGCAGCTTCGTTCCGCCGGGCTTGTCGGTACCGTCGCCGGTGCTTAATTGCTGGCCCGCGGACCGCCGTTGCGGCCGTTCGCGCTTTCCACGGACGGGAAGAAGTCGATGGCGATTTCTTGGCGGCCCTGGGTCCACCGCCGGTACCGGCTCGACAAGATGACGCTCGGCGACCTCGTCGTCGCCTATTTGACCCATTATTCGATCCTCGTCTATTTCGCGCTCGCCGCCGTCTCGATCGCTCTCACCTGGCACTTCGCCGAGGGCTGGGCCGGCCCGCTCGCGGCGGTCGCCGTGACCCTGCTCGTCTATCCGGCGGCGGAATATTTCCTCCACCGTTTCGTCCTGCACGGCCGATTCCTCTACAAATCGCCTCTCACCGCCAAGGTGTGGAAGCGGATCCACTACGACCACCACGCCGATCCGCACGATCTCGCCGTGCTGTTCGGCGCGCTCTACACGACGCTGCCGACGATCGCCCTCGTCGCGTTGCCGCTCGGTTGGCTCGTGGGTGGCAACGCCGGCGCGTTCGCCGCCCTGGGGACCGCACTCCTGCTCTTCGCCGGCTACGAGTTCTGTCACTGCGTCCAGCACCTGCCCTTCACCCCCAAGAACCGCTGGCTGCGCGAGATCAAGCGCCGCCACCTCGCCCATCATTTCCACAACGAGCAGGGCAATTTCGGAATCACGAGCGGGCTCTGGGACCGGCTTTTGGGGACCTTCTACGAACATCCGCGCGAGGTCCCGCGCAGCCCCACGACTTTCAACCTCGGCTACACGGGCGAGGAGCGCGAGCGCTATCCGTGGGTGGCCGAAGCTTCGCCGAGCGAGGCCGAGCTCGCCGCCCGTCGTACCCGGCGCGCCGCCTGAGCGAGGGCCGTGGGCGAGGTCACGGTCGAGCGCGTCGAGGGGCGGCGCGGGCTCGCCCGCTTCCTCGCGGTCCCCGACGCGATTTACCGGGACGATCCCTGTTGGGTGAAGCCGCTCGACCTCGAGCGGCGCGCGCATTTCGATCCGGCCAAGAACCCGTTCCTGCGGCGGATCGACATGGCCTTGTTCGTCGCGCGGAAGGGCGGCCGCGACGTCGGCCGGATCAGCGCCCAGATCAACCATGCCCACCTCGAGCGGTACGGCGATGCGACCGGCCATTTCGGCTTCCTCGAAGGCGAGGACGATCCGGAAGTGTTCGCGGCGTTGACGCACACCGCCGAACGCTGGCTCACCCAGCGGGGAATGCGCCGTGTGACCGGTCCCTTCGACCCGTCGATCAACGACAGCTGCGGGCTCCTGGTCGAAGGGTTCGACACCCCGCCGAGCATGATGATGGGCCACCACCGACCGTGGTACGGTCGCCGGCTCGAGGAACTCGGGTACGCCAAGGAAAAAGACCTGATCTGCTACTGGTCCGACGTGCAGACCGACTGGCCCGAAGCGGCGAGCCGGCTCTTGGACCGCGGCCTACGTTCGGGTCGGATCCGCGTGCGCCCGCTCGACATGCGCCGCTACCGCGAAGAGATCTCGACGATCTGCGCGATCTTCAACGATGCCTGGGCGGAGAATTGGGGCTTCCTGCCGTTCGACGAGGCCGAAGCGCAGTATCTCGCGCGCAGCATCCGCCCGCTCGTGCGCGCCGAGGATTTCGCGATCGGCGAACTCGACGGCGAGCCCGCGGCGATGGTCGTCACGCTGCCCAACCTCAACCTCGCGATCCGCGACCTCGGCGGTCGGCTTTTGCCGTTCGGTTGGGCGAAGCTCCTTTGGCGGCTCAAGGTCCGTGGGATCGCCGAAGGAAGGATGCCGCTCATGGGCGTCCGGCGCGCCTACCAGAACGGGCCCTGGGGTGCAGCCCTCGCGCTCGCGGTCATCCGGGCGGTCCACGATGTGCACCGCGCGCGCGGGACCCGCGGTGCCGAACTCTCCTGGGTGCTCGAGGACAATCGGCGGACCCACGCCCTGATCCGGATGATGGGCGCTCGCCCCTACAAAACCTACCGGATCTACGGCAAGGAGCTCGGATGACACCGTCGCAGCCGGTCACGGCTCTCGTGCTCGCCGGCGCGCGCCCGGGTGAGGTCGATCCGGTCGCCCGTGCGGCGGGTGTTCCCTTCAAATGCCTCGCACCGATCGCCGGCCGGGCAATGGTCGAGCGCGTCGTCGAGGCCCTCGCCGAACTGCCGACCGTCGCGCGGATCGTCGTGATGGCCGAACCCGCTGCCCGGCTCGACGAGCTGCCGGCGATCGCCCGACTGCGGGCCGGAGGACGCCTCGCGCTCCGATCCCCCGAGCCCGGGCTCGCGGCGAGTGTCGAGGCGGGGCTCGCCCATACGGAGGGACTGCCGCTCCTCGTCACCACCGCCGACCACCCGCTCCTCGATCGGCTGATCCTCGAAGCCTTCCTCGAGCCCGCGCTCGCGAGCGGGGCCGCGGTCGTCGTCGGGCTCGCTCCCGAATGGGCGGTTCGCGCCGCGGCGGCGTCGACCCGCCGGACCTGGTGGCGCTTCGCCGACGGCCGCTTCTCGGGCGCCAACCTCTTCCTTTTGTGCGGCGAGGCGGCCCGCCCGGCGCTCGCCTTCTGGCGGCGCGTGGAAGCCGAGCGCAAGCGCCCTTGGCGGATCGTCCGCCTGTTCGGCCTCGGCAACCTTCTCCTCTACGCGAGCGGCCGGCTCACGCTCTCGCGCGCGATGGCGCGTGTCTCGCAGCGGCTCGGCTGCACGGTCGCGGCGGTGACGATCCCGATCGGCGAGGCGGCCATCGACGTCGACCGGCCGGCCGATCTCGCCCTCGCCGAAGCGATCCTCGCCGGTCGCGCCACGCGGACGCCGTCGTGAGCGCCGTCTTCCGGCTCGCCCATTTGAGCGACGTCCATCTCGGCCCCCTGCCTCTGCCGAGCCCGCGCGAACTCGCCTCGAAGCGGCTCGGGGGCTTCCTCTCCTGGCAACTCCGGCGACGGTCGGCGCATCTCGCGACCGTGCTCGCGGCGACCGTCGCCGGGCTCGCGGCGGCGCGGCCGGATCATTGGGTGATCACGGGCGACCTCGTGAACATCTCGCTGCCGGGCGAGTTCGAACGCGCCCGGGGCTGGCTCGAGCGGCTCGCCCCGCCGGAGCGGATCACGCTGATCCCGGGCAACCACGATGCCTACGTGCCCGGCGCCGCCGAGGCGCATTGGCCTCTTTGGCGCCCCTGGATGGCCGGCGTCGGCGGCCCCGAGGGCTTCCCGTTCCTGCGCGAGGTCGGCCCGCTCCTCTTGGTCGGCCTGTCGAGTGCCGTGCCGCGGCCTTGGGGCGACGCCGCCGGTCGACTGGGTGAGCCCCAGCTCGCCCGCCTCGCGGGCCGGCTCGCCGAGGCGGGGCGAGCCGGCCTCTGCCGGATCGTGCTGGTCCACCATCCACCGGTCGAGGGCTGGAGTCCCGCGGGGAAGGCGCTGCTCGACGCTGCGGATCTCCGCGCCCTCCTCGCCCGCGAGGGTGCCGAACTCGTCCTGTCCGGCCACGACCACCGCCTCGAGGTGGGGGCGCTCGCCGGCCCCGACGGCCCGGTGCCGGTGGTCGCCGCTCCCTCGGCCTCGCTCGTCGCGAGCGAGCTCGACCGGCGGGGTGGCGGGCTCGTCTACACGGTCGAACGCGATGCGCCGGGCGGTCGCTTCCGCCTCACCGCCGAGGCGGTCCGGGTGGAGCCCGACGGCAGCGTGGTTCGGGAGCCCGTCGCACTGCCGGCCGCCGCTGTGGCCGCGCTCGCCTAGGCAGTGAGATCCGCCTGGGCTATGCGCCTCTCGGACAGAGTGGGTGTACCGCCCGGCCCCCGCGGCGCCCACGACCCCGTCCCGCCGCGTCGGCCCGAGCATGAGCCTTTTGAGCCGCTACCTGATCGGCCTCGTCGTTCGCCCGATGCTGGCGATCGTCGTCGTGGCCCTGGCCGTGCTTTTGGCCGAGCGCATGCTGCGCGTACTCGACATCGTGATCGGCTGGCGCGGCAGCATGCTCGTGCTGCTCGAGATGCTCGGCTATCTCGTGCCGCATTACATGGGCGTGGCTCTCCCTGCGGCTTTCTTCGTTGCGATCCTCCTCGTTTTCGGCCGGCTGTCGCGCGAAGGCGAGATCGACGCGATGCTCGCCGCCGGCTGCGGCCTGCACGAGCTCTTGCGCCCGCTCGTCGTGATCGCGCTCGTGCTCGTCACGATCAACGCCGTGATCGTGAGCCACCTCCAGCCCTACAGCCGCTACGCCTACCGCGCGGCGCTCTTCGCCCTTTCCAACGTCTCCTTTTTGGCCCTCATCCGCGAACGGGCCTTCGTGACCCTCGCCGGCACGACCTACGCGGTCGAGTGGCTGAGCCCCGAGCGCGACCGGCTCGAGGGGCTCGTGCTCTTCAGTCGGATGAAGGACGGCAGCACGCTCACGATCACCGCCCGGCGCGGCCGGATCCTCGCCGCCGAAGGTGATCAGCCGGTCCGCTTCGACCTCGAGGACGGTGTCCACCAGCTCGTCCCGCCGCCCGGCCCGGGCGGCGGCGAGCGGCCGGCCGCCACCGTCCGCTTCCGCAACTTCACGACCGACCTGAGGGGTGGCGCGCCCGAGCCCTTCCGTCCGCGCGGCGAGGACGAGCGCGAGCTCACGCTTCCCGAGCTTCGTGCGGCGCTCGGCCGACCCGTGAAGGGCATCGAACCGTTCGAGATCGCCGCCGAGCTCCACGGCAGGCTCGTCCGTGTGCTCTCGATCCCCCTCCTGCCGCTCGTCGCCTTGCCGCTCGCGATCGCCCGCCGCCGCGCTCGGCGCTCCTACGGATTCGTCGTCGGCCTCGTCCTGCTCCTCACCTACAACCAGGTGCTGCACTTCGGCGAGTCGCTCGCCGACGACGGCAAGCTTTCGCCCTGGCTCGGTCTTTGGGTACCCTTCACGGCGTTCGGCGCGCTCGGTGTGGGCCTCACCTGGTGGCGTTCGGCGCGGGTACCGCGTGCCGCGGGCGGCGGTCGGCTGGACCTTTTGGTCGAGCGGCTCGAGGCCTGGGCCGGTGGGCGCCTCGGCCTGCGCGGGAGCGAACCTTGAGCCGGCTCGGCCGCTATCTCGTCCGGCTCTACCTCGTCCGCCTGGCGGTCGTGCTCCTGGCGGTCACCGGCTTCGCCCTCGTCTTCGACCTTTTGGACATGGGGCCGCGAGTGATCCGACGCGCCGGCGGCTCGACTTGGGCGCTCCTCGCCTACGTGCCGATCCGCTTGCCGACCCTCCTCAGCGAACTTTTGCCCATGGCCGTCCTCCTGGCGGGCCTTTTGACCGTGACCGATCTCCTGCGCTTTCGCGAGCTCGTCGCGACGTGGGGTGCCGGGGTCTCGCGCCTCGACCTTGTGGTTCGGCTCTGGCCGGCCGCCCTTTTGGTCCTGGGCGGCAAGTTCCTGCTCGACGATCTGGCTGTGCCCGCCACCGTGCCGGCGCTGCGGGCCATGGGTGTCGCCGACTTCAAGACGGTGGGCCTGCGCTCCAACGGCGCTCTCTGGGTCCGCACGGGCGACGACGTCGTGCGGATACCCTCGGACGCCGCGGCGATGAGCGCGCCGCGCGACCTGCTGATCCTCCGCCTCGACCCGCAGGGCCGGCTCGTCGAGCGGATCGAGGCGGCAGCTGCCGAGCCCGGACCCGAAGGCTGGCTGTTGCGCGAGGTCGTCCGGCGCCCGGCGGCCGCGCGACCGGCCGAGCAGCTGCCCGAGCTCTTCTGGCCCGTGCGGCTCGACCTCGAGCAGGTCGCGCTGATGGCCAAACTGCCGCGCGAGCTTTCGATGGCGCAGCTCTGGCGGGTCATCCGCGCGGACGGCTTCGGCGTCGGCGGGACCGAAGAGCACAGGACCTGGTTGCAGGCCCGCCTCGCCGGCCTCCTCGCCCTCTGGGCGACCGTCGTCCTCCCCTTCGCCCTCGCCCGCCGGCTCGCCCGAGTGGGCGAAACCTTCGCGCTCTTCGCCAAGGGCCTCGCGATCGGCTTCGTGCACCTCATCGCCAACGGCCTGCTCCTGGCATTCGGCGAGCTCGGGCTCCTCGCCCCGGCAGTCGCCGCTTGGACCGCACCGCTCGTCTTCGCGAGCTTCGTGCTCGTGCTCGCGGGCCTGTTCGAGCAGCGGCGCGGTCGCCCCCTCGGCCCGCCGCTCGGAGTGGTCGGCGCATGAGCCACCCGGCGATCGGCTTCGTCAACAATCGGCGCAGCGAGCGCAACAAGCGCGGCACGGCCGATATCGAGGCGGTGCTCGCCCGCTACCCCGAGGTCACCCGGTTCGACTTCGACGGGCTCACCCGGCTGCACGACATCGCCAAGGATCTCGCCCGCCTGGCGCCGGCTTTGATCGTCGTCAACGGCGGCGACGGCACCGTCCAGGGCCTGTTGACCGAGCTCCTGGAGGAGCAGCTGATCGACCCGGTCCCGCCGATCGCCATTCTGCCGCGCGGCATGGCCAACATGACCGCGGCCGACTGTGGGCTGCGGCGACGCGGCGCCGGTGCCCTCGCCCACCTCCTCGAGACCGCGCGGGCCGGGCTGCTCGACCGATTCGTCGTGCGTCGCCGGGTGCTCCGGGTCGAGGGGCTCGAGGACGGCCGAGCCCAGCGTGGCATGTTCATGGGGGCGCTCGGCATCGCCGATGCGATCCACCTCTGCAAGAGCCGGGTGCACAGCCTGGGTCTCAAAGGCGAGGCCGCGCATTTCGTCACGCTCGCCCAGATCCTCTGGAGCCTCGCCCGCGGTCGCCGGCCGCCCGGCATGCTCGAAGGCGGACGGGTCGCCATGCGTTTCGAGGACGGCGAGGTCCGCGAGGGTCGCCAGCTCCTCCTCTTCGCCACCACCCTCGACCGGCTCGTGCTCGCTTCCCGGCCGTTCTGGAACGGCCTCGCCCGCCCGTTCCGGCTGACCGCGATCCGCCAGCCGGCCGAGGGCCTCGTGCGCCGGGCGCTGCACGTGCTCTACGGCGGCGATCGGCGCGACCTGCCGCCCGACAGCTTCTTCAGCCGCGGGAGCGCCCGGGCCGAACTCGAGCTCAATTCCGAGATCACGATCGACGGCCAATTCTACCGGCCCGTGCCCGGCCGGCCGCTGATCGTGACCGCTCCCGAGGAGGTCCGCTTCGTGCGGTGCTGAACCGCTCTGCCGACCCGGTCCGCGACTTTCTCGCCGCCGAAGCGGCGCTCCCCGTGCCGGCCGTTTTCCACGCCCTCGCCGATGCCGCCCGCGCCCGCTTCGGTCCGCCCGTCCGCGCCGTGCTCCTCTACGGCAGCTGCCTCAGGGACCGCGAGCACCGCGACCGGCTGGTCGATCTCTTCGTACTCCTCGAGGACGGCGCGGCCGGCGCGGAACGTCCGATCCTGCGCCGGCTCGGATCGCTCCTGCCCCCCAACGTTTATCATCTCTCGACCCGTTTCGAGGGTGGAGTGGCGCGCGCGAAAGTGGCCCTCGTCGGCCTCGCGCGGCTCGAGCGGCTCGTGGCACCCACGACCCTCGAGCCCTATTTCTGGGCTCGGCTCGCCCAGCCCGTCCGCTTGCTCTGGGCGGCCGATCCGGCCGTCGCGGACCGCGTCCATGCGCTCCTCGCCCAAGCCGTCCGCACGCTTCTCGAGGCCGCCCGGCCGCTCGTTCGGGTCGATGCCGACCCGCTCGAGCTCTTCGAGCGGGCGTTCTTCGAGACCTATCGGACGGAGCTGCGTGCCGAGCGACCCGGCAGGGCGACGAGCATCGTCACCGCCGATGCCGCCCGTTACGAGCAGCTCGGCCAACTCTGTCTCGCCGGCCGGCCGGCTCCCTCGCCGGCCGATCGGGCGCGAGCGATCCACCTGTGGAGGCGGCGCCGCCGGCTCGGCAAGCTGCGCTCGGTACTCCGGCTCGCCAAGGCCGCCTTCACCTTCGAGGGCGGGGCGGACTACCTCGTCTGGAAGATCGAGCGGCACTCGGGCGAGCGGATCGAGCTCGCGCCCTGGCAGCGCCGCCACCCGATCCTCGCCGGGCTCCTCCTCTTGCCGAAGCTGCGCCGGCGCGGCGCGGTGCGCTGAGCCCTCGGCCGCTACTCGGCAGCAACCGGCCGGGCGAGTGCCGCGGCCAGGCTCGCGAAGCGGTCGAGCACGATCTCGAGATGCTCGGCCGTGTGCGCCGCCGACACGCTGCAGCGCAACAGGCACGCCCCGCCCGGCGTGCCCGGCGGCAGCGCCAGGTTGACGTAGACTCCGGATTCGAGGAGCGAGGTCCAGGCGAACACCGCGCTCCGCTCGTCGGGAAGGCGGATCGAAAGGATCGGCCCCGGCGGTGCGGCGAGCGCGAAGCCCAGGCGGACGAGTCCGGCGTGCAGGGTCCGCGCGGTCTCCCAGAGGCGCGTCCGAAGTTCCGGTCGCGCGGCGATCTGCGCGAGCGCGGCCCGCACCGAAGCGATCGTCGCGGGGCCCGGTGATGCGGTGAACATGTAGGGCCGGGCGGCGACCCGCAACAGTTCGAAGCGGGGATGGTCGGAGACCGCGAAACCGCCGATGCCACCGAGCGACTTCGAGAAGGTGCCGACGATGAAGTCGACATCACCCTCGACCCCGAGCTCTTCGGCGACGCCCCGGCCCCGCGGGCCGAACACGCCGAAGGAGTGCGCCTCGTCGAGCAGGAGGAAGGCGCCGTGTTTCTTCTTCACGGCGACGATCTCGGGGAGCCGCGCCACGTCGCCGAACATCGAATAGAGCCCTTCGACGACGATCAGCCGGCAGCCCCCCGGCGTCGGGTTGCGCTCGAGCCGGCGGTCGAGATCTTCGGGGTCGTTGTGGCGGAAGCGGACGACCTTGGCGCCGGAAAGCAGGCAGCCGTCGAAGATCGAGGCGTGCCAATCGGAATCGACGAAGATCGTGTCCTTCGCCCCGGCGAGCCCGGCGATCGTGGCGAGGTTCGCCTGGTAGCCGGTGGTGAAGACGATCGCCGCCCGGCGACCCATGAAGGCGGCGAGTTCCGCTTCGAGGGCGCGATGACCGGCATAGGTGCCGTTGGCGATCCGCGAGCCCGTGGTCCCCGTGCCGTAGCGGCGCAGGGCCTCGACACCGGCTTCGATGCAGGCCGGGTCGAAGGTCAGCCCGAGATAGTTGTTGGTGCCGAGCAGGATCGTCCGCCGGCCGCGGATCGTGGCTTCGCAAGGGCCCGCGAGATCCTCGATCTCGAGGTGGAAGGGGTCGATGCCGGTGGCCAACAGCTGCGCCCGCCGCTGCGCGAGTGTCCCGTACTTGTCGAAAATGTCCATCAGCCGCGCGCTCCGAGCTGTCGCGCCACGAGGTCGACCAGGTCGCCGAGCGTCACGAGATCGGCGATCTCGTTGACGGGTACGTCGATCCCGTAGCGGTCCTCGATCTCCATCACGAGGTCCATGGCGGCCACCGAGTCGATCGAAAGATCGCTCGTGAGCTCGGTGCTCCGGTCGAGCTTCGCGCCGGGTGGGGCGAACCGGGCCACGAGCTCGCACACCTCGGCCAAGAGCCGGTCGGGGTCCTGGGTCGTCATGGCCGGCTGCATGGCGGCTTCGGCCGCGCTGCGCAACCCCCGCTCAAAGCCAACCCTCCCGACGATACCAGGCGAGCGTGCGCTCGAAGCCCTCGGCGAAGGTCGTGCGGGCGCGGCCCCGCCAGAGGGCGCCGTCGTCGGTGGCCCGCCAATCGGGGTGGAACAGCTCCGCGACCTTGCTCCGGGAAAGGGGCGGCACCGCGCCGAGCGGCCGAGCGCCCATCTCGGCGAGCCACGCGGCGGCAGCGAGCACCGGACGCGGCAGCTCGACGAGCCGCACCCGCCGCCCGGTCCGCTCGGCCGCATGTTCCGCCAGATCCCGCCAGGTGTACCCCCCGGGCGTGCCGTCGTCCGGCTCGAAGGGTCCGGCCGGCAGTGTCGACCGGGCGACGAGCTCCACCAAGAGCTCGGCCAGATCGTCGACGAACAGCAGGGAGAAGCGGTTGGCGGGAGCCCGAGGCGCGACCAGGAAGCCGCGCGCGAGCTGAGCCAGGATCGGAAAGGTGGCCCGATCGCCCGGTCCGTAGAGGGCGGGCGGCCGGAGGATCATCGGCCGCAACCGATCCGCCCGTCGGCCGAGCTCTTCCTCGGCCCGGCGCTTGCTGCGGGCGTAGGGCGAGACCGCGGGCGCGCGCGCCGCGAGCGAAGAGACGAGGACGAAACGGGCCCCCTCCGCCCGCCGTCGGGTGGCCTCGGCGAGCCGCGCCGTCCCCCGCACGTTCGCCGCCTCGAACTCCGCCGACCGTCGCGCCCGAACCAGACCCGCCGCGTGCACGACCGTGCCGACACCGTCGACCAGTGCCTCGAGCGCCGCCTCGTTCGCGAGGTCGCCGCGCACGAGCTCGACGCCGAGCGCGTCCAGGTCCGGATCGTCGCGGCGGACGAGCACCCGGACCCGGAAGCCGCGCGCACGCAACCGGCGAGCCACGTGACGGCCGAGGAAGCCCGTGGCCCCGGTGAGTGCGACGAGTTCGGGATCGACCTCCACCAAGTTCCGGCCGTATCAGCCGACGTGGGCGAGGGAGCTGCGCGGGCTGTTGGCGGGGGTCCCCGGCTCGACCGGGACGATCCCGCCCAGGTCACGGATCGTCCCCTCGAGATAACCCGCCCGCGCCGCGGCCCGGCTGAGCTTGCCCGAAGTCGTGTAGGTCAAGGAACGGGGCGGGGCGAGCACGAGCTCGCACTCGGTGCCGGCCTGGCGGTTGATCACCGCCTGCACGGTGCGTCGGAACTCGGCCTGTTGGCGCGGGTCGCTCGTCCGACATTGAACGATGACGACGATCCGCTCGCGTTCGTCCTCGCCCGTCACGGCGAAGGCGGCGACGTCGCCCGGCCGAACGCCGGGCAGCCGCTCGACCGCCCATTCGAGATCCTGCGGCCAGATGTTGCGGCCGTTGACGATGATGAGGTCCTTGCTGCGGCCGGTCACCACGAGTTCGCCGTCGACGAGGTAGCCCATGTCGCCGGTATCCAGCCAGCCGTCCTCGAGCAGCACCTGGCGCGTGGCCTCGGGATTGTGGTCGTAGCCGGTCATGAGGCTCGGGCCCTTGATGCAGACCCGGCCGACCCGCCGCTCGGGCAAGGCGCGGCCGTGCTCGTCACGGATCTCGATCAGGTAGCCCGGCATCGGCCGACCGCAGATCGCGAAAGCTCGGGTGCGCCGAGCGCGCGGACCGGCCGGCGCGGCGATCCGCCGCCGCTCGAAGGCCTCGCCGAGCTCGACCGTATCGGTGCGCACCCCCCTCCCGAGCGGAGCGAAGGTGACCGCGAGCGTCGCCTCGGCGAGCCCGTAGGAGGGGACGAAGGCGCGCTCGTCGAAGCCGGCGGCGCGGAAGACCGCGGCGAACTCGGCGAGCGCCTTCGGTCGGATCATCTCGCCGCCGATCCCGGCCACCCGCCAGCGCGAGAGATCGAGCCCCGCGAGCCCGTTGGCGCCGACCCGCCGGGCGCAGAGTTCGTAGCCGAAGGTCGGCGCGAAGGAGATGGTGCCACCGGTCGTGGACAAAAGCTTGAGCCAGGAGAGGGGTCGGGTCGCGAAGCTCGCGGTCGCGAGATAGTCGACGCTGATCTGGGTCAGCACCGGCGTCAGGCAGCACCCCACGAGCCCCATGTCGTGGTAGAGCGGCAGCCAGGAGGTGCAGCGATCGCCCGGCCGGAGCGCGAGCCCGTGCTCGGCGATCGCCCGGGCGTTCGCGGTGATCGCCTGCTGGGTCACGAGCACGCCGCGCGGGAAGCTCGTGCTGCCCGAGGAATATTGCACGTAACAGGGATCCTCGGGGCCGAGCGGAACGAGCGGACGGTCGCTGGGCGGCAGGGCCGCGAGCTCCGCATAGGTGCCGATCCACCCGACGAGTGTGCCGACCGCCGCCTCGCCGAGCTGACCGCGATAGGCCTCGGAGGCGACCGCTACCTTGGCGCGCGAGCTTTCGAGCATGCCGCGCAGCCGTTCGACATGGGTCCGGTGGGTGCCGAGGCTCAAGGCCAAGGGCAACGGCACGGGGACGAGTCCGGCGAACTGGCAGGCCATGAAGGCCAGGAGGAACTCGGGGCTCGTCTCGGCGACGATCGCGACCCGCTCGAGCCGGGCGAGCCCGAGCCCGGAAAGCCGGGTCGCCAATTCCGCCGCTCGCTCGCGCAGCTCGCGGTAGGAAAGGACGCGCTCGAGCTCGCCGCGGCCGTTGTAGAAATTCATGCCCGTCTCGCCGCCGGCGGCATAGTCGAGCCCCTCGAGGAGGGTTCGGAACCCTCCGGTGCGGAACGGCAGCTCCCTGTTCACGGTCGGCGTCGGAAGAACCATGGTCCCCCTCACGCGGCGTCCCCTCGCGCAGCCGGAACGCACCAGCGGGCCGGCCGGGCGTTCGACGTGCATCCTCTTCGATCCGAAGAGCCGGCCGCACCTCGGGGCCGGACCCCGTACTCTCCTCCGGCGGGCCGGACACGGCCGGGGCAGCTCCCCGAGCCGCGAGGCCCCTTCCTGTTTCTCTGCGGGCGCGATCTTAAAAGTGCGCCGCCTCGCGGCCATTCAACTCGTGTTACCGAATGTTTCAGCCCGACCGAGGTCGTTGCCGCCACGCCACAGTCGGACGTCGATCACGGGCTCGGCGGCGTCACGAGACGGCGCTCGGCACAACGGATGCGAAGCCCACCCACCCGGCTCGTCCGCTCGAGCCGGCAGGCGACGAGTTCACCCTTCACCTCGTCGACCAGCCAGAGCCGCTCGCCCGCCACGATCCGAACGGGCGCCGCCGCGACCGCCGCCCTCGGCGGCGGCGACGATCCCTTGCCCCGCAGGATCCGCACGTCCCCTTCGGCGGCCCCGGCCGTCGGCGCCGTCAAGAGCCATGCGGCTGCGAGAGCCGCTCCGATCGCACGCATCGGCCCCTCCCCTTCACCTCGACCGCCGGATTTGCCGGTCGATCCGGAGGCTGCCACGGCGCGGCGCGTCCCGCAGCCCTCGCGCATGGCCTTGCATAACCTTTTACGGTGCGTTCACCTTCACGCCGTGCGACCATCCGGAGGGAGGACCGACGTGCGCCTCACCTGGCTCGGCCATTCGGCGGTACATCTCGAAGCCGCCGGCAAGAGCGTCCTCATCGACCCCTTCTTCACCGGCAACCCGAAGCACCCGCAGGGCTGGGAGGACCGACTCGCGCGGCTCGATGCGATCGTCGTCACCCACGGCCACGAAGACCATCTGGGCGACACCGTCCGGCTCGCCAAGAAATACGGCGCCACGCTCGTCGCGCAGTGGGAGATCTGCATGACCTGCGCCGCGGAGGGGGTGGAGAAGCTGCAGCCGATGAACACGGGCGGCTGCATCCTCCACGACGGGATCCGCTTCTGCATGGTCCCGGCCTTCCACAGCTCGGCCGTCGTGCGTGACGGCAAGGCGCAGACCATGGGGGATCCGGCCGGCTTCGTGATCACCCTCGACGGCATCGCCGTCTACCACGCCGGTGACACCGCACTCTTCTCGGACATGGCGCTGATCCAGCGCCTCTACCGGCCGAGGGTCGGCTTCCTGCCGGTGGGCGACCGCTTCACCATGGGGCCCGAGCAGGCCGCCATCGCCTGCAACGAGTTCCTCGAGCTCGAGCTCGTCGTGCCGATCCACTGGGGCACCTTCGACCTCCTGCACGGCGATCCGCACGAGTTCGCCCGGCGCGTGACGCGCGGCCGTGTGCACGTCGCGACGCCGGGCGAGCCGTTCGACGTCTGAGGCGAGCGCTCAGCGGAAATTGCGGCCCTCGGGAATCACGCGGCGCAGATCGCGTGCATCGTTCCGCGCCTCGTCGGCACGGGCGATCGCGCCGTCGAACGTGGCGGGGTCGAGGGCCTCACCGCGCAGCAGCGAAAGCTCGTCGGTGAGATCGAGGAGCCGGTCGGCGACCACGTGGATCACCCGGCCCTCGCGCTGCAGCCGACCGGTCGCGGCGAGCAGCCGGGCGACCATGAGGGTCGTGCGGAACCGCTCGAAGACGTTCGGCCAGAGGATCAGGTTGGCGAAGCCCGTCTCGTCCTCGAGGGTCGTGAAGACCACCCCCTTGGCGCTGCCGGGACGCTGGCGGACGAGCACGAGGCCGGCCACCGAAACCCGGCTGCCGGGCGGGAGCGTGGCGAGCTCGCGGGAGGGAACGATCCGCCGCCGGGCGAGCCGCTCACGCAACAGCGCGAGCGGATGGGCGCGGAGCGACAGTCTCAGCCGAGCATAGTCCTCGATCACCGCTTCGCCGAGGCTCTCGGGTGGGAGTTCGAGCCAGGGCTCGTCGCCGCCCTCGAGCGGCGGGAGGTTCGAGCCCGAGGGCTCGCTCGCCTCGGCATGGGCGAAGAGCGGCAAAGGCCGTTCGGCGAGGGCCCGGATCTCCCAGAGCGCCTGGCGTCGGTCGAGCCCGAGCGAGCGGAAAGCGTCCGCCTCGGCCAGGATCACGAGCGTCTCCCGGCGCAGCCCGGCCCGGCGCTGCAGCTCGCCGATCGTGCGGTAGGGACGCAAGCGTGCGGTGACGATGCGGACCGCCTCGGCCTCGCCCAGGCCTTTGACCTCGCGCAAGCCGAGCCGGACGGCGTGCGAGAGGGGCCCGCGGCGAGGCAAGGGCTCGAGCGTCGAATCCCAGAAGGAGAAATTGACGTCGACCGGGCGGACCTCGACCCCGTGCTCGATCGCGTCGCGCACGAGCTGCGCCGGGGCGTAGAAACCCATCGGCTGGGCGTTCAAGAGCGCCGCCAAGAAGACGTCCGGATAGTGACATTTGAGCCAGGCGGAAACGTAGACGAGAAGCGCGAAGCTCGCGGCGTGGCTTTCCGGGAAGCCGTAATAGCCGAAGCCCTCGATCTGCTTGAAACAGCGCTCGGCGAAGTCGCGGTCGTAGCCGCGCGCGACCATGCCCGAGACGAGCTTGTCGTGCCAGCGCTCGAGCTGGCCGCGGCGACGGAAGGCGGCCATCGAGCGACGTAGCCCGTCGGCCTCGGCCGGGGTGAAGCCGGCCGCCACGATCGCGATCCGCATCGCCTGTTCCTGGAACAAGGGCACGCCGAGCGTCTTCCCGAGGACCGCTTCGAGCTCTTTCGAAGGGAAGGTCACGGGCTCGAGACCTTCCCGTCGGCGCAGATAGGGGTGGACCATGTCGCCCTGGATGGGCCCCGGGCGGACGATCGCCACCTCGATCACGAGGTCGTAGAAGGAGCGCGGCTTGAGCCGCGGCAGCATGCTCATCTGCGCCCGGCTCTCGACCTGGAAGACGCCGATCGAATCGGCCTTCTGCAGCATGGCGTAGACGGCCGGGTCCTCGGCCGGCACGCGCGCCATGTCGAGTTCGAGGCCGTAGTGGGCGCGCAAGAGCTCGAAGGCGCGGCGGATGCAGGAGAGCATGCCGAGCGCCAAGAGGTCGATCTTGAGGAACTTCAAGGCGTCGAGATCGTCCTTGTCCCACTCGACGACGGTGCGGCCGGGCATCGCCGCGTTCTCGATCGGCACGAGCTCGCGCAAGGGGCTCTTGGCGATCACGAAGCCGCCCACGTGCTGGGAGAGGTGGCGCGGAAAATCGACGAGCTCGCGGGCGAGCTCGAGCGTGCGGGCGAGGACGGGATCGTCCGGGTCGAGGCCGAGCTCGCGCAAGGTGCGGCGGTTCGTTCCTTCGCGGCCCGTGCCCCAGACGGTCTTGGCGAGCGCGTCTTGGACGTCGGCCGAGAGGCCCATGACCTTGGCGACCTCGCGCAGGGCCGACTTGGCCCGGTAGCGGATCACCGTGGCGGCGAGGGCCGCGTGGTCGCGGCCGTAGGTCTCGTAGACCCACTGGATGACCTCCTCGCGCCGCTCGTGCTCGAAATCGACGTCGATGTCGGGCGGCTCGTCGCGCTCGGCCGAGACGAACCGCTCGAACAACAGATCCGCTCGGGCCGGGTCCACCGCGGTGATGCCGAGCACGTAGCAGATCGCCGAATTGGCGGCCGAGCCGCGACCCTGGCAGAGGATCCCGCGGCTTCGGGCGAAGCGGACGATGTCGTGGACGGTGAGGAAATAGGGCGCGTAACGTAGCGCCTTCACGAGCGCGAGCTCGTGCTCCAAGAGCTTCTTCACCTTCTCCGGCAGATGATCGGGGTAGCGTTCGGCGGCTCCCTCCCAGGTGCGCCGGGCGAGCTCCTCGTCCGGGGTCCGCCCCTCGTAGGATTCCCGCACCGGATAGTCGTAGGCGAGTTCGTCCAAGGAGAAGCGGCAGCGCGCCGCGATCTCGAGGCCGGCCGCGATCGCCTGCGGCCAACGGGCGAAAAGCCGCGCCATCTCCGCGGGCGACTTGAGGTGTCGTTCGGCGTTGGCTTCGAGGCGGAAGCCGGCCTCGGCGAGCGTCACCTTCTCGCGGATGCAGGTGAGCACGTCCTGCAAAGGCCGCCGGGCCGGGTCGTGGTAGAGCACGGCGTTGGTGGCCAAAAGCCGCGCCCCGGTCGCCTCGGCGAGCCGGGTGAGCTCGTCGATCCGCTCGCGGTCGTCACCCCGGTAGAGGAACCGGGCGGCGAGATGCAGGCGGTCGCCCAGGGCCGCGCTCAGCCGGCGCAGCAGCTCCGCGAAGCCGCGATCGAGGGCGTCGGCGGGCGCTTCGGGTGGGAGCACCGCCAGGATTTGACCCTCGGCGTGCGCCAGGAGGTCGGCGAGCCGCAGGCTCGAGGCGCCCTTGGGCGCGCGTCGACGACCTTCGGTCAACAACGAACAGAGCCGGCCGTAGGCTTTCTTGTCGGTCGGCCAGACGAGTACCGAGGGAGCATCCTCGAGGTCGATCCGAGCCCCGACGAGGAAGCGCAGGCCCAGACGCTTGGCGGTGACGTGCGCCCGCACGACCCCGGCGAGGCTGTTGCGGTCGGTGACCGCGAGGGCCGTGAGCCCGAGTTCGGCCGCGCGCTCGACGAGCTCCTCGGGGTGCGAGGCACCTTCGAGGAAGCTGAAGTTGGTCGTGACCTCGAGCTCGGCGTAGGCGGGCATGGGCGGAGCTTCCCTCGCCCTTCGAAAGCATGTTCTCGTTTCGTTCTCAAGAGGCCGGCAAGCGACAAGCCGGCCTCGATCGGTTAAGCTCGTGCGGAACGGGGGAGCGAGCGATGGCGAAGCGGCGCGACGAGATCCGGCGGATGACGATCGAGGAGTTCCTCGCCTGGGACGACGGCACCGACACGCGCTACGAGCTCGACCGCGGCGTGCCGGTGGCGATGAACCCGCCCTCGACGCCGCACGTGCGCATCTGTGCGAACCTCGTCGTCCTCGTCGAACGCCACCTGACCGACAAGCGCCCGTGCCGGGCGATGCCGGGGGCGGGGCTCGTGATCGATCGGGCGGAGGGCACGTTCTACATCCCCGATCTCGTCGTCACCTGCGAGGAGCCGCGCGAGGCGCCCTACGTCGAGGAGCCCCGGCTCGTCGTCGAGATCCTCTCGCCCTCGACCGAGCGGCTCGACAAGACGGTCAAGGTCCCGGCCTACGGCCGCTTGCCGGGCGTGCAGGAGATCTGGCTCGTCTCGGCGGCGCGTCGCTGGGTGCTGGTCTGGCGCAAGGTCGAAGGGAGCTGGATCGCGCACCTGCCTTACGAGGGCGATGCGAGCTTCCCGAGCCCCGTGCTGGGCGGCGAGATCCGACTCGACGAGCTCTACGACCTTTCCGGGCTCTGAGCTCACGAGAAGCTCCCGAGCACCCGCCAGACGGGCGGTTCGGGCTCGCCCCAGAGCCCCTCGCGGGCGCACCAGAGTTCGCGCCCGTCCTCGAGCCGGACGCGGAAGAAGTCCCGCGGCCGCGCCGCAGCGTCCGTCGCCCGCCACCATTCGGGGAGGATGCGCTCGGGGCCCGAAGCGGCGACCACCCGGCCGGCGATCGGCTCTTCGAGCTTCAGCGGCGGGCCGTCCGGCACGAGCGCGAGAGCGCGTACCGGAAGCGGCCGCTCGAACAGGCGCAGCGGGCACAAGCGGCTCGCGACCCAGGGGCCGGGCCGCGGCTCGACCCCGGCCGGGCACCAGCGGACCCGGCGTTCGGGAACGTGGCTCGCGACCGGCTCGGGGCGGAGGACGCGATCGGCACCCAGCCGGGCCGCCAGCCGGTCGATCAGGAGGGCGATGGCGGTGGCATCGGCCGCGGCCCCGAGCTCGGGCTGCTCGGCCGGGCATTCGACCGTCTCGACCGCCTCCAGGATCGCGAGCTCGACCCCGAAACCGAGCTCGAGACCGTCGAGCCGATGGCGGAACAGGCGGCAGAGATGCTCGGGGTCGCGGCTCGGCCGGGCGGTGCCGAGCTCGAGCCGCGCGACCACCCCGTCGACCCGGTGCAGGCCGAGGACGAGCCGGCGCGCGCCCCGCCCGGCCCGCTCGAGCATCCGGCAGAGGTCGCGGGCGAGCCGCGCGCAGGCCGCCTCGATACCGGCGTGGGTGGCGATCGGCTCGGCTCGGGCGAGCCGCGCCGAGAAGCGGGTTGGTTCGACGAGCGGGACGAAGGGTGGCTCCTCCGCGCCCTCGAGAACGGCGAGCCGCATCGCGAGGGCGAGCCCGAAGCGGCGGGCGAGTGCAGCGCGCGGCAGACGGCGGAGATCGCCGATCGTCCGCAGCCCCAGCCGACGCAAGCTCGCGCTCGTCTCGCCGTCGAGCTCGAGGGCCTCGACCGGCAGAGGATCGAGCGCCCTTCGATCCGGAAGGATCCCGCCCGGGCCGAAGCGAGCCCAGGCGCGGGCGGCCAGTCGGCGATCGGCGAGGGCCGTGCGCGGCTCGAGGCCGAGCTTCGCGAAGGCCTCGGCCACGGCGGCGAGCAGGCCCTCCTCGCCACCCCAGAGATGGGCGCAGCCGGTGACGTCGAGGACGAGCCCGTCGGGCCCGTCGACCGCGACCTTCGGGCTCCAGCGCGTGCACCAGAGGGCGAGGCTCTGGAGCGCCCGGGCATCGGCCTCGGGCTCGGCGGGAAAGACGTGGAGCGCGGGACAGGCGGCGCGGGCGTCGGTGAGCAGGAGGCCGGGGCCGAGCCGGAGCGCTTCGGCCTCGGCGTTCACGGCGACGAGCCGCGGCCCGCCCGGACCCGGAGCGACGAGGGCGAGCGGCTCAGCCTCGGGCCAGGGTGCGCCGGTCCGTCGGTGGCGGAGCCGCCGCCTCTGGATCGGCCAGCGCGGCAGCCGGACGGAGAGCCAGCGTGCGCTCATCGACCCGCACCTCCACCTGTCCTTCCGCCCCGCTCTTGGAGCGCCGGAGCTCGAGTCGTAGCCGGGGCGGACCCTCGCGCGCGGGCACGGGTTCCGCCCACCAGCGCGTGGCCGCGGCGCTCGGGGTGGGATCGGCGGCCGAGCGGAGCAGGAGCCCGATCCCTCCGCCCCGCTCGACCGCGAGCTGCAGCCGGCGCGAGAGATCGAAGCCGATGCGCGCGAGCTCGCCCAGGACGACCGCCGCGGCCGGACTCGCGAGAGCTTCTTCCATCGCCCGGGCGGTGGCCTGCGCATCGGGGGCGCGGACCAGTAGGAGCCGGCCGGGGTCGAGCCCGCGGGCGGCGAGGCCGGGCGGCCAGGGGATGCCGCGGGCACGTACCCCGGCCTCGTCGAGGCACCAGACGAACAGCCCCGGTCGGTCGAGGGCGGCTCGCGCGATCGCGAGCCCGAACAGCGTCGCGGCGGGCCCGGCGAGTTCGTGGAGCGCGCACCGGGCGAGCCCGTCTTCGCCCAGGAGCGGATCGAGCCCCGGGCCGAGCCGGACGGGCGGGGTCGCGAAACCCGTGCCGCGTCCTTCGAGGGCGCGGATCCGGGCGCGGAGTGCCGCGAGCCGGTGGGCGCGGTCGGCTGGGAGCGGAGCCGTGTTCATGCTTCGTTCTTAGTTCTCTTTTCGTTCTCGGACAAGCCCGCTCCCACCGGCCGGCGGCCCTCGCCCGAGCCCGAGACACCCCGCGATTGCCGCGCACCCGCGCGCCCTCCATCATCCCTCGAGGGCCCGTCCGCCGGACGCGGTCGCGATACCGTTCCGGCTGCTCGGAGCCTCCGCCGAACGGAGCCGTCCCATGCCCGACCTCGCCCGTCGCATCGCCCAGGGCTCGGGGGCCGAGCCCGCGGATCTCGTGATCCGCGACGTCCGGCTGCTCGACCTCGTCACCGGTGCGCTCCTCCCCTCCGACATCGCGGTCTCCGGCGACACGATCGTCGGCACGCTCGAGCGCTACGAGGGCCGTCGGGTGATCGAAGGTCGCGGCCGGATCGCCGTGCCGGGCTTCGTCGACACTCACCTCCACGTCGAATCCTCGCTCGTGACACCGGGCGAGCTCGAGCGCTGCGTCCTCCCGCGCGGGGTGACGACCATGGTCTGCGACCCGCACGAGATCGCCAACGTGCTCGGGGTGGCGGGCATCCGCTGGGTCCTCGATTGGGCCGAAGTCCTCACCCTCGATCTTCGGGTCCAGCTCTCCTCCTGCGTGCCGGCCACCTCCTTCGAGACCGCAGGTGCCCGCCTCGAGGCCGAGGACCTCGCCCCGCTCCTCGCCCACCCGAAGGCGCTCGGCCTCGCCGAGGTCATGAACTTCCCGGGCGTGCTGGCCCGGGACCCGGGCCTGCTCGCCAAGCTCGAGGCCTTCGTGGGCCGGCCGATCGACGGCCACTGCCCGCTCCTTTCCGGCAAAGGGCTCTGCGGTTACGTCGCGGCCGGCATCCGCACCGAACACGAGGCGACCCGCCTCGACGAAGCGCTCGAAAAGCTGCGCAAGGGCCTCCACGTCCTGATCCGCGAAGGCTCGGTCTCGAAGGACTTGGCGGCCCTCGCCCCGGCGATCTCGGCCGACACCTCGCCCTTCCTCGCCTTCTGCACCGACGACCGCAACCCACTCGACATCGAGGAGGAAGGTCACGTCGATTTCCTGATCCGCGAGGCGATCCGCAGAGGCGCCCCGCCGCACCACGTCTATCGGGTGGCGAGCTGGTCCGGAGCGCGCGCCTTCGGACTCGACGATCGCGGCTTCCTCGCCCCGGGAAGGCGGGCCGACATCGTGCTTTTGGACGATCTCGAGGCCTGCGCGGTCTCCGAGGTCGTCGTGGCGGGTAGGCCCGCCGCCGAGGCGCTCGCCACCCGACCGCCCGGCCCGGCGCCGGTGGGCCGGGCGAGCGTGCGCGTCCGCGAGCTCCACGCCGCGGACTTCGCCATCCCGGCCCCGGCCGGGGCGAGCGTGCCCGTGATCGGCGTGATCCCGGGCAAGATCATCACGGAAAGGCTGGAGGCCGTCCCACCGCGCCGCGACGGGCTCCTGCACGCCGATCCTTCGGCCGACCTCGCCAAGGTCGCGGTGATCGAGCGGCACGGCAAGAACGGCAACATCGGCAAAGGTTTCGTCAAAGGCTTCGGGCTCCGGGAGGGTGCGATCGCGAGCTCGGTCGGCCACGACAGCCACAATCTCACGGTCGTGGGCGCCGACGATGCGGCCATGGCCACGGCCGCCAACCGGGTGGCCGCGCTCGAGGGCGGTTTCGTCGTGGCGACCGCCGAGCGCGTCCTGGCCGAGCTCGCGCTGCCGATCGCCGGGCTCGTGACCGACCTGCCG
>Ga0197142_1000744_pt1 | contig 30360 bp, 27 predicted proteins | sample GBS60_MetaG_FD_148614 | JGI IMG/M metagenome (GOLD analysis project Ga0197142, IMG submission 148614) | Sediment microbial communities from Great Boiling Springs, Gerlach, Nevada, United States - GBS 60_MetaG | ecosystem: Environmental > Aquatic > Thermal springs > Hot (42-90C) > Sediment...
GGAGCGTAGGTTTTGTGGTGTTACCCCGTCGGTGGCTGGTGGAACGCAGTCTTGCATGGATAATGGGTTGTCGTCGTTTATCGCGCTGTTATGATGGGTTGTGCGAGGTAGAGGCTTCCTGGATAGAGTGGGCCTGTGTGCGGTGGTTGGTGCGTCGGATAGCAAGGATGGACAAATGCTAGACAGTCTCTAAGGCCAATCTGAGCCAAAAACTATCTTGATCATTCGGGTAAAGCTTGGAAAGCCTCCCGGATATACGGCCACCCCACCAGCGTGGAAAGCTGTCCCTCAGCCTCTGACCGCCTGAGCATCTACTCCACCGCCACTTTCTTCACCGCTATGCTCCCATATACCCGCCCCTCCGCATACCGCCGAACCCCCTCTGAAGCTGTTGCAAAATTCCCTCTATAGGCGTCCGAGAATGCCCGTGAGCATCACGGTAAAGGGGTAGAGTAGGGCTTTCGCGCATTTTTGCAACGATCTCCCTCTTTGCCCGCTCCACTGGATTTACTTCAGGTGAATAGAGCGGCCGATAGATCCGCTTCAATCCCACTCCCTGTGATTTCCACCGCTGCAAAACCTCTGCCAGTTCCGCACCCCGCACCCGCTCCAACCACGCCCAAATCAGCCGCTTCCTTATCGGGGCCACCCCCAAAAGCAAATACTCCCACTGATACTGCATTTCTACCCGCTGCCTCACCTTCTGCCGCCGGAGGGCTTCCAAAAGCCCCTTTTCCCCGGGCCTCCTGAGCCTGCTCATGTGCACGCTCCCCCAAAGGACGCAGCACTTTCTTCCAATACCCCCACCGCCAAAACCAGTAATATACCTTGCCCTCCGATACTTCTACCTCAAGCACCTCTCCACACCACCGCACCTTTTCCCCAAGCATCCGAAATCTCCCTTCCGATACCGCCTGCCTCAGCTTGGCCTCCTGCTCCGCCGTCCAGGGCTGACGATGCGTCTTCATACTACCCTGCTTGTGCCGGGCCACTTCCTCTATCCCTCCCGCCTCGTACCACCGAACCCACCTTTGAATCGTTGTGTGCATCACCCCCACCACCGCCTTCACCCGAATCAGCTTCACTCCTCGCCGCAACCACCACAAAGCCTGCCATCGCCGGGCAAATCTGCATCTCTCTCTCGTCTGTACAGGTCGTACAACTTCCGTATGCTTCCAGGCTATCTTCAATGGTCTGGCTCTATCAACCTCCTGAGGACAAAAATATGAAGGTTAGGAAGACAAATCGATTAGATTGGTGTAAATCGTTGCTATACATGCAGGGCCTTCGCCTGTGAAGAAAATGCCTCACCCGCCCCGGCGGGCAGAGGGAATCAGCTTTTCAAATGATGGACCGACTACGGACCTGCGGGGGAGCCTAGAGCTATTTTCCCGCAAAGCTATCTCTCAGGAAAAATCTATTAAGCTCAGGGCAGCAGGGGGATCTTCATGGAAATCACTGGTGTTGGCCCGGAAGTAATGGAGAGCCAATACAAACCCGTCGGCCATGGAGAGAGGTCTATCACCTCAGGGATTTGGGGGGTCACAGATAGAGGCATAGATAGAAGGATTTCCCCCAGAGGATTGAAAAGGGTAAGAGTGCCTTGAAAGCTTTGGGTAGCGGTAAGGATCAGGCGAGGCGAGGCATAGTGTACAGAGACGGGGGATTCATCGGGAGGATGAGGGAGCGTCCCTGTTGGACTAAAGATAGCTATGTAGCTAAGAGGGTCGCCTGCTCCATCCTGCGTGAAGTTTCCGCCCGCATAAAGCATACCGTTGTAAATAGCCAGGGTATTCACGATAAGGGGGCCAATGCCAGGCCCCAGGGCCGACCAGGTGCCATTGAGAGAGAGTTTAGCCACGCGATTGATGGATTGACCGCCAGCACTGGTGAAGTTACCGGCTACATATAACTCCGAGGGGGTAGGCAAAAGAGCTTGTACCCGCCCCGACGAAGGCGAGCCCGACACCGCCTGATAGGTCGTTCCACTAAGCGCCGCCAGACGAGGGGAGCTAACGCCGCCAATAGTTTGAAACTGACCCCCAATGTAAAGTTTATTATTCCACACGGCAAGAGCCCAAACATTGTTGTCAGGTCCCTGCCCCGAGGCATAGGCAGGCAAAAGGGTCTGGGTCGCCTTATCCCAGATAGCCAGATACGCCTTGTTAGTCTCATTATTATAGGCTGCTATAAAGTTTCCCCCAACGTAGAGCTTGCCATTGTATTCGGCGAAAGCAAGGGGATTCCCCCCTGTCAGAAGGTAACTGGGGTAGTTGGGATCGGGAGCCTTCCAGGTGGTACCATCCCACCGAGCAAAAAAGGCAATAGGTTGCTCATTAGGGGGCGAACCCACTCTCGTAAAGGTCCCACCTACGAGCAGCTCTCCATCATACACATACAGGGCTTGAACCTCGCCGTTGACGCCACCCCCCACGCTGGACCATGCATTGGTAGTGGGATCATAAGCAGCAAGGTTATTAGCATTCGTGCCGCCAATACCTGTAAAGTCCCCTCCTACGATAAGCTTACCCTGATAGACCGTCATGACGTTGATTTTCCCGTTTCCGCCAGCCCCGGGGTTGGCAATAGTCTGCCAGCTATTCCCGGTCCAGCGCGCAATCCCCTGTGCCTGCAGGGCAGACCCATCCACAGCGGTGAAACTACCCCCTACATAAAGGTACCCGCCCCAGCTCAAAAGGGCATTGACAGGGAAGTTCGTTCCACCCCCTACATTCTGCCAGCTTTGTGCCAGGCACAATGTAATACCACAGAGTATTCCAGAGTATCGCATATTCGCCGCAAATATACGATCCAGACCTCAATCCCAGGGCTGGTTCAAGTAGAGCGAATGTTTTTAAGTATGAGACATCCAAACGTGTGTGAGTCTTGGGGGCGCCGCCCACTACTTTTATCAAAAGCCTATCTAACTTCACTCTCTCCAGAGTGACCCAGATAATGATAAAAGACGCCTCAATCTTCGCTAATAAAGGTCTAAATGTAGCCGTCACTACTCTCTTTTTTGAGGGAGAGGAAGTGTCGGGTCATGCTGAGTTTCACAAAAATTTCTGACTGCCTTTTGGCATTATACTAAAAGACACATCATAGTTTACATACCATGAGCCTAACTTTTGGAAAGCCTGGTAAATGTAGGTCTAAGCCGTAAGCCGAATCATCCGCTTCCTCTGCTTCAGAAGCGCCTCCAACGCCCGCTCCACCGCCTCTATCTTATCTATGCTCCCCAATACATGTGCCCTCCATATCCCCCACCGAGGAAACCGGTATCACAAATGTTGCTCACTCAGCGAGATCCCAAAAACTCCCCGCACCAATGCACCGCTTCCCATAGCGTCCGAAAACCCCTCCCGTCTCGATGCTGTATCAAATGACCCCGATGATTTGCATTCAGCGGGCTCCTCCGACGTCTCCTACACCCTCTACCTACCGCCCGCCTCGTCCATCCCAGCCTTAGCAGATGCAATCCCTGGTAGCGTCGGGCCTTATGAACATCGCGCGCCGACCTGTAAGCTTGGTAGAGCTCTTCAGGTGTGTACGTGTAATGTCATGTAAGCGTTAGTTTACGCCCCCCCTCGGACTGTGAGCAAGGACAACAAAAAATTTGGATATCTCTGAGCGGTCTTTTGACATTATGCCAAAGCGCGCCTCAGAATTCGCTAATATCAACCTTGCCTCTACCTTTATCCTTTGTGAGGGGGGAAGGGTTTGAGGAGGATGTTTCTATCTTATACAGCTTTATACATGAATCCCGATTCGTCTTTTGATATGAGGCTAACTTGTGCCTTCTCCTCACCATATTACAAAAATTAGCGAATCCTGAAAATGTGTTTTGGTGTAAGCTCCTTTTGCCCGATGCATCAGTTTTTGTGTTATAGGGGAATGGGGAGGGGCGTCGTTGGGAGAGTTGGTTACATTTGCATGGATGAGTCGATATCGTCGGCCGCTCGTGGAACTGAGAGAGGTGCTGAATAGTCCCTGGCAGCGGGCGATTTATCGCCTGACTGGCCCCTGGCTTGAAAAAATCCTCGGCATTGAAAAGCTCAACCGGTATTACGAAATCTGTGAAAATACGACCACCTCTCCCGGTGAGTTTGCCCGGCGAGTTTTAGAGGTAATTGGCATGCAGTATGCTCTGCCGAAGGACCACCTGCAGACCCTGCGGAGCTATCAAGGTCCCCTCATAGTCGTGTGCAATCATCCCTTTGGCGGGATTGAAGCTATTTTTCTGGTACTTTTTCTAAGTGAAATCCGATCGGACTTTCGTATCATTGCGAATTATTTTCTGGAGCGCATAGACGAGGTGAAGGATGCGCTTTTATTTGTGAATCCATTTGGGGGTGATGCGGCCCAGCAGTTTAATCTTCGGCCGCTTCGGCAGGCGGTATCGTACCTTCGAGAGGGTGGGCTCTTAGGGATTTTCCCTGCGGGCGAAGTGGCGAGTTTCAGCCTCCGGGAAGGTCGGATTCGGGAGCCTGCCTGGAATCCCTTTGTGGGCTGGCTCGCCCTCCAGACCCAGAGCGCGGTACTCCCCCTGTACTTCTATGGCAGCAATAGCCTTCTGTTTCATGCGGCGGGGTTGGTGAACCCTGCTCTTCGGACCGGCCTTCTGATTCGGGAGTTCATCCAGCCCAGTGTTAGAAAAGTGCATTACCTTATCGGTACTCTTATCCCACCCCAGCGCCTTGCCGACCTCAAAACTCCCGAAGCCGTTACCGACTATCTGAGGGCCCGTACCTACCTATTAGGGGAAAAGCTTCACAACCGATGGAAAAAACTTCGTCTTCAGCGCCTAAGAGGCGCCAGGCCTCCCCGTCAGCTTGCTCCGGTGGTCAATCCCGTCCCATCCGAATCCATTACCAGCGCACTCAAAAACCTTCCCCAGAATCACCTGCTTCTTACGCAGGGAGAGTGGGCTGTATATGTGTTTCGCGGAGCGCAGCAACCCCTTCTTTTACAGGAACTGGGACGCCTGCGCGAAATCACTTTCCGGGCCGTCGGCGAAGGTTCTGGCAAACCATCCGACATAGACCCTTACGATGAATGGTATGACCACCTCCTCCTTTACCATACCCAGAATCAGGAGATCGCCGGCGCTTACCGCATAGGCCGATGCGACGAAATCCTGGCTACTCGTGGACCGCGTGGCCTTTATACCTATTCCCTTTTTCACATAAGTAGGAAACTCCTGAAAGAATTCTCGCCTGCCCTGGAATTAGGTCGGGCTTTTGTAGCCGAAAAATACCAGAAATCCTATGCGCCCCTTTACTTACTGTGGCGAGGGATTGGTACCTATCTCCTTCGCTATCCCCAGTATCGTTACCTTATTGGCCCCGTCAGCATCAGTGCGGAATTTCCCGATCTTTCCAAAGCCCTGCTCATCAGCTTCTTGGAAGAAAAATTCAGCTGGCAAAACCTTCGCCAGCAGGTACAGCCCAGAACCCCCTATGAAATCCCGGATCGATACCGGTCTTATTATTACAGCATATCCGTCAATAGCCTGCAGGATGTGCAAACTCTCATTGAGGAAATAGAAGGAAGTCACATCAAGATACCCATTCTCATCAAGCACTATCTGAAAATGGGGGCCCGCCTCATCGCCCTGAATATCGATCGCGACTTTGGAAATGCGCTGGATATTCTGATGATGACCGATCTTTTGAAGGCCAATCCTGAGCAGTTGCGCAAATACATGACTCCCGAAGGCTATGAGCAGTATCTGCGCTTTCACGGGTTCAGTCCTGAATCACTCCAATCCGAGCCCAGAGCCACCTGAAAAGGCGCGATTATACCACTCCAGCCCTTTTCGCCATTGATAAAGATGGTTTGGGGAGGGAGTGTCCTTCCTATCGGGCTTGATAATAAGCTCAATGATTCAGAGGGGTCTATCACCAAAAGGGCATCGGTCTTCCCGGCGACTCTTATAGATACGGTTTAGGGGGGTCTTTGGGCGGCAGCGGGAGGGTCCCCGGAATGCCTAAAAGAGGAAACTCTTTTCGCAAGGGATGATATCCAAAGTCTTCGGGGAGGTACATGCGCCGCAGGTCGGGGTGCCCTTCAAACCGAATTCCCATCATATCCCAGGCTTCTCGTTCGTGCCAATCCGCAGAGGGCCATAGATGCGTTACGGTGGGTATGCAAGGGTCTTCCTCGGGCAGTCGTACTTTGACGCGCAGCCGTACCCGCGCTTCAAGGTGCATGAGATTATACACCAGCTCAAACCGCATCCCCTCCTCAAAATGATCCACCGCCCCAACATCCACCAGGTAATCAAAACCGTATTTATGTCGCAAAGCCTCCATCAGCGGCAGAAAATGCTCTCGAGAGGTGATGAAAGTCGTCTCCGAAGCATACTGCTTTACTTCCACCAGCCGCGGGGCCAGCTCACTCTGCACCTGCACCAGAAGGCTCATGCCATAAAGGTACGAAATAGGAGGTGTATCCCGGGGCTACAGGCCTTCCCGTATGCCGAGCGCCTGATACAGAACCGCCTGAGCCAGCGGGATAAGCGTTCGCTCTATTTCTTTTAGAAAAGGTGAAGCCCAGAATCCCGTCATAACAATCCATCCACTCATGACGGCTAAGATGATACTTTCTTGCAGACTTAAGTCTTTTATGGAGAGATTTTTAGGCTGACCGAAAAGAGTCTGTCTGAGAACTCGTAAGGTATAGATAGCTCCGACGGCCAGGCCCATAAGGGCCGTGATGAATACCCCGCGCTGTACCATGGGATTCTGATAGCTTCCTGAGAGGACGAGAAACTCAGCCGGGAACTGACTGAGACCGGGAAGGCCGATGCTGGCCATGGCAGTCAGGACCCAGAAAAAGGAGAGGGTGGGCGTGTCTTTGGCGAGGCCGCCCAGCGCGCCGATCTCGTCGGTACCCGTATGCTCTATGATAAGTCCAACTATCAGGAGGTGCGCAGTGGCGACGGCCGCGTGCCCTATCGCATACCAGGCCGCCCCACTAAAGCCAGAGGCCGAAACGGCCGCTATACCTATGGCGATGAATGCCAGATGGGAAATGGTGCTGTACGAAAGCCAGCTGCGCAAATTATTCTGGAAGTAGGCGCCCAGACCTGCCAGAAGCAGACCCATGGCCGCTATACCCCCTATATAAGGCGCTAAGGCCAGATGTCCATAAGGAAAAGCAGAGGCCCATCGAAGCCACCCTACTGCCCCGAGCTTCGTAAGGAGGGCCGAAGACAAAACCACTAAGGGCAAAGGTGCATATCGGTACAACGCCAGTACCCAGCCATGAGCAGGAAATAAGCCCAGCTTGAAATAAAAGGCCAGCACGAATCCCAGATATACCAGAACCTGAGTCTCAGGGGGGAGGGGATATTTGAGCCAGATGATGTAATTGGTAGAATAAGGTACCCCATGAATAGCGCTAATCCGCGCAGCCCCATACAGGATTCCAGCCAGAAATGGGATAGATCCCACTACCGTATAAAGAAGAAAGGAAAGCCCGGTGCTTTGCGCTTTCTCACGGTCAGGGATGAGGGTGAAAATCAGGTATAACATGGGGATGAGAGCCGCCTCGAACCCTACATAGAAGCAGATAAGATCGTATGAAAAAATAGTCCAGAGCGCAAAGGCCTGCACCAGAAGGATAGCGGGAATCTGGAGGCTGGGCTGTGAGAATTTCCAGTGGGGCCACCAGCTCAGCGCAATCCCTACAAGCGTGGCAATGAAGCCTAAAAGAAAAGCGAAGCCATCCGTAGCGAAAAAGAGACTTACATCATAACGGGCTACCCAACCTTCAGGGGAGGGATAGCCCCACCAGGGCAGTTTCCAGGAAAGCGTGAAGAGATGATAGGTAACTTCCAGAGGAGCCTTTTGCTGATAGAGGATTCCGAGCCATATCGCTACGCCGAGTTGAATCAGAGCCACGCCTCTCCACATCCAGGGCAAAAGCAACCCCCTCCGGGCGCGCCCGGCGACTCCGACGAAGAGCGCCCCTACAAGGGGGACCAGTATCCACCAGACAATCACCTGGCAAAAGTACTTTACTCTTTGGATGCCAGGGCTTCCCCGGCTTTATGCCCTATAATGAGCGCAGCACAGCCATTCCCCGAGGGATAGTATAACTCAATGATAATCAACTGCGTGCTACTCAGTTCTAAATCCCAGTAGGGCCGGTTACTCTGGGTGCCGGTGTCTAAGAGGAGCGCACGATTCGCATTGTAGATACGCATCCGAAGAGGGCTTTTGTCATCGGAGCTGCCACAGGGGATGAGCCGGTACCGAAGCCCCTTGAAAAATGTGTAATAGACTTCAGTAGTCTCATCTCCGTACAGTTCGGCTCGCCAGTAGCGCCCATCCCAGCTGTAATCTTCTATGAAACTGGCCTTACAGAGAGGGATAAGCTTTGCACAGGAAGTTTGTGCATAAGAAAGGGAACTACTTACCAGGCAAAAGAGAAAAGCGCTCAAACGAATCATACGGTAATGAGGTATTGCCGAAGTGGTTGAATTTTTTCGCGAAGTTTCTGGATCGTCTCGGGTGATACGGGGGAAGCCCTTTGAAATTCTAATTTGATGAGGCCTTTCTGGGGGTCGGTAGAAGCAGCACCACTGATAGGGACTTCGGGCATACTGGCTAAAGCTGCTTCAATGGCAGAGAGATGAGCATAAATAATTTTGGAATCCTGGTTTTGAGTGGTGTCAATGGCGTACATTTTTTTCATGAGAGGAACGAGACTTTTCTGAAGGCGGATGAGGTCACCTATGCCCTGTCTGGCGGGTGATTTTTCCTGGAGGTGTAAACTAAGGTAGACGCTTTCTACCCAGCCACCCAGGATCATGTGTCGTAGAAGGGCCTGCTGTCCGGTGGCTTCGAGGCGTTCCTGAATCTCTGCGTAGTAGGTGGAAAAGAGCCTTTGAAGGCTGTCGGGTTTATCCTGGAGGCGGTCCAAGTCTCGGATGCGATCAATAGAAAGCAGATCACTCAGACCATAAAGCTGAGCCAGGCGATTGGCACTGGTGAGATACTCGTAGGCGACCTGGTAGTTATTGGTTGCGTGGGCATAAGCCATATCGGTCAGGTATATCCCCAGACTGGAAGCGCCTTTCAGACCCCGATAACGGGAGGCCAGAGTAGGATCATGTAAAACTTCCCGATGGAAAGGCACTTTTTCCTGCCGCAGCCACAGGGATATTTGAGCGGGTGAGGGGGCCGCTCGCATGTATTTTTCGACCTCTTCCCATGGAACCGCATAAATGGTATCCTGTCCCTCCGCAGACGCCTGCTGCTGGGGCTCTGAGCTACATGCCCCTACCAGCAAGGCTCCGCTACTGAGTGCCCAGACCCATGCGCTTCGCAAAAGACGCCTTACATTCGAAGCTGCAAAAACCATATAGTTTTCCTTCATAAGTCAAGGTATCCATGATTTTATGAGGTGGGAATCTCATCTCGCATTCCGGGCAGTAAGGAATTGCCAGAGAGCCTGGCGAAATGGAGAGCCCTTTTTCCGTGGTAGACGAGGCTTTGTCCTGAGTGGCAGACGACATTTGAGAAGCATTTTGACAGGCTATCAGGAGGAGTAGCGCGACCATTCCCCGGCAGAAAGTTAGCGGTTTTGCTCTACGCACAGGGTCAAAGGTAAGTCTTAAGCTTCATACTTACAGGCCGGCGGCGTGCAGGATATGGCGTAGATAGGTGAGATGGGACTCCTGGTAGGCCGCGTTATGTAAGCTTCGGCGATCCTGGGGGAGAAGGGTAAAGCCCAGGGGTGGAGTATAGCCTTCCGGGCCGGGGGCATAGTAGAGAACATACTTTTCAATGGGGATGGGATAAAGGGTGCGCAAGATTTCGAGATTGAGGTTTATGGGGTGATAGCGGGATTCTGCGAAGGCGGAGTACAACCCGCCTAACTTAGTCTGGAGAGCATTGGGCAGGTGGGGGGAGGTCGAAGCGTAAAAAGCAGGGGGTGGCAGGTCTCGGATTTCTATCCAGATGATTTTGGAGGTCCTGGAGGCAAGCAGGTGGCGCTGTTTCCAGAGGAGGCGGAGGGTGAGGCTCTGGCCGAGGTTATCGATAGCACCGGCATCTATGACATCCAGGGGAGGCCGGGTAGGAAGGCGGACGGCAGGTAAGACAAAAGGGAAAGCGGCATTCATCCGGAGGGCGCTCGTGATGCGCATCTGGCTGGCGGGTAAAAGCCGATTGAGTTCTATAGCCACGGGGCTCCGGTCGGCCCAGCATAAGAAGGAGAGCGGGAGTGGGGAGATAATCAGCTGCAGGCTATTCGAGAGACAGGCAGGAGTAAAGATAATGAGGGGGGTCTGACCATTTTGTTCATAGGGGGCATAGTCTTTGAGGCGATGCTCATAGAAGGCGTTGGTATTCTGAATGAGGTGGGTTTCAAAGGCGTAGTCCCGCCCCTTAAGGTAAGTGGTGTGAGTGAGGGTATCTGTCCAGTAGGTGCTGGGGCTGAGGAGGCTCAGGAGTCCTGTAGAGAAGATAGGGTTGAGAAGGTCCTGCGTGAGGCGGTTGGCTTCGGCGATCTGGGGAGGACGGTCGGGATGAAAAAGATGGAGCTCCCGCCAGTAAGTAGCGCCAATCAGACCACCAGAGGCGCCGGTAATGCCTGCTACGACGTGATAGAACCTGCCATTCGATAGACTATCCAGGAGATAGAGGTTAAGAAAGGTCCAGTAAGCGGAGCGCCAGCCGCCCCCCGACACCGTAACCCACAGGAAGACAGGACGAAAGCCACTCTGAACCGCAAGCCGCCTCTCAAGAACCCGGGCAAAAAGGCTGCTATCAGCGGCGATTTGATTGGTAACCTCGGGGTTCCAGGCAGGTGGGGTATAAGGCCAGAGCCGATCGTAAGAAAGACCAAAGATGGGACTGGACTGGCGGGCTTCATAGGCAATTTTCCAGGCCAGCAGCGCATAAAGGGTCATGAAGGCTATGAAACCTGTTCCGACCCTTTTGAGCCAGTAATCGAGAGCGCCAAGGAGCATTATGATCATCGCGCCTACGACGAGAACCACGACCGATGCGGGTAGATAGATATCGGTGACACTCTGCAGATACCCCCATAAAAGGACCAGCCCAATAATAATTACCTCTAAGATAAGGGCAGCCAAATGGCCTCGGGTGAGGATGCTTTCCATCAGGCGTAAGGCGGCGCTGTGGGGAATCTGCCGAGCAACAGCCGATATACCGCCCGGAATAGACAGATAATACCCTACCCGTTCGCCACTGCTCAAAAGCCACAACCCGGAGGAGGGGCGGACCGCTTCCCCTCCGGTGGATTGAGCGGTCGTCCTGAGAAAGGCTTTCAGGGCGCGAAGAGAGAGTTTCCACCGACCAAAGTACAGGAGCGCAAGGCCCCATACAAGCGCCGTACCGAGGAGAAGGGCCACGATTTCGGCCTGCAGGAAAGGGCTGTCCAGATGAAGTTTATTGTAGCGGGCGATGTAAAAAAATAAGAAGGCGAGGGGCAGGAGGCTATTATTGAGGGCATAGAGGAAAATGAAGTTTCGGCCGGTATGCAGGAGGAAGCCCGCATGATGGGCATCTAACAGGAAAGTGGCCAGGTGATAGGCCGTGGTGAAAATGCCGAAAGCGATACCCCAGGCGAAAGTTCCCCATACGGGATTAGAAAGGCCTTCGCCCGGGCTGAAAAAGATCATTTCCACGCCTACTCCCTGGCCGACAAAGCCGAGGCCCATCGCCCAGAAGATACCCCAGACAGCCATCAGAAAGGGGTGGCGTCGCAGCTGGAAGAAAGGGAGCTGGAAGGGATAGAAGCGGCTGATCTGGCGGAGGAGGGACGGAATGGCTAAGAGAGGGGAGAGAATTTTTTTCATGTGCCGGTGTGGCCGAAGCCGCCTTCGCCACGCTCGGAGGGGGAGAGGAGCGGGGTAACCTCCCATTGAGCCCGGGCTACAGGACAGAAAACCATCTGAGCGATGCGCATGCCTGGTTCAATCGTGAAAGGTTGGTGCCCGAGGTTGATGAGGATTACCTGGATTTCGCCACGGTAGTCGGAATCGATGGTTCCCGGGGAGTTGAGCAGGGTAATGCCGTGGTGGAGGGCGAGGCCGCTTCGGGGGCGGATTTGGGCTTCCCAGCCGGAGGGGATTTCCAGGTAAAGGCCGGTTGGGATGGAGATTCTTTCGCCTGGCCGCAGGATGTGGGGATGGGGAAGGTTGGCATAAAGGTCCAGGCCGGCAGCTCCGGGCGTTTGATAGGCGGGGAGTGGATAGGGTGAAGTGTTACGGACGCGTACGGTAAGCTGCATACACGCGGTCGGTTTCTTCGAGGAGCGTAAAGTCTTTTTCGGTGATGCCGCCGGCTTCGTGGGTAGTCCAGGCCAGGCGGACTTTGTTATAGGCGTTCCAGATTTCGGGATGGTGGTTGTGGCGTTCGGCAAGGAGCGCTACCTGACTCAGGAAGCTCCAGGCTTCCAAAAAGTCGCCAAACTCAAAGAAACGGGACAGGGCACCATTTTCAAAGCGCCATTCGGGATAGAAGATGAGTCTGGCTTTGACTTCGTCCGGAGAATAGGTTGGCATGAGGCAAAGTTATTTAGTCTGTGAAGGTGTGGCGCTTGATATAGCGTTCGGTTTCCCGGCGGGCTTCGCGTTCCTGGATGGTGCGGCGGCGGTCATAGAGCTTCTTGCCTCTGGCGAGGGCTATTTCTAACTTGGCGTATCCGCGCTCAGAAAAAAATAGCTTGAGAGGTATGAGGGTGAGACCTTTTTCGGTGAGGCGGCCGCGAAGGCGATTGAGTTCGGCTTTCTGTAAAAGAAGTTTTCTGGGATGACGGGCATCAGTATTCACATAGCCGCGCTTTTCATAGGGGGCGATGTACAGGTTGTAGATAAAGAGTTCCGAGCCTTTGAAGGCACAGAAAGCATCCTGAAGGTTGGCGGTACCGGCACGCAGGGATTTTACTTCGGGACCCGTCAGCACAATCCCTGCCGTATAACGCTCAAGAATATCGTACTCATGGAAAGCTTTGCGATTCAGGATGAGGGAAGTCATAGAGTAAAGGTAGAGATTTGCGAAAACATACCACGAAACAAAGGGAAGGGCGCTTTTCAGGCCATCTCTAAGCCCTCCCTCCCGATACTCTCTCAACCACTTCTAAATCGAACGAACCGATACCCATCGCCACTGCCAGCTCTTTCTGCCGAGCCTGTCCATAGCAAGGTATAATGCCTGGTAGCGTCTGGCTTTCTGAATATCCCGCTCCAAATTAGGTAGCCCGGAAGAATTCCTTTTGCATGGGCATCCGGGTAAGGCTAAGCTTGTGTCTTCTCCTCGCCGTGACCTGGCTGTTTAGCGAACCCCAGCTCATCTCTTGGGCATTATCTTTTGACAGCGCCCGAAGCCCCGAGTTTCTATTTCAGGATTTGGGAAAAGGTAAGGTCGTAGGGGGAGAAGCTTTTGTGCCTGCAGAGATAGAGCTCATAGAGCATATAGACGTCGAGCAGATATAGATCTGGCTAACTACCTCAGGATCATGCGGTGGATTATATCCAGCGCTTGCTCTGCATGGATGGGGGGCTTATGTCCGGAAGTAGGGTAGCGTCCGCTCTCAGGTGCAGTTCTTATGGGGCTGCGGTGCTCAGGTCAGGGGATGGGAGCACTTTACCCTGTGAGAAAGCCGACGGAGGGAAAGCCACCAGAGAAATAGTCATCCAAGGCTCCTGTACAAAACTCCCGCCTCGTCCTTTTCTTTTGTTTCTTTGTCGGATGCGCCTTCCTGCTCAGACCAGTGTTTTTGCCCGTATGACAGCCCTTGCCCAGGCGCACAACGCCATCAACCTGGCGCAGGGCCTCATGGAGCTTCCGGCTGACCCCGCGCTCCTCCAGGAACTCGCCCATCAGGCTTCGGCTCCCGTCCACCAGTACACCCTTCCCATCGGTATGCCGATTCTCCGGGAGGTTGTCGCCCGCCTCTCCCGGCATTACTATGGCGTGCCTTATGACCCCGCTACCGAAGTTACCATTACCACAGGAGCGACCGAGGCTATCTATGCCAGTATTGCCGCTCTTACCCATCCCGGCGATGCGGTGGTTTTTTTAGAGCCTGCTTACGATAGTTACCTGCCATCCATTCGGATGGCCGGTGCCCGACCGGTACCCCTTCGTCTGGAGGAACCCACCTTTGCCATTCCCTGGGAAAAACTCGATAAAGCCTTTCAGCAGGGCGCCCGATTATGCCTCCTGAATTTTCCCCATAATCCCACGGGTCGCTGCTTGCATGACGAAGATCTACGCGCTTTCCGGCGCCTGAGCGAGCGCTATCCCGAGGTAACCTTCATCGTGGATGAGGCCTACGAGCTGATGGTCTGGGACTCTGACAGGCCTCTGAGCTTCCGTCGGGACCCCCTTCTCCGAGAGCGCTCGGTCATCATTGGCTCTCTGGGAAAGCTCCTGGGTATGACAGGCTGGCGCTTGGGGTATGTCCTGGCGCCGGAGAGCCTCACCACTACCATCCGAACCGTAAGGCAGTTCATTACTTTCTGTGCCCCTTCTGTACTTCAGGCCACTGCTGCCGCTTACCTTTCACAAAATATAGAACGAGCCACTTATTTTCATCCTGCCCTTCTGGAAAGAAGACAGCTCTGCCAAGAGTTTCTGGCTGAGTATACATCTTTCGTTGGTCTAACCTGTGAAGGGTCTTATTTCTTTCTCCTGCCCATCCGGGACCATACACAGGAAAAAGATACGGCTTTTGCAGAATATCTTACGCAAGTTTATGGAGTAGCTACGGTTCCGCTGAGTCCATTTTACCATGATGGACATGAGCCGGGGTATTTGCGACTGTGTTTTGCGCGGCCGGTAGAGGTACTCAGGGAAGGGATTCGTCGGCTGGGGCGGGCTTTTCCAAAGGAGGGTCGACCCAGCGGCCATCAGCCTTGATCAGCTCAATCAGCGCTTCCAGTGCTTCCGACTCATGTACGTTTTTGCGCACAATTTCTTTGCCCCGATAGAGGTGGATGGTGTGGGGGCCTGCCCCCACATAGCCATAATCTGCGTCTGCCATTTCTCCGGGGCCATTGACGATGCAGCCCATGATAGCGATTTTGAGGCCTTTGAGGTGGCTGGTGCGGCTGCGGATGCGGGCGGTAACCTCCTCTAAGTTGAATAGAGTTCGGCCGCAGGAGGGGCAGGCGATGTAGTCGGTTTTAGTGAGGCGCAGTCGGGCGGCTTGCAGGAGGTCGAAGGCGATTCGGGCAGCGGCAGCGGCGGGCCGCTCCCGAATAAGCATCCATAACCCGTCTATCAGGGCATCAGCCAGCAGCAGGCTGTTCTGGCAGGCGGCTTCTACGGCCAGGGCGTGGGCGGGACGGGGTTCTGGACTCTCCCGGGGCGGATCCAGGATGAAACGGGCCACCATAGGGGGATAATAGCCCCTCTCGGCGGCGTACAGCCGCATCCAGCGCATGGCTAAAGCCGGTAATGGCCCTTCTGCTTCCAGCACCCATACCACCTGACGCGCGCCCAGAAAGCTCAGGTCCTCCTGCAGAAGGTCCTCAGGCGTCAGCCGGACCCAGTTCAAGATAGGGTGCGTGAGAGTGGCGGTTTGCCAGCGACGCAGCGAATCAAAGTAAGGCGTGTCCTGCGGGCGAGCCACCTTTTCCCACAGCGGCGCATCAAAAATAAGGGGTGTTTCTGCGGGCAGGGTCTCTTCCGGTACCTGGCTGCCGACATAGATGTAGTCGGGTTTGCGCTCTCCTCCATAAAGCGACAATCCCGTAGGGCTCAGATGGTGGTCGGCCACCACGATGCCGGGCAGGTCGGCGCCGATATTTTGCACACTCCAGTGGCTGTACCGCTGGTAAGAAAGTCCCCGGGAAGGCCATCCGGGTTCGAGCAGGTCCAGCCTGATCCCCCGATAGCGCTCCGCAAACTGCACCAGTGCCTTACAGGTGGGCAGTTCGTTTTCAGGGGGTTCTGTGAGGGAGACGCGTACGGTATCTCCAATCCCATCTAATAGCAGGGCCTCAATACCCAGGGCGGACTTGATACGGCCGTCTCCGCCATCTCCGGCTTCGGTTACGCCCAGATGGATGGGGTACAGGCGGCCGTGAGCTCTGATTCGGGCTACTAAGTGCCGATAGGCCGCTACCATCACGACGGGATTGGAGGCTTTCATCGAAATGACGATATGGTAGAAGCCTTCGGCCTCGCAGATACGGACAAACTCCATGGCAGACTCCACCATGCCTTCGGGGGTATCGCCGTAGCGACTCAGTATCCGATCAGAGAGCGAGCCGTGATTGACGCCGATACGCAGAGCGGTACCGTATTCTTTACAGATGCGCACGAGGGGCGCAAAGCGGTCGTAGATGCGTTGCAGTTCCGCCTCGTATTCTGCATCCGTATAGTGAAAGGTTTGGAAGCGTTTTTTATCGGCATAGTTGCCGGGGTTGATGCGGACTTTTTCTACGATTCGGGCGGCGATTTCGGCGGCTTTGGGAGTGTAATGAATATCGGCTACGAGGGGAACCTTATAGCCCCGGCGGCGCAGTTCGGCCTTAATGGTGGCGAGGGCTTCGGCTTCTTTCTGGCTGGGGGCGGTGATTCGGACATATTCCGCGCCGGCTTCCACGAGCCGAATCGTCTCTGCCACCACTGCCGCAATATCCAGCGTGTCCGCCGTCGTCATGCTTTGCAGACGAATGGGATTCTTTCCCCCCACCGGCGTATCCCCAATCGGAACCTCCAGCGTGGGGAGCCGCCTCGGGGCCACGAGCGAAGCATAGTAGGCCTGTAACTCCTGTAAGTTTTTCATACGGGCAGCATAACAAAGTTAGGTAGAAGCGGCTGTGCATCGTCTACGAAAGCCTGCTATTCATAACTGGGGAGTGCTAACTTAGCATCGCTCTTGGGCTACAAAAAGCTCCGTGGAAGGGATTTTAGAGGAGGGTATCTATCACAAATTTAGCACTCCCCATAATTGTATCACTTAATCTTTTCGCTTGCAGTAAAAATGCCAGTAGGGGGGGTTATCTGAAATTCTAATCTCTTTGTAAGTGTCGGAAAGGGATTCTATTTCTTTTCGGCTAAATCGCTGCTCAATGCGCGTGAAAAATCTGTCATAAACATCTTGTTGGATTCTTTTGAGACTTTTACCAGCATAGACTTCATAGAGTGGGACCTTTGAAGCTAACCCGAATGGATGCAGGAGATGGCCCAGCCCAATAAAGGGTAAATAGAGGGTCATCATTAGAAACCAGCTGAGACCCTCACGCCAGAAAGACGAACGAATGGTAGAGAGCTTTTTTCGCAGAAGGTTCACGCCGGCTAAAAGCCATTGGAAGTACGCCGGTCTATTATCTAACGCATAATAAAGGTAAATAAGATGTTCTGGTGCGTAAGTGCTAATATGGCGTGCGGCTTCCAGAGCATTTATGGGCAAATGATGCAATACGCCTAAGCAGATGGCAAAGTCTGCGAAGTCTTTCCGGAAAGGCAGCTGCATAATATCTCCCATGAAGAAAAATGCATTATTCACATCTTTTAGGTTTTTTCGTGCTACGAAGATGGCTTCTGAGAAATCTATCAGGATCATTTCCCGGCAAATATCCTTGAGAAAGTAGCTCCATCGTCCAATACCACATCCTAAATCACAAAAACGCTTGCCTTTTAGAGAAGGCAGATCAACGAGATCAAAATAGGCCGCAAACTCGCGCTGATGCTCAGGTAGTATTTCAGAAAACCTTTGCCATTCGGCACCAAAAGTAAACTGTATGTCAGTAGCAATTATATCAGAAGTTGTTTTTTCTCCTGGCTCGTTTCCTAAACGCTTATAAACGAGTGGAGGATAGTCTGAAGGGTCTAAAAGGATTATCACATCGTCCAATACAGGATATACTTTTGAGCCGACAATGATTTTATTTTCATGTATTTCTACCGATCTTCCCCACAAATCTTCTAAAATGGCGATTTTATTGGCGTAATACATGCCATACAAAGGTACGGTATGAATGGTGCATGCGATCCTCCTGAAAAGCCTTACCTTTGCCCTATGAGCGTTACAGCCGAAGCGGTTAAGCGGCTCCGGGATGTTACAGGAGCCGGTATCATGGATTGTAAGAAGGCGTTAGAGGAATCTAATGGCGAGTTTGATAAGGCTATAGAGATTTTGCGCAAGAAGGGCCATAAGATGGCGGCGGCCCGGCAGGAGCGCACGGCGAGAGAAGGAGCTGTTTTCGCCGCCACGCAGAAAGGCATGGGACATCTGCTCCTCCTGGCCTGTGAGACCGACTTCGTGGCGCGCAATGCAGACTTCCAGGCCTTTGGAAAAGCCCTTGTAGAAGCCGCGCTTCAGCAGGGCGTCTCCTCCAAAGAGGAGCTAACCAGCCTGAAAATTAACAGCATCTCTTTCACGGATAAGTTAGCGGAGCTTACCACTCGCATAGGCGAAAAGATTGAGGTTGGGGATTGGGGCCGGCTGGAAGGAGAGTATGTAACGGCTTATATCCATCTGGGGGGGCGGATTGGGGTGCTGCTGGCGCTTCGGGGTACAGGCAATCTTCCCGAAGAGACCCTTTATGAGGTCGGTCAAAATATTGCCATGCAGGTAGCGGCGCTGCGTCCCATCAGCGTCAATCGAAATGGAGTCCCGCAGGATATCCTGGAAAAAGAAAAAGAAATTGCCCGGGAGCAGGCTCGTGCCGAAGGAAAACCCGAGCAAATCTTAGAGAAAATCGCTGTGGGCAAGCTGGAAAAGTTCTTCAAGGAGGTGGTGCTTTTAGAGCAGGAGTACTTTAAGGACTCTCAAAAGACAGTTGCGCAGTATCTTAAGGGCGTTTCTCCTGCCTTAGAGGTGGTGGGATTTTTGCGCTTTCAAGTGGGTGGCAAATGAAGTACCGGCGCATTCTGCTCAAGATGAGTGGGGAGGCGCTGGCGGGGGAGAGGGGTTTCGGGATAGAGGCGCAGCGGCTGCGATACTATGCGGAGGAGATTCGTTCTGTAACGCAGCTGGGCGTGCAGGTGGCGGTGGTGATTGGCGGGGGGAATCTCTTTCGGGGGATAGACGGGAGTGAGCAGGGTCTGGATCGAGCTCAGGCGGATTATATGGGAATGCTGGCCACTGTCATCAATGCCCTGGCGCTTCAAAATGCGCTGGAACAGATTGGAGTTCCTACCCGGGTACAGTCGGCCATAGAAATGGCCCGGGTCTGTGAGCCATTTATTCGGCGGCGGGCCATCAGGCACCTGGAGAAAGGGCGGGTGGTGATTTTTGCGGCGGGGACGGGGAATCCGTTCTTTACGACGGATACGGCGGCTACTTTGCGGGCTATCGAGATCGGGGCGGATGTGCTTCTCAAAGCCACCAAGGTAGATGGCATTTATACGGCGGACCCGACCAAAGACGAAAACGCTCAAAAGCTCTCCCATATCACTTATCAGGAGGCGCTGGATAGACGCTTAGCCGTGATGGACCTTACCGCTTTTACTCTTTCCCAGGAAAATCGCCTGCCCGTGATTGTCTTTAACATTCTAAAGCGAGGGGGACTCTACCGGATTGTTTTAGGCGAGGAGATAGGCACCATCGTAACAAGTTAAGCTATGAGCTGGTGGGAGTGGCTTGAGGCGGAGTGGTATGGACTTTCGATTTTGCGGTGGGTCGTAGCGGGAGCCCTCCTGATCGTTCTTTATCTTTTACGCAGGCTGATTGCGAAGGGTTTTTCGCGCCTCCTGTACTTTTTTGCGTTTCGCAAGCAGCTCCATATCACATCTGAGGAGTTGGAGCGTCTCATGCGCCCGGCCTGGATATTCCTTTTAGCGATTTCTACCTTTTATGCCAGTGCGAATATCATTCGCTTCTTTCATCTGCCGGCCACTTACCAGGAAATCATCAAGCGGATTTTTGAGGGATTGGCGCTTTTATCGGGGGCTCTGATTGCGAGTCGTTTGCTGGCTGTATTTGAGACGATCCTTCAGCATCGCTTCAACGAAAGCGGCGAGGTTTATAAGTATCAGCTTATCCATCCTCTTTTTACGGTGGGGCGTATCGTACTGTTCTTGATAGTTACGCTGTTGATTTTGCAGCACAGCTTTCGGCTGAATGTAGGGGCGCTTTTTACTGGGCTGGGATTGGGGGGGCTGGCCATCGCTTTGGCGGCTCAGGAGACCCTTCAGCACTTCATCGGGGCCATGGTTATTTTTACCGATCGGCCTTTTCAGATCGGAGAGACGGTGCAGCTGGAGGGGGGAACTGTCGGCACCATAGAGAAAGTGGGTCTTCGATCGACCCAGATTCGAACGGTTGAAGGCCTTCTGCTCATTGTGCCGAATAAAAAACTGGTTGACTCGCTCGTAACGAATATCTCGCGTACGCAGCGTCGCCGCGTGTGGATACGCATTGGACTTTTGTACAGCACTCCCTTACCTGTTCTGGAAAGTATTCAGCGAGACCTGCTAACGGAAGTCAAAGCGCTGCCTTTTATCGTTTCTGAGCCGGCGCCGCCTCAGGTGCTTTTCTCCAACTATTTAGACTCGGCGCTGGAGCTGAGTGTTATTGCTTATTTTGACCCGACCTATATCCATCCCGACACGAATCAACCCATTACACTTTTTCAGGCGCAGAGCCTGCTGAATGGTCTCATCTTGCAGGCGGTTCGGCGATATGCGCCGCAAACCGATTTCGCTTTCCCTACTCGTACTCTGCATGTGGCTGCATTACCGCCAGATTATGAAATTTCGCAAGTTTCACGCCTCAGGCAATAGTTTTCTTGTACTTTCGGAAGACCCTTATACTCTTTCTTCTGAATTAAGACGCCGTCTCTGTAACGCTCATTACGGACTGGGGGCTGATGGTATCGTGGCGATACGCCTCAACGACACGGAAAAAGAGCCAGACTTTGAGATGTTTTACTGGAATGCAGACGGTGAGCCGGGAAGCTTTTGTGGAAATGGTGCCCGGCTGGCTCTCTGGCTGGCTTATGAAGCCACAGGGAAAAGTTATTTTCGTTTTCTGGCGGCAGATGGGGCTCATGAGGGATGGATTGTGGAAACAGAACCGATCTGGATAGGGGTGACGCTGAGGCTTCGGCGATCGCCCCAGCCGCGGCCTGAGGGGGGTTACTGGGTGGATACGGGCTCTCCACATCTTCTTTTACCGGTGAGTAACTATGAAGAGCTCCGGCGCATATCTATGGAGTCCATGGCCAGACCTCTTCGCCAGGAAACCGCCTACGACCCCGGCGGCGTGAATGTGAGTTTTTATGCTCCCTGTGAGGAAGGCTATGCGATTCGTACTTATGAGCGCGGGGTAGAAGCCGAGACGCAAAGCTGTGGTACTGCCGCCGTAGCGCTCGCCGTGCTTTCCGGTAAGGAGCACCTCTCTCTATATCCTCCCGGGGGGCACCTGCTGGTTACTCGTCTCTCGGAGACCTGCTTCCGCCTTGAAGGCCCTCTCGTGGAAATCGCCCGGGGATGCTGGTGTGGTTTTTCCTGAGGCCATAGTCCCAGACCTAGTCACAAAGAGTTAAGTAAGAACTGTGAAGGCGCAAAAAGTGTTTAATTGGCTTGATGAGGAAGCGATCCGGGGAGGCTCCGAGATACCTTCTGGATTTGGCGAAAAAGTATAATCGAATGGTATTATGGGCCTGATGGATGGTTTATTCGGGCGAAAATCTATAGAAGCCGTCCCCTATTCGGACCTGGTAGAGGGGGCCAATGACGTGGTACTGGCGGTGCATGCGGCTCAGGGCACAGTGCTCTATGCCAATCAAGCCCTAACAGGGCTACTGGGGTATGAGCGAGAGGAGGTGATGGGACGAAGTTTTGCAGAATTGTGCGAGGCCAGTCAGGTTTTGCGCAGTGCGGAGCTCATAGCGGACGCCTGGGAAAAGGGCGGAGCCGTCTCCACAGAGCTTACCCTTCGCCATAAGACCGAAAAAGACTCCATTCCCGTAGAAATCAGCACGCGCGTAACTCAGGTGGGTAAAGCCCCGGCGATTATCCTGTATATTCGGGATATTCGGGAGCGCCTGCGCCTCACCCGTATGATTGCTGAGAAAAATCAGCAGCTTTTAGACAGTATCAGCTATGCCCGAAGGCTCCAGTTAGGGGCCCTTCCCCCCGCTATAACTTTCAAGAAGCTCTTCCCTGAAAGTTTTCTTCTGTACTTACCCCGGGATATTGTAAGCGGTGACTTTTACTGGATATCGGAGACTTCACGGAGTTATCTGGTGGCTCTGGGAGACTGTACTGGCCATGGGGTCCCCGGAGCCATGATGGTAATGCTCATGCTGGCTTTTCTGAATCAGGCCCTGGCCGATTTAGAAGACCCTTCTCCGGCCAGCCTCCTGACCTTTTTACATCAGCAGGTATGCCAGATCTTTGATACCGAGAAGATTCGGGATGGCGCCGACCTGATCATTTTAGAGCTTTTCAAATCTGAGCCTGTGATACGATGGGCCAGTGCCAATCGTCCTCTCTGGTGGATCGCCAGAGAAGAGTTTGGCGAAGAAAAGGGCGAACGCACCAGTATTGGTGGTTATACCGATCCCGAATATACCTTCTCAGACAGGCAGCTCATTATTCAGGAGAATGTATGCCTTTATATGTTTTCAGATGGATATGCCGATCAGTTCGGTGGCCCAGACTACAAAAAGCTCTCTACCGGTCGCTTCAAGCGTCTTATTCAATCAGTTGCTCACGAGCCGCTTTCTCAGCAGGGCGAGACGCTCCATCGCTTTTTCTTGGATTGGAAGGGAGACTGCGAACAGATTGATGATGTGCTGGTTATGGGTATAAGCTGGGGTAGACTCTGAAACTTATATCTTATGAGCGCTTTGAGCCTCAATACTTTGAAGCAATTCTGGAATAAGTACCCCATTCCTACTTATGCCGGGTTACTTTTGCAGGCAGGGGCCTTGGGGTATTCTCTGGTAGGTGGGCCTTATGGGGAATATGCGGCCTGGGCCGGTGCGGCAGGAAGTATGCTCATAGGTGCTGACTTTCAGCGTTTTACGGGACCCTTGCAGTATGGAGCGGCGTTTTTAGGGAATAGTCTGATAGCCTTTACGCTACCGGGAGGCTGGTATGCTCAGCTGTTTTTAGGCTGGCCGGCGCTCCTGCTCTTTGCGACGGCGCTGACGATACGGCAGCGATTCATGCATGTTTTTACTTATACCCGGTATCTCTGGGTAGAGCCGCTCATGCTGCTGATGGGAGCCGGTCTTCTCCTTTTAGCCGGTTACTGGGAAGGGGTATGGCCATGGGCGGGTTTTGTGGCGGGGCTTCCGGCAATGGTGATTTCCGGGGGGTATATCCAGGATGCCCCGTATATCGCTGCTCAATCCCGGCAGGGCTACGCGGTCAGGGTCGGTGATGTAGCCCCGGACTTTGAGCTGCCCAGCACCAGAGGAACGTGGGTGCGGCTACACGATTACTTTCCCCGGAATCCCGTACTGCTTCTCTTTGTGCGGGGCGACTGGTGCCCGGGATGCCACATGATGCTGCGCACCTACGAGCGCCACAAACACCGCTTCTACGAAAAAAATGTCATCATCCTGGGGATCGGCCCGGACCCCCTCGGCGTCAACCAGGCCATGATAGAGCGCCTGGGCGTCTCTTTTCTGATGCTCTCAGACGAAAACTTTACCGTTATCCGCCGCTATGGCAACGCCTACCATAATGAGTTCCTTCAAAAGACAGCCGCCGGCTATGAAGCCGGTATTCCTTTACCGGCGGCGTACCTTATCGACCGGCACGGGATTGTACGCTATATTTCCAGTGCCGAATATGTGGGCGAGTTTTTAGACCCGAATACTATTTTTCCCGTTCTGGAGCAGATAGAGGCAGGAGAGCCCTATGAGCTGGCTTCGGCCTGAGGGGGTCATGCAGATATTTATCTCCACTATTACAGAATAAGAAAACATACAGGTACCTACGGCAAAAAGCGTACCCGGGTTTGTTTATAAAGGGAGGTGACTGCGGGCGTGAATTCTCCGCTTTCCCTCGGGGATCAGAGCTGGGGTAAGAGGCTTTGTGTGAGGGATACGGAAGGCCGCTCGAAGGGCAGGTCTCGTCGTCGATGAGACGAGAGGGGCTTTTGTCCCCGAATCCCGAAGCCAGTCCTACCCCTCGTAGGAGCGGGCTTTTAGTGTGCCCCTACGAGGGGGCATGCCTGAGAAGAATTCCTGATTTTTCGGTATTAGATTGACGAAGTCCCTGAAAAGGCTCCTCTTGGCAATCAGGGACGGCCTTTAGCCAGGCTGGGGTCCCAGAGATCGGATGGGGCCTCTACCCATAGCGTGGGGGGCTGCGTGGTTTTGTCTAACTGCTTGACGAAAGGAGCGGGTATCCAGTAAGTTTCACCTTCAGAGCCCTGCACCACGAAAAAGTCGTAGGCTGCTCCGGGGACTATCTCCTGCAAAATCCCTTTGGGACCATCCTGAGCGTCTATTACTCGGGCGTTTTCTGCTTCAAAGTAATAGAAGTGACCTGGGGGTAAAGGCGGTAAGTAGGTTCGGGGAAGGTACAGGTGCAGACCTCTCAGGGTTTCGGCCGCATTGCGGTCATTTATGCCGGTGAGTCGCCCTCGCCAGATAGGTTCGGCTTTCGGGTCATCGGGACTTCTCTGATGGTGAGGCTGAATACTCGCTACTCGCTCAGGCTCTGCAAGCGAGGCGCCTGGAGCGGCTATCCAGAAGGTTTTCAACGGATAAGCCCGGGGGTTCTGAGCAAAAACTCGTATCAATACATGCCCTCTCAATCCATGGGGACGCGTAACTATTCCCCACAGGAAAAGCTCTGAGAGGGGTAGAGGGACTAAGCTTTCGCTTTTTGGGCGGCGCGTTTTTCTTTCTCGGCTTTCCAATTCTGATAGGCGGCTTCTATTTCTTCGGGGGTTTTCCCTTTTCGCCAGAGGTGAAGTTTCAGGAGTATGCCCTGTTTCGAGAGGATAGAACGGACGGTTTCGGTAGGCTGGGCACCGTTTTTGAGCCAGTGGAGGATGCGCTCTTCATTCAGGGAGATTTCAGGCGGATGGGTATTGGGATTGTAATACCCCAGCTTTTCTATGAAGCGACCGTCTCGGGGGGACCGGCTATCCGCCGCTACCAGATGAAAAAAAGCATAATGCGTACGGCCATCTCGGCGTAGTCTGAGCTTTACAGCCATGGGGTGCAAAGATAGAGAATTCCCTGCAGCTCATGATTTTCAAAACCTATATCTGTCGGAGTCCCGGGCCTTCGGGAATCCAGGAGAGGCACTTTATGTAGCATTACCTCGGGCTGGGCCCTCTCAAAAGCGCTTGTATGCCCGAAATGTTCGGAGAATATTAAGAAGACTGGCAAACTGTACATGGGGCTTCTGGATAGCCGTGGGATGATCTTATGAAGGGGATAGGTATACCGAGGCCGAAAAGTGAGGGGCGGAAGTAAGACGGAAGGCTTCCTTGTATTTCTTTGGGGTGTGCTGAGGCGACTGGCGTATCATAGTGCGATTTATGGGTTGACGACCGCTCTGGGCCGATTTCTCAACTGGCTGCTGACCCCCCTTTATGCGTATCGCCTGTCGGTGGAGGACTTTGGGCGGATGAGCGAGCTTTATGCGTATATGGCTTTTGGTACGATTTTGACCAGCCTCGGTATGGAAACGGCCTATTTGCGATTCAGTCGGGATGGTATGAGGGGAACTTTTTCCCGAAGTCTCTTAATCACCGTGCTGGTGGGTGCGGGTTTGGGACTAAGCCTTGCGCTTTTTGTGCCCTGGCTGAGTATCTGGCTCGGGTATGAGGGGCGTGCGGAGCTGCTCTGGCTCGCTATTGGCATCTGGACGGTGGATGCATGGGCCGGCCTGGCGATAACGCATCAGCGGGCGATAGGGGCACCCCTGCGCTACGCCGCTATTCAGATGACTCATGTGGCTATCCTGATTGCGCTCAATCTTTATGGGGTAGGCTGGAAAGGCTGGGGCTTGCCTTTTATTCTCACCGCCAATCTCATTGCTTCTCTTCTCAAGCTTTTCTGGGCATTAGCCTGGGCCCCCCTCAGGGAGAAGCCCGATTCTACTACTCCCACTACCTATGCCCTCTTTCGGTATGGTCTTATACTGGCGATCATGGGGCTTTTAGGCGCTACTAATGATGTGTTAGATCGGGTGCTCCTGCCGCAGTATAGTCGTATCGATACAGCCCTGTATAGTGCGGCATACAAGGTTGCAACCTTACTGGCGCTTTTTGTACAGGCATACCGTATGGCGGCCGAACCGATTCTCCTGCGAGAAGCCGCAGGCAATGCCGCTTTTTATGCCCGCAGCTGGGAAGCTTTTCATTTCGTTGGGCTTGCCGGCGTTTTGATTTTTTCGATGTGGGCAGAACCTTTGCTTACGACGCAGTGGGGGGGACTTTTGCCTGGATCTCTGCTGCCGTCCGCTTACTGGGAGGCGCTGGGGGTTATCCCCGTTCTCCTGATGGCCAACCTTCTCATGGGTTCGCTCGTGCAGGCTTCGGTGTGGTATAAGCTCCGAGAAAAGCCGGATATCGGGCTTCTCATCACTGCCGTGGGAAGTGTGATAACTATAGCTGGCAATCTCTACGGCATACCAAGGTACGGTTATATAGCATGTGCGGTTACGACGCTTCTGGCGTATGGGGCCATGGTGGGTCTGTCGGTAAGCCTGGGGCGGCGCAAGCTTCCGGGGGCTTTTCCCCTGGATGGCGTTTCCTGGGCGGCGGTGGGGGTTATCGTTTGCATCTGGCTGGGGCATGAGGAGTTTTTCTTAGCTCGTATGGGGTGGACAGTGATAGGGGGAATCTGGCTTATGGGCCTTGCGTACTGGCGCCTGAATAAAAAATAAATCTCATATTTCGGCATTGAATGCGCAGGTGATGGCCTTATGATGTAGCTTTGCGGAGTGGAGCGTCTCTTTTTGCCGGAGCCCATAGAGGGCCTGCGAGAAGTTCTTAAGAAGCTCCCTGGCATTGGGCCGCGGAGTGCGCTTCGATTGGTTCAGTATCTGATGCGGCATCCGACCCTTCTGGGTGGTCTCTCGGATGCCCTTTCCCGGGCCGCTGAGGAGGTGGATACCTGCCCGGAATGCGGCTTCTGGAAAGAAAAGGCGCAGCCGCTCTGCCCGATATGCGCAGACCCTCGCCGGGAAGAGCCCACCCTGTGTGTGGTGCGCGAGATAACGGATCTCATTGCTATTGAGCAGGCGGGTGTCTTTCGGGGACATTATCATGTGCTGGGAGGGGTATTAGACCCTCTGTCAGGGATTGGAGAAAAAGACCTACGACTGGACTCGCTCTGGAAACGGCTGCGCCAGAATACCTACCAGGAAGTCATTTTAGCGCTGGGCACCAGCCCGGAAGCCGAAACCACGGCCTATTATATCGTACGATCCCTGAGCGACTGGAATGGAAAAGTTACTCGTCTCGCCAGTGGCATTCCTGTGGGCACAGACTTAGCTTATGTAGATGCGCTCACATTGGTACGATGCTTGCGTGATCGCCAATCCTTCCAGGTATGAGTTCCGTTCAGCTTTCTGTCGTCATTGTAAGCTATAATGTCAAGTATTTTCTGCGGCAGTGCCTGCAATCGGTGGAGCGGGCCTTAGAAGGCATATCCGGCGAAGTCTGGGTCGTCGATAATGCATCTGTGGATGGAAGTACAGAAATGGTAAAAAGTGAATTCTCATGGGTGCACCTCATCGCTAATGACACCAATGTGGGTTTCGCTAAGGCCAATAATCAGGCTATCCAGCAGGCCCGTGGTCAGTACATCCTCCTTCTCAATCCCGATACTATCGTTCAGGAAGATACCTTTCACAAAGTACTGGCGTTCTTTCGCTCACACCCAGAAGCCGGTGCCGTGGGTGTCAAGATTATTGACGGTAATGGCCGTTTTGCTTATGACTCTCGTCGGGATTTTCCATCAGGATGGAATATCTTCACTAAAATTACCGGGTTATATCGCTTATGGCCAAAATCAAAGCTCTTTGGCGGCTATCACCTTTCTTACCTTCCTGAAAACGAAATCGCTCCGGTACCTGTCCTCCTGGGTGCTTTCATGTGCGTGCCTAAAAAAATCTTAGATGAAGTCGGCCTCTTAGACGAACGCTTCTTCATGTATGCAGAGGATATAGATCTATGCTATCGCATTGCTCAGGCAGGCTACACCAACTACTACCTTCCCACCACGCAAATCATTCACTTCAAGGGAGAGAGTACCAAGCTGCATTCGCTCTCGTATGTGCTGACCTTTTACAAGGCGTCTCTTCAGTTTATTCAGAAGCATTATCGGGGCTGGAAGCGCTGGCCTGCGGCTCTGCTGTATCAGGTGGGTATAATTGTGGCCGCATCGATCTCCACGGTAAAACGTATTTTTCATAAGGTAGTGCTTCCCTTTACCGAGTGGGCCATCCTCTGGGCTACAGGGTATGGCCTTACGGCCGCCTGGTCCGCCTCTACGGGTAAGGTCTTTCCCAACTTTTACTACACCATCATCCTGCCCTTATACGCTTTGTGGCTGGTGATAGCCCATCTTGTATTCATGAACTACACCCCTCCTTACCGCATTAGAAAAGTGATTGGTGCGGCGATGAGCGGCTTTTTGTTGATAGTTCTCACGGGATATTTTTTGGCACCGATAAACTATTCGCGTTTTATTGCGGGGGCGCTGGCGTTTGGTGCCATTCCGCTGGGGCTGATAATTCGGTCGCTTCACAACTGGCTCCGCCAGGGGCGCCTCCACCTGACGGGGGAAATCTCCCAGCGCGTACTGATTGTGGCGGCTCCTGAGCACTTTCGGCGTCTCCGAAAACTCCTTTTTGAGGATATTCGCTACCCTGCGGAGTTTTTAGGGTATGTCAGTCCGACCCCGCATCCAGAAGCCCTTGGCACCCTAGCTCAGCTCCCTTCTATTGTAGAACATACCAATGCCGAAGAGCTGGTCTTCTGTAATGCCAGCCTCTCCTCTCAGGAAATCATTACCCTGATGACCCGTTATTTCTACAAGCGCCTTAGCTTTAAGATCATTCCTCCTTATGCCGACTATCTTATTGGCCCGCAAAGCATCCTTGTGAGTCGATATTCGCTTCGGCTTTATTTGCGCCTGCACCAGCCCGAGGTACTTTTCCAGAAGAAACTCTTTGATATGGCGGCGGCGGTGCTTCTCTTGCTGAGCTATCCATTTATATTCTGGATTTATCATAAGCCGCTTGCGGCGCTCAAAAGCCTTCTCGGCGTGCTATCGGGTCGTTATCACTTCGTGAGCTATAGCGAAATCCCTACCGAAGAGATGCCCCTACTCAAAGAAGGGCTTCTCACGACCGATTTTTTACGGACGCATTATCCCCGCACCCTCAACGCCGATCTCCTCTATGCCCATCGGTACTCTGTACTTTTAGACTGGAAAATTCTCATGCTCGGCCTGCCCCACTTAGGAACGGCTCGTTAGTGCGCCTTCTCTGGATAGTTTGTTTGACAGCGGCCTGCCAGACCTACTCTGAGCCGCCTGGAGAGTTCATCCGCTACGGGCATTTGAGTCTTTATGCCGAGACCGTACCGGTATGGGACGAGACCTGCCTCCAAAAGGCCAGCGCCTTCTCCCACTGGGCTATTTCACTGGTGCTTCAGAGAGACCGCGTACTGGATGTGCCGGAATGGGTGTCTGGTCATCGTTATGCGCTCGCTGCTGCCTGTGAGACTTTCTCTCCTGACCTTCTTATCATAGAGACGCCTTCCAGTGACAGTCTATTTTACCCCACTGACAGTCTCGCCCGGGAAGCCTGGCAAAACACTTTGAAGATATGGCTCTTAGAAGATTTGCTCCCCACCATTTCTACCTACCCGAGTCTCATGCGAGTAGCCTGGGGTAAGGGTTTTATCGGTTTAGCTTTGCCCGAGCGTTTCTGGGAAGAGATTTTGCGCGCAGCCCGCCAGGACGCCCCTCATATTCAGTGGGGCTTCGTCTCCGACAAACCTGCCTTCATACCCCTGTACTCGTACTGGGATTTCACAGGTATATTCATAGAGGCCCATCTTTCCCCGGAGATTACCTTCTCGCAGTCGCTTCAAAAGCCAGTCTTATACTTCCTGACCGATAAAGATTTTCCTCTCCACAGCCTTCCTCGTCATGTTGTCGCTTCTCTGGTATTTTATTCGAAGCATCACCTGCCCACTGCCTGTCAATAGTACCACAAGACGGGGCAAGAACCTTAGAGACTGTCTAGCATTTGTCCATCCTTGCTATCCGACGCACCAACCACCGCACACAGGCCCACTCTATCCAGGAAGCCTCTACCTCGCACAACCCATCATAACAGCGCGATAAACGACGACAACCCATTATCCATGCAAGACTGCGTTCCACCAGCCACCGACGGGGTAACACCACAAAACCTACGCTCC
>Ga0197142_1000746_pt1 | contig 30350 bp, 33 predicted proteins | sample GBS60_MetaG_FD_148614 | JGI IMG/M metagenome (GOLD analysis project Ga0197142, IMG submission 148614) | Sediment microbial communities from Great Boiling Springs, Gerlach, Nevada, United States - GBS 60_MetaG | ecosystem: Environmental > Aquatic > Thermal springs > Hot (42-90C) > Sediment...
GGAAAGCAGAAAACCGAAGAGGGCTACCTTGGAGAAAGTAGGGTGGAACCCGAGGATAACCAAGGAGTGTTAATGCCATCAACGACAGTTCCAGAATCACAAGCCATTGCGCTCCAGTACTGTACCTACAAGTATTTCGAGGGACTAGGCTACAAGAGCCTACTCACGCAGTACGAGGAAGCGCAAGTCAACTAAGGAACCGCCGTATACCGGACGGTACGTGCGGTGGTGTGAGAGGACGCTGGGTAAATTACCTAATTACCCAGCTCCTACTCGATTCGACGTGCCTCTTGGCAATATAATATTTATGTAAAACTCTTTAAACCACAATAATTCATTTGAACGATTCAAACACTTTCAAAGTCTAAATTGTATATATGTGAGATAAAAAAAGAAACACCAATGGAATATCAGTGTACTGTATAATAACTGGAAACATAGATTTCAGCCAGAGTAAAATAACAAGACATGTTTTCGACCTGTGGAAAGAACAGAAATAATGAAAGGAGGGCAGATGAAAGCATTACTTTGCTTTCACGTCCGAACTGATAGGACGAGTACGATTAGTTTTATCTGAATGGAATAATAATATTGAAACATCAAAGGAGGGAATTATATGAGAAGAACTTGGATAATCATGTTATAAATTTTTATTTTTCTTGCCCTGTTCTTCTCATGTTTACAAAAACCTATTGTAGTTAAAAGAAAAGTTAATGTTCAAGTGAACGTGACACCTATGGAAAGCATAGGGATAAAGTCTTTTGATAAAAGCTTAAGAGCATTCGAAGATGAGATAAACAAGGTGTATCTGTCCGTAGAAAATTCCGATGGAGAAACTGTATATTCTACCGAAACATCGCAAAAACATAATATATCATTCCGTTTTACACTTGAGTATGAGGGAACTTATACGTTTAAGGTAGAAGCAAAACGTGTAGACGGAAGTCTTGTGTTTAAAGGTGTCAAAACCAAAGAAGTTAAGTATGATCAGGAAAACCTCGTTCAAATCGACGCTTACTTTGAAAATGGAAGACTGAGAGCAAATATAATTATTGAAAACGAGATATGGGAAAGATATTCTGTTGAATGGTCAACGCTTACTGTTTATAAGTCACCAAAAGAAGATTTTCCAGAACCAATCGAAGAAAGAACCTTAACATTTGACGCTTCCGAAGTAATATGCTACTTTGATTTGTATCCCGGTGTATATGATGTTGAATTCAAAATTTTCTTGAGAGCAAAAGATGTGAATATAGAACCTTATGAATGGACAAACGAAAATAGTCCAACTCTTATTTCAGTTCAGATTTCTCCTTCAAAGATTAAGCCCATTATCACAACCGTCTTATTTGATACAGAGATAAAAGTAGTTATGAATTCATCTAATATAGATGTTCCATATATACGGCATGTCCAAAACTTTAATGGAACGTATAACATAGGTAGAAATGAATTAGTACTTATTTGAGAATATCCTGAGCAATTTGAATCAACCCCTACATTTTATATTTACAAAGAGATAAACGGCAGTTACTATGAATACGTTGGAAAGACATTAGAACATGCGTTTACGATTTCTGACTTAACACAAGAAGAATTTGAAAGAATAAGCGGTTTAGCTATTAACGTAATGGCAGGAGAAAAACAGAGTGGCTTCACAACACTTGAAAAATTAAACATCAATATAATTTCATCACAGGCAATATACTACAAGAATTTCGCCATAACGAAGGATTCCTATGCATGTGACTCAGACTGGGATGCAGTTGTTCAACAAATTTTCGGAAATGAATACAGAGTTGCTGACTGGAATGATCTCAAAGCATATTACAGCTCTACTGGAAACATTTTAGAATTGCTTGATGGTTTAGGAATGACAAACTACAAAGACAATGCATTCGTTACTTGTAATGGTCAACGTATTTGGTCATCTGGAAGATATTACTTTATTGAAAGACACAATCATAACCTACCAAGTTACTTTTTAGCTCACGACAATATTGATAATTACGCTGTCTCATTAGATTCATGGAATATTACAACTAAAATATTAGCTATTAGAAAGTAGTTATCAACATGCTCATAGAAAATCATTTTAGATATTTATATCACTACCTTTAACACATTTATCTCAATAAAGCCCTCCAGCTAAAATGCGCTGGAGGGTTTTTAATCTTTTGGTAATCTCATTCCTTCCTATAAACCACCCACGATGTTGGTGTTTCCCAGAGCCTTACTTCGCTAAGTTTGTATCTTTCTGTTGTCAGGTGCTTTTCCAATTTATCCCATATCCACTCTGCGATGTTTTCAGCACTTGGTTGAGATATTATTTCGTTTATGTAAGCATGGTCTAAATAATTTAGCACTTCTTTCTTTACTATCTCTTTTAATTCAACAAAATCGATGACCATTCCTTCTTCGTCTTTTTCACCACAAACGACAATTTGGAGTTTGTAAGTATGCCCATGTAGTTTTTCACACTTTCCATGATATTGTACTAAGTTGTGTGCAGCGTCAAACGTGAATTCCTTAACCACGCACAACATAATGACCACTCCAATTTTTCATCTGAGTTGAGTCAAACTCAATTGGAAATTTGATAGGTTTGTTCTCAAGTGCGGATTGGTATATCGCCAAAACTATTTCAACCGCTTTTCTACCTTCTTCACCTGGAATCTTTGGTTGCCTGTCGTAAATTATCGCTTCGTAGAAATCTCTGTAAAGTGGAACATGCCCAAAGCCATAAACTGTATCTGGATCAGGTAGTTCCATAAATGGATGGCTATCTTCACCTGGGAATTTCCACACTTGTATCTTATTAACCGCAAGACCACCGATTACAACTGTTCCTCGTTCACCAAATATGGAGAGTGTCTCTTCCAAATTCCTTGGATAAATTGTCGACGTACCTTCAATAATACCAACTTTTCCGTCTTTGAATTTCACAATTGCTCCACCAAAGTCTTCCGCTTCAATGTAAGGATGTTGAAAGTTACGAATTGCTCCGTATACTTCATCTATCTCTCCTCCGAGCATCCATTGTAGTAAATCAATGTTATGTGTGCATTGGTTCATAAGCGAACCACCATCAAGATGCCATGTTCCACGCCATGATGCTTGCTCATAATAATTCTTGTCCCTATTCCATCGAATATTCGCCACCCCGTAGTTTATGTTACCAAAGGCTCCACTTTCAACTTTCTTTCTCAATTCCACTATTGGTGGGTTAAACCTATTTTGGAAGCACACTCCTAATTTAACATTATTGTCTTTTGCAGTTTGAATCATTTCATCTATATGTTTTGTGGAGAGTGCCATTGGCTTTTCCACAAGTACATTTATGCCGTTCTTCAAAAATTCCATCGAAATCTCGTAATGATAACCACTTTCTGTAGCGATCGCAACAAAGTCAATATTCTCGCTGTTAATTATATCCTCATACTTCTCATATACCCTTGGCAAATAACCTACCCTTTCTTCTATCGAATTCGCACATTTATCTGCTTTTTCTTTTACAACATCGCAAACGACCACCGCTTCTATAACATCTGAGTTTTTCACTATCGCCTCAACATGCTTCGATGAACCTATCCGTCCACAACCTATAAGCGCCATCTTCAATCTCTTCTCACTCATTTTAAAAATCATCTCCTTCCAATTATTTTTCATTCATTGAATGAACAAATCATCTCTATTATATCATAAAAAGTCCCTGAGACAATATCCACAAAATAGCTAACATTGCTCAGGGACTTTTTGGATTTATTATTTTATTGGTCTTTTCTCTGGAACTCCGACTTTTCGGGGATACTTTTCGGGGGTCGGAGCAAATTTTTCAAAGACTAAAAGGAATCTATCCTTTCCTCTTATCGAGTACTCTCTTATTTCAAGTAACTTAACACCGAGTTCCTTCATTGCAACAACTGATTGTCTAAGTTCTTCATTATATCCAGGACCTTTGTAGAGCAAAATCCTTCCACCAATTCTTACATATGGGGCAGTGAGTTCCAATACGGTGGCTATCTTTGAGACGGCTCGAGAGGCAGCACTATCAAAGTATTCTCTGTAATCACCATTATTTTTAAGTTCCTCAGCTCTGATGCACAGAAAGTCGAGATTTTCAATTCTTAGTCTTTCGCACAATTCTTTTGCATATTCAATCTTTTTGCATATGCTATCTATCAATAAACCACTTACATCATACTCTACTGCAAGAAAGACACCGGGGATACCGCCACCTGTACCAACATCTAAGAATTTTTCTCCAAGGTCTTCTCGTTTTACTGCAAAGACAGAATCTTTGTAGAGATAGTGATATGCTTCTTCAAAATCTTTGTATCCAACAAGATTTATTGGTGCGTTTATCAGTTCTTCAATGTATTTTTTCACAATTTCTATTTTTTCCATCGCGAACCACCCTAAAATAGAATTTCATCACGTCCAACGGTACTCTCGCACGCGCAATAGGTTCATTAAGCCATCTGTAAAACCATTCAAGTCTCAGTTTTTGGAAAAGTTTCGGTGCACGCTTTTTAACACCTGATATAACATCAAAACTTCCACCAACTCCCATGGCAAGTTTGAATGGGAGGTTGTGATGTTGGTATATCCACAGCTCTTGCCTTGGAGTTCCCATTCCAACAAAGAGTAAATCAGGCTTAAGTTTCCTTATCTCATTCGCAGGTGCTTGGTCTTCAAAATAACCATGGTGATACCCCACAACTTTCACACCACGAGATTTTAGCACTTCAGCTGCTTTCTTAATAACATCGGGCTTAGCACCGAGTAAATAAACGCTCCAGCCTCTTTTTATTGATTCGTTGCAAAGGTATTCCATCGTGTCTATTCCAGGGATTCTATCGGTATCGATATTGCAATGTCTTTTTATTGCCCAGACAACTCCAGCACCATCAGGTAGGTGAAATGAGGCTTTTTTTAAAGCCTCCGTGTAATCTGGTATTTGTTCTGCTTTCAAAAAGATTTGACTGTTGAGTGTTACAACAAAGAGTTTTTCTCCTTTTTCTATAAGTCTAATAAGATGATTTCTTACCTCGTCTGCTTTTCCGCACAGAACCGGGTAGTCATAAAATTTGACTTCGACCAATCTTTCACCACCAAATCTACAGATCTTTTTTCTGCCTACTAAAAAATCTGGGTCGGTATAACCCGACCCTTTCTTTGGGGATTGAATCCGCAATGATTTTTTGGTGCCGAGGGCGGGATTTGAACCCGCACGGGTAACCCCACATGATCCTGAGTCATGCGCGTCTGCCAATTCCGCCACCTCGGCAATCTCACCGTTGTATAAATCAGTAAGATTATAACATGAAAGGTCGAAGTTTTCAAGATTCACATGATCAGAAATATGGCTCAAGCAATCCAATAATCACTTTAAAGTTTCCTTTATGGTACTGCCCTTCTATGTAAAGCTTGTCAGTCATTCGCATTCCAGGAGGATCCGGTACATAGAATCTCAAGTTTATAAAAATACTATCCGTTATATTTGAAAAAGTCGTAAAATCGCTTAAGTATCCAATCTGAACTAACATCTGCTTGTTCTGAATACCAAGTGCTGGTCCATACATCAATGTAAATTGGGAAAAATCATAGGTCGCGTAAATCATTGGACCTATTTCAAATCCTACTTCAGTACTAAAGTATAATCCCCCTATTATGTTCCAAACTTTTTCAATTGTGTAGTCTGCATTAATCGATACGCCAGTATCTTCGTACCCAATTCTTAAAGCCCAGTTATTTAATGTGCCATAGTTGTATCCAACTCCAATGTTGAAATATCCAAAAGTGGTTGTTAGGATTAGAAGTAAGAAGACTGCATATAATTTGAGACACTCCGCTCTACTCATAAAATCCCCCCAATAGATTCTTAGTTATTTAATATCAAAAGTCACTTTACAACAAATTTCTCAAATTCCAAAACTATCTTCTCATCCGTCTTATTGTTAAGTATCTCTATTCTCTTTGGTGTTGCTTTTTCAACGTATAATCTTACTGTTATGGGTTGGACTCCAAACCTCGCAAGTACTTGCGCGTTTTTGGGTTTAAACTCTATATACTTCGACATTGTGGTTACATCAAAGAGTGGAGTCGATAAGAAGTCTGTTATGGAAATGAGTACATCGTTAACCTGGGACACATTCTGAATAGTTGCCTCCGAAGATTTGTATTGCTTGTACACGTAATCCGTCTTTCTTGAGACAATATCATATTTTATCACTATGTCTTTAAGCACTTCCGGTGCTTTGAGATAAAATGTGAAGATTTCAAGGTTTTTGATTTTCATGTCAAACAAAAATGATATTTTCTTTCTCTGTTCACCATCAATAACATCAAAAGTAAGATTAGTAGTTATATCAAAATTTCTGCTACCAGCAAGTTTTTCTATAAAATCATAGACACTTAATGCATTTTCCATACTTATATTTGATTCTTTAGAAGATTGTGAATAAGAAAGTGTTGCCATACATATAATTAAAAAGAGAGCTAAAACACCAATTACATTTTTATAAACAGAACGCAAGTTATACCACCTCTAATTATCTTTTTATCTTTTCGCTTTTGAATTACTATCGTCTGTTATTATTATGAGAAAGTCTATTGGAAAGAGTACTTTTTTTCCACTTTTCGTAAGTTCACCAATAATGGCAAGGTATTTAGATACGTAATCCAGCCTATTTTCAACATATACAACTTCAAACTTTCTGTCTTGAAATACTTCTGTGAGCATCTTTTCTATATATGAATTCACCCCCTCGTTTTTTCTTAATATCAGTACAGTATCCTTTTTAATATCTACGTTAACACCATCATAAAAAATATTATTCGGAGAGTATCCTTTTGATTTGAACAATTCTTCGAGCGTCTTACCAAATTTCTGGGTACGCTCAGCTGTGTTGTTAATAATGTAAAACCTATATTTTTCTTGTAGTTTTTTCTCACCTGCGGTAAAACTTGCTCGATACTGCTCCATTTTTGTTTCATCTATATATAAATTACCATCCTCAGCTATGTAAAACGGAAATGGCACGCTATCTATCTTAAAATTGTTTTTTATTTTTGAGAACATGTAGACAACCTCACCAATTTCCAAGTTAAATTCGGTTCGTTCTCTTATTTCCTTGTAGAGTGCGGTCAAAGAAAAGATATTTTTTTGGAGCGCTTTCTGTGCCAATTTTTCGATTATTACCCTTTGTTTATCAAGTCTTCCTATATCTCCTTCCGCGGTTTTTCTAAAACGCAGATACGCTAATAGTTCTTTTCCTTTCATCTTGTAATACCCAGGCGAAAAGTTAACTTCGAGATTCTGGGCTACATCTTTATAGTACATAGGTCTATCTACAAAGATTTCAATGGGCCCAAGTTCATCACCAAGAAACTTAAAGATGTCGTAATCAACAATGAAGTATCTTCCTATTTTTAAGCCTGTTAAAGTTTCTATTCTACTTTTGAATTTTTCTAAACCTTCTTTTTGAAAGTAAGCATTTATCTTTTGGCCTTCGATAATAAGATCTCTCGGAATACTCGATATAAGCATTCTCTTTTTCTCAAGATCTACACTTGCAACAAGAACCACATCGGTTCTTCTTGTTCCACCGATGTCTTTGTCTAATCCGAGGACGAGTATATTAACTGGATCCTCCGTAGGGATAAAGAACATATGCAAGAAGACTTCTATCCATATTGTAGAGACGAATAGCGCTGCAGCTATGCCAATGAATATAACAAAGACATAAAGGACATTTCGCATCTTATTCAATTTCTCCCCTTACCCAACCTATGTAAGGAAGATTTCTATATTTTTCGTTATAATCAAGACCATACCCTATAACAAATTTGTCCTCTATTTCAAATCCAATAAAATCTGGAGTTACTTGTGGTGTACGCCCAAGTTTTTTCAAGAGGGTTACAACCTTTAAATCTGCTGGTCGATACCTTTTAAGGTATTCAAGTATATACGAGAGTGTCAAACCTGTATCAAGTATGTCTTCTACTACTATGATATGTTTACCTTCAATAGGCTCGTCAATCCAGCTCTTTACTCTTATCCTTCCTGTAGAAGAAACACCAGAATAGCTTGAAACTTGAATGAATGAGTATTCTACATTCATATCAATATTTTGTACCAATTCACTGAAAAAGTGAATTGAACCTTTAAGAACGCAGACCGCATGAAGTGTATCCGTTTTGTCTTTGTATTGCTCCGTTATCTCTCTACCAAGTTGTTTGATTCGTTCTTTGAGTTGTTCATTTGATATCATTACCTCAACCAAAGTAATCCCTCCTGTCAAATGCACTATTCTCCAGAAACTATAACACCTGCACAAAGAACTTGAGAATTGTCATAAAAAACAGCTATTTGACCTGGTGTTACTCCAAAAGCAGGTTCGTCGAAGGTTACGTAAAGCTTTCCATCTTTGTGCTTCACACTGCAACCAATTTCTTTGAATTTCTTTCTGATTTTTACTGTTGCTTTGAACTCGTTTGGAATTTCTTCTAAGTACCAATTAATATTGGAAACTATCATCTTCTTTTCGTATAACTCTTCAACTGGTGCAACTAAAATGAAGTTTCCATCAACATTTTTCGCTTTAACGTATAATTTACTTCCAGCAGCTATTCCCAGTTTTCTTTGTCCTATAGTGTAAAATGGTAATCCATCATGTTTACCAAGTATCTTACCTTGAGTGGTAATAATATTACCTTGTTCAACTTTAATTCCGTGATCCGCAAAAAATCCCTTAAGGTCGTTGTCTGGTAAGAAACACAAATCTTGCGAATCAATTTTTTGTGCAACATGAATTCCCTGTTCTTGAGCAATCTTCCTTATCTCATCTTTTGAATAATTTCCATTTGGTAATAATATTTTCGATAACTTTTCCTTTTTTATAGAAGCAAGAAAATATGATTGGTCCTTTGCCTCATCAACAGCCTTGTAAAGTTTACCATCGATAATTCGTGCGTAATGACCGGAGGCTATATAATCCATACCTTCACTTAATGCAATATCCATAACGGCACCAAACTTGATGTAATCGTTGCAGAAAAAACACGGGTTGGGAGTTTTGCCATTTAGATTCTCGTTTATAAAGTAATTTATTATTTTTTCTTTGAAAATATCCTCAATGTGAACTATTTTTATTGGGACATTGAATTTCCTTGCAATCATCTGCGCATCATACGTATCAGATGGGCTACAACATACTTTGTGTTTTATCTCTTTTAATAAGTACAATTCGTCTCTGACTGTCTTCATGTGGTATGCTGTAACGTCATAGCCGTCTTTCAAAAGCAAATAAAGAGCGACGGCACTATCAACACCGCCACTTAACAATATTCCCACTTTTATTTTTCTCTTCTCTGTATTCAAATGACTCAAGCATTACACCTCGCCTTGTAGTCTTCTATCAGGGTTTTGAGTTTTATATTCTTTAAAGTCTCCTCCATCTTTCCAAGTACAATCTCCCATATTGTGTTCACAGTACACGTTTCTGGACTTTCATTTTCACTTTCAATAGCTACAAAGCATTTAATAGCATCCTTAGGATTATCGACTGCAGAAACAATATCATATACCGTTATTTCACTTGTATCTTTTGATAACTCGTATCCACCACCTCTACCACGGTAGGCTCTCAAAATACCGTTACGTGCAAGGTCAGCCAATATCTTCTCCGCAAATTCTAAGGGCAACTTTGCTCGACACTTTTTGACCAGTTCGCGAGCGTTCATCCTTTTGTTCTCAATACCTATTAATATCATTATCTTCATAGCATATTCACTCTTCATTGTAATTGCCATTCTCTCACCTTCTTACTTTTTCACTTGTTCGATTCCGTTTTGAGCACGTAAACTACATGTGGTGAAATACCTTTGTTTAAGGCAAGTCTCACATCGCTTACATAAACATCTATTCTGTGTCCTTTTATCGCACTCCCTGTGTCCTCAGCTATGAAAATAACATTAGATAGCGTTGGTATATATACAAGCGAACCGATGGGAATAACATTCGGATCGACGGCTATTGAGAGAAATTGCTTCGGTACTCTACCATTTCTTGCTATTCTAAATGTAGGATGGTTTGGTACTTTACCATCGTCCCATTCTGAATAGAATGTTACTGTAAAGATACCTTTATACTCTGTAAAGAGCCTTATCGGATCTCTTGGTTCACCTTCTATATAGAGCTCGAAGTGAAGTATGTCAATAACTTGTCCAAGAGGTTTATCCGTGCTAACAAAATTACCAACTTCTAAGGTTGTAGTGATACCACTATATAGTGTCATAATCATGTTTCCGTGATCTATGGTTAGAGTGTTATTATCAACGCTGAGTACTTTTCCTGGCAGTATTGGGTACACATCTTTACCTTTTGCATAAATATCCATTCCTATTGTCTTAAAGCCATTCCGTTCTTGACCGTGATAGGCCATAATATCCGTTGGGTTTATTTTTAATGGGGTTCTAACATATGATTTTGGATCACCAACGGGTATCTTTATTACTTGACCAATTGCTAACTTTGTTGGATCTTTTATACCATTTGTGTCGATAAGTGTGTTCAGGCTAACTTTGTACGCATTTGCAATTGAACTGAGGGTGTCTCCAGATTTCACAGAATATAATATATATCCCGTATCTATTCTTAGTAGTGTTGCTACTTCAATACTTTGTATCGCTCTTTTAATATCATTTATCTGTTCTTGAAGTTGTTTTAAAAAGTCAATATCGCTTTGGCTGATATTCAAATTCATATTACGTTGAAGATTTCTAATTTGAGCACTAAGAGAATCTATGTCTTTTTGTAAAGATTCAATATGATTAACCTTACTTTCCAGAGCGGAAATTTTATTTTGAACAGTACTGTAATTCTTTTCACTTGTGCTAATCTGTTTTGAAAACTGTTCAGTCGAATTTTTCAGATTTTGAAAAGAGCTTTGTAGAGAATTTTGCGATTTTTCAATCTGGTTAATCTTTGATTCTATCTTTGAAATTGAGCTCTGTAATTCTGTGATTGAATTCTTGACCGAAATATCTTGAACTTGTTTCTCTTTTTGTGATGTTTTATTATCGGATAATGCCTTTTCTATGTTTTCGATGCGATTTTGTATGCTCTCTGTTTGCATACTTAAGTAAAGATAACTTCCAAGTGGAGCACAGGAAGAAGATACAAGTAAAAATATAGCTATATTAATAAACACTATGAAATGTAGCACATTTTTTCGATTTTTCATCATCATTTTAGCTGGTTCTTTATACTCTGCCACCTATCTTTCCCTGCCTTCGCATAAAATGATGTTGAATTTCTGTAATTGTTAACAAGCATCGAAAACCATTTTTTTGTATCTTCAAGCTTACCCAATCTAAACGACAGTTCTCCAAGATAGAACAAAATCATCGGTTCTTTCTCGGCATCGACATAGCTATTTGTAAAGCAGTCTTGGAAGTTTACAAGCGCATGCGCCAAAGCTTTTAGCTCGTTTTCTGTGTTGGATATTTCTCTATAAAGCCAACCCATTTTTAAATACATTTCCGCAACTTTGCAAGGTTGTTTTTTTGCTTTGTAAAATAGCGTAGCAAGAGCATATGATACTATAGCTGTCATATGATCTCTTTCGGTGGAAAATGTAACATGCTGTGGAACTTTTAGTTCTGTTTGAATTTTTCTAATTTCTTCTAAGTAAATCGGAGAAACTTTCTGTTCGAATTCCGGTTCGAGTGCCGAATAGTAGCACTGAGGACAAGTAATAACAGAATAAAGCATTGGATTTATTCCCTCATAATTAGGTTTTAAATCTTCATCGTAATCTTTCACTCTTATTTTGTCAATGAATACCTTCTTAGACGGCGATACAGTTCCACAAATCGGGCACGTGTATTTCTTATCCCATAGTATTGGATTCTGACTCATTATTTTCATCTCCCGACATAAGCGCTTCCACAAAGTCTTTAGCATTGAATGGTTTTAAATCATCTATTCCTTCGCCGACTCCTATAAACTTTATCGGAATTCCAAGTTCTTTTGCGATAGCTATAGCTATACCCCCCTTAGCTGTACCATCAAGCTTTGTAAGTACTATTCCCGTTACATTGACGACTTCTTTGAAAATCTTTGCTTGTTGTAATCCGTTCTGCCCAGTAACCGCGTCCATTACCAGAAGTACTTCATGAGGAGCTGTTGGAACTATTTTTTGTATAACTCTATGGACTTTTTGTAATTCGTCCATGAGATGCTTTTTATTATGCAATCTTCCAGCGGTATCAAGGATTACAACATCTTTTGCTTTCGAAACAGCATGATTTACTGCATCATACGCTACAGCCCCAGCGTCTGCACCCTCCATGTGTGCAATAAATGTTGCCCCACTTCTTTCAGCCCACACTTTTAGTTGGTCGATAGCTGCAGCTCTAAACGTATCACACGCTCCCACAACAACTTGTTTACCTTCACTTTTAAACATGTGCGCCAATTTTCCACACGTTGTCGTTTTTCCAGAGCCATTCACACCAACCATACTAATTACAAAAGGTTTTTGCTCAGGAACTTCTAATTTATTTTCCTTTGAAAGTATCTCAATCAAAATTTCCTTTAATGCACCAAAGGCATCTTCTGGTCTCATTTCTTCAAGTCTCTCCAGAATATACTCCGTTGCTTCAACACCAACATCGGCTGAAATTAGTAATTCCTCTATCTCGTCACGAGTCTCTTTGTCAAACTTTTTGGTCTTTAAAATTTTTCCTATTTTATTAAAAAACGTATCTCTACTTTTTTTCAATCCTTCTTTGAGTTTGTCGAAAAAGCCCATATGTACATAAACCTCCTATAGATTTCTTTTAGATTTCTTTAGTCTAAATCTATACATGCAAAAACCAATCCATTTTTCTTACTAACAATTACCCTGTCGAATTTTATATCCAATCTCTCAAGTATTTTATCTTTATCAAGTGTCTTTAGAATAACTCTTTTTTTTGCTATTCTAATCATTTCTTGAATAGTTTGTGTATCAATAGTATCGTAACTTGCGAGTGGTCGCAAAGGATTCAGTGCCGAACTTTCGTAAACGGGGTTTTCAAACATCGGGTCACAATAAACAATGTCAAAAATCTTATCTGGCTGCTTTCTTATGAATTCTTTCATATCTTCATTGTAAAGTATTATTTTCTTTATCGCTTCGTTTATCCACTCTTCTTTTGAAACATAAGTTTTCAGACCATATGAAACAACTCTATATATGTGCTCCGAAAACTCAGTACCCACAACTTGCTTTACAAAGTGAGCCATGAACACAGCATCCATACCCAAACCGAACGTCGCATCGTATACAATATCTTCACTGGTTGGTCTAAGTGCTTCCAAAATGAAATCTTTCTTTTCTCTTTTGTAGTTTTCCATACGAATTTTTGAAATGCCTGGATGAAAAAAAAGTCTTCCTTTATCTGTATGTATCGAGAGTTGAAGTGTGTTATCCACTACGTAATAAAAATCAAGTTCACCACTTTTTATTCTCTCGGATACGTGCCTCCTATTGTAATACGGTATTTTAAACTCTTGGGAAAGATTCTTTGCCATTTCTACAGCTTCTTTTGAAGCGTTGTGAGATGTCGTTACAACAATCTTATCTTGTTTCTGAGGCGTTTGGTGTGTAATTTTTCTCATTTGATATTTTATTATCCTCCTTCAATTGATTGTCTTCTATTATCTTTTGCAATTTTTGTAACATTGCTTCTTTTTCCGATAGTTGCTTCTTTTCAATTTCATAGGCTTCCTTGAGTGCGTTAAGTTCTTCGACAAGTGCTTTGTAGCGGATATAACTTGTAAGTAAGTACATCAGAAATATGAGAAAGATAACTATAAAAAAAGCTATCATTAAATCTATTTCAGTCCCAGCCTTCTTTCGCTTATTTTTTACTTTCAAACAATAACACCTCTTTTTTGTTCTTAACCCTTCGGAGTTAAGTAAACAACTTCACCTTCTTTGTCATCTTGAGGAGTTCTTGTTTCGATAACTCCACTTTCCACTGCTCTAAAGGTATAAGTCTTTCCTCGCTCAGCAATGAAGATACATCTGTATATACCCGAAACATTTTCGGTAAGTAGTTTATAATCGTTCGTAGCATCTGAAATAGAAATAAAATCTCGAGAATTCGTTTGAATTTCATATTTGTACACTTTTGCTTTCTCCAATACTTTTACCTCTGTAGCATCTTGTGTAAAATTGAAAATTACGTAAAACTCATTGTTTTTCAGTTCATAGGTACTCTTTGGAAATTCAATAATTTTTGTCAAAGGAACAGGATTCGTCGTATCGGTGCTATAACTTAGCGTGAACTTTGCGTACATGTCCAAAGAACTTCTCTGTGGTGCGGCAAAAGAGTATGGTTGTGTACGAAGTCCGTTAAATATGTTATTTAACTGGGACAATTCCATTGGTACTTTGTATTCGTTAGAATCAAAGAAAAGATTTATTTCATAAATGAGATTAGTATTTATACTTTTTGCACTTTCGCCAGTTATTTCTTTCAAAACATTCGCTGGTAGTCCATTAAAATATAAATGAGCAGTGTACATAAGAGTTCCTGCACCAGAAATTATATTATTCAATAAAAAAGCACAGCCAGATAATATTGTCAACACAATAATTACAAGGATAATTAGAATATATCTTTTCAATAAAATCGCCTCACTTGAATTCCGTAATTATGGCAATTCATTTGAAGGTCACATTCGTAACTATAACAACATATCCATTCTGTTCGTGATAATCCACTTTGACTTTTTCGGGCGGTATGTTGAACTTCCTTGCTATTGTTTCAATAACCGCATATTTGATTTCTTCCGAATTTGCCTCGAATTCCTCTACTGGTATCATCTGCACAATTTCGCGTCTTCTTGTCAGCATCTTTTCCAGTCTTTCAGAAGCTTCTTCTTTTGGCGATTTTGTATTTTTATGTTTTTTCTTTTTGAATATGTCTACTATCCACATCACAATCACCTCTTTTTAAACATAGAGAGCAATGAAGAAATAAATCCCTTGGAGACTCCTTTCAAATCTTCATCGATAGGAATCTCCTCCCCCTTTACGCGCTTCACAATGTTCTCAAAACTCTTTCCTATAACAACTCCATCTTCCAAAACGGCAGGGATACCCTTATTTGTAGCTACAATAACTTCTTCAGAATCTGGTATTACACCAATAAGTCTCATAGCAAGAGCCTTTTCAACATCACTCTTGTCAAGCATATCACCGCGTTTTGCCATGTGGAGATTGAATTTATTAAGCACTATGTACATTCTGTCTTCTGTAAATCCATAGTTTTCTAAAAGTCCGATGACTCTATCGGCATCCGATATCGCTGGAAGTTCTGGTGTTGTAACGATAAATGCAGCCTCGGCAGGCGCAACTGAGTTTCTGAATCCTCGCTCAATTCCAGCTGGTGAGTCAATTAGTATAAAATCAAAGTCATCATAAAGCTCTTGAACTATCCTTTTCATATCTTCTGGTGACATCATCTCTTTGGTTGCAACTTGCGAAGCTGCCAAAAGATAGAGATTTTTCAGTTGCTTGTGTTTCACAAGTGCCTCTTTTGCGGAAACTGTTCCGTTAACAACATCGAAAGATGTGTAAATTATCCTATTTTCCAATCCAAGTACAACATCAAGGTTCTTTAATCCTATGTCAGCATCTATCAAACACACACTCTCTCCCATCTTGGCAAGTGTACAGCCAAGATTCGACGTGAAGGTGGTTTTCCCTACACCACCCTTTCCAGATGTTACTACAAACACCTTTGGTCTGTCCACAATCCCCACCCCTTCGACTTATTCGTTCAAACCAAGTTTTGCATAGTACACAAGTTCCGCTTCAATGAATATATCTATTTCTCCGTCCATAACTGAATCTATGTTCCCCGTTTCTACATCTGTTCTGTGGTCTTTGACCATTGTGTATGGCTGGAATACATATGACCTTATCTGATTACCCCAGCTTATGTCTCTCAGTTCGCCTTGAATCTGTTCTATCTGTTTTCTTCTTTTTTCAATCTCCATCTGATACAACCTTGCTTTCAACATCTTCATCGCTGTTTCCCTATTTTGTAGCTGTGACCTTTCCGTTTGACAAGTGACAACTATACCGGTGGGTATGTGCGTTATTCTTATGGCAGATTCTGTTTTGTTGACGTACTGTCCTCCTGCACCACTCGCTCTGTAAGTATCCACTCTCAAGTCTTCAGGCTTTATTTCAATATCTATATCGTCTTCTATTTCAGGTAAAACATTAACCGATGCAAACGATGTGTGACGTCTTTTGTTTGCATCGAATGGTGATATTCTTACAAGCCTGTGTACGCCCCTTTCATGCTTTAAATATCCGTACGCGAAATCTCCTTTTATATACAACGTCGCGCTCTTTATACCTGCTTCTTCACCTTCTTGGTAATCAACGAGTTCCACACCGAACCCTCTTCTTTCAGCCCAGCGCGTGTACATACGCAAAAGCATAGATGCCCAATCTTGCGATTCCGTACCACCAGCACCAGGATGTATTGAGAGATACGCGTTTGAGTCGTCAAATTTCCCATTGAGAATAAGATCAAGTTCAAATTCCCTTATCTTCTTGCCTACTTCTTCTATCATCTGTTCAAGATGCTCTTGCATCGACGGGTCCTCTTCTGAGAGTTCAATACCCACTTCTATGTCCTCAAATAATCCTTTAATCTTTTCCATATCTTCGATAATCTTTCGAGTACGTTGTATTTCTCTATTGACTTGTTGCGCTCTTTTTTGATCATTCCAAAAATCCGGTTTTAAACTTTCTTGTTCGAGCTCTTTAAGTCTTTCCTCTTTGCTTTCTGGGTGAAAGACTTCAATAATGTCCTCATACTTCTTCTTAAATTCCTCGATTCGCTGTTTCTGTTCGTAAGTAATCACACCTTACACCTCTCTCTAAAACATTTATTTTTTTAGCATTATCTTCCAGTCCAAATTAGATATCCAACTAAACCCACAGTTAACAACATGAAAGTAATTGCAATTTCTTTTCTATAAGTGTATACACTCGTATCTAAGATTGTTTTTGCTTGCTTTTCCATAGTTGAGATACCATCGGATAACAAAACCTTGACGGTATAAACACCGTCAGGATTTCCTTTTCCATCCCAATTAAGTTGTGTTGTTCCTGCGTTAATCTTTAAATTCTTTTCCCATACAATTATACCAGAAGAATTGAGAATTTGAATACTTCCCGATGCTGGTCTTGACGAGTAAATTTTGATTATACACTCGTCGTTGTCCCAATCACCATTTGGAGAAAACTTCTCTGATACAATGAGTTCGAGATTAAAAGGTACGGGTTTGAATTGAAGCCATACAGGTGTCTCCTTTCCATACTGCACATTCAAGTTTTCCTTTATATCTTCAAACCCCGGACTGGAAAATATAAGTTCTTGGTTTCCAACAGGGACAAGTGCACTCTCACCATCTTTATTCACAATACCAAGTAGATTTCCCCTTGTAGAATATACGGAAACTGGGTATACGTTTGAAAAGAGTGTAATCCGTCCCAAACGAGTTGATGGCACATAAACGATTTTCGGCTCTTTTTGAACGTAAAAAACAAATCTGTCAAATACTGTGTACTGATTAGAACTCACAACCCAAACAGAGTGATAGCCTTCTGAATCGAATTTTACAACAATCCTACCAAATCCATCTGACATGCCGGCATATTTTCCATCGATATACACAGATGCAAATGGTTCGTCGACAAATAGTACAACCGAATAATCCGGTAAGTTGTCAAGAGATACAGATGGTACGTTACCAATACCAATTATTATCTGGAAGGAAAATTCTGAAAACACCCGCACTGGTAAAGCGCTGAAAAGAAGGAGAAATACGAATAAGACAAACCTTCTTTTCATCTCCGAACACCTCCTAAAGTCTAATTATTTATTCAAGTTTAACTGTATGAAAGCAAGCACCTCTGCTACTGCAACATATAGCTTTGTTGGTATGGGTTCAAGCACTTCAAGTTCAAAGAGCTCTTTGACAAGCTTTTCAGACTTTACAATCGGCACATTATTCTCTTCAGCTTTTTTTATAATCATCTCCGCCAAATAACATCGTCCCTTTGCTACAACAAAGGGAACGTAATCTTTTCCAGGATTGTATCTTAGTGCTACAGCTAATTTATTTGTGCAGTCCTTATCGAAATCATACGTACGTTCCATCACTCATCGCCTCAAGTTTTATTGAAACAAACTCAAAATTATTCTTGAGCCTTTTTTCCAAATCACCAATGTTTTCCGGAATTTTCTCAAAGTATAGTGTCACAGCAGCCCCCGTACTACTTGTATCGATAATCCCATAAAATCTGTTATCTCTTAAAAAGACCTCGAATATCATATTCTCCCTATCGATAAATATCGCCCCTTCATTAATTATTAGACCATACTTTCCAGAAAGAACGTTCACGTAATTTTGAAATTCTTCGAAATCCTTTTCATCGTCGGTAGATTTATTAGTTGTTGATGTAAATAGTCTTTTAATGAGACTTCTTACTTTTTGCAAAAATTGTTTGTCTAATTCTCTTCTCTTTGAAATCTCCTCAAGAACAAGTGCAATAGCTATAATGAATCTTTCTTTCGCCCTTATCTCTATACCTTCAAGTATTTCTTCGGACAGTTGAACGAATTTGACGGCAGGAAGTTCTTTAAAATTATAAGGCTTTTTCGCAAGTACTTTTGCAAAGTAATCACCAGAACCAAAGTCTTTGAGCTCTATCTTTGCTCCTTGTTTCGGTGCTTTCTTGTCACTCTTTATTATATACTCACCATCACTTGTCTTTACTTTTACATATTTTCCATAAGATTCAAGTACATAACCAAATATCTTCATTACACAACCGCCTTTGTGTACTCGAGAATTTCATCAGGATTGACAAGGAATATGTATACATCTTCTTTTTCGTTGTATATATATCTCTGAGAAATCTCTTCAAATCGACTGTTCTTGAATTTCACAACTAATCCGACATCTGAGACCGTTGCCTTAAGAACATTTTTATTCCAAAGGAAGATTCTTAACGCAGCATACTTTAGTAAATTCATAACACTCTCTGGCAGTTTTCCAAATCTATCTATTAATTCATCACGTATATCTATTAATTCTCTCTCGGTGGTTGCAGATGCAATCCTTCTGTAGAACCTCATCCTTTCAAATGGGTCGTATATGTAACTTTCTGGAATTATTATACTACCAGGTATGCCTTCTATCTCTGTGTCTATTTTACTTTGAATCTTACCACTGAATTGACTAACTGCTTCATCGAGAAGTTCTAAATAGTATTTCAACCCTACATCGTTAATATAGCCATGTTGCTCCAAACCGAATATAGCGCCAACACCTCGTATCTCCATATCCTTCATTGCTATTCTCATACCGCTACCCGGCCCTTGGTATGACTTTATTGCGTAAAGCCTTTCTAAGACCTTATCATTCACATGACGAGCGTGCAGAAAATATGCAAATGCAATTTTGTCGCTCCTACCAACTCTACCGCGAAGTTGGTATAGCTGAGATAACCCATACCTATGTGCATCATCTACTATTAGCGTATTCGCATTTGGTACATCCACACCGTTTTCCACTATTGTTGTACACAGAAGTACGTCGGCATGTTTATGGTAGAATGCGTCTATGACTCTCTTCATCTCTCTTTTCGATTGCTGACCGTGAGCGACAACAACACTGACTTCCGGAACGAGTTCTCTTAGCTTTTCGTACACATCGTAAATAGAATTTACTCTGTTGTGTACGTATATTACCTGTCCTCCACGACCAATTTCTCTCAGTATTGCCAACCTAACTATGCGTTCATCGTATGGTCCTATGTGAACCTGTATTTCTTTTCTTCCAAGTGGTGGTGTCTTTATTTCGGATAAATCTTTTAAACTTGATAATGCCATGTGTAGAGTTCTAGGAATAGGTGTTGCACTTATTGAAAGCACATTAACGTTCACGCGAAACTTTTTGAATTTTTCCTTCTGCTCAACGCCAAATTTCTGCTCCTCATCGATGACAACAAGTCCAAGGTCTGCAAATTTTATATCTCGTAGTACACTGTGCGTGCCTATAAGTAGATCTATCTTTCCTGTTCGAACATCTTCAAGAATATTTTCTTTTTCTTTCTTTGTTGTAAATCTATTCAGTAGTGCAACATTTATTCCAAATGGTGCAAACCTTTCCGAAATATTATCAAAATGCTGCTTAGCAAGGATTGTTGTAGGAGCAAGAAGTACCGCCTGTTTTCCAGAAACGATTGTGCGGAATATAGCACGAATTGCAACTTCTGTCTTCCCATAACCCGCATCTCCAACAAGCAATCTATCCATAGGCTTCTCACTTGCAAGGTCTTCGAAGATTTCACTAATTGCGTTGAGCTGGTCTTGTGTCTCAACAAATGGAAAACTCTTGGCAAATTCCGTTTCGAGCTCTACATCGCCCGGAAGCGAAACTCCATTAACATTTTCGCGTGCATGGTGTATTAGAACTAAGTCACGGACGAGTTCTTCTACATTCCTTTTTGCCTTTGCTACCTTCTTAGACCATGTACTCCTCTTTAAAGAGTCGAGTTTAACGTTTATATCATCACCGACGTACTTGTCAACAAGGTCTATTCTTTCGATAGGTACATAGAGCATAGAATCGGCAAAACTTAAAACAAGAAACTCTCTTTGACTACCATTAACTTCAACTTTTTTAAGTTCAGCAAATTTTGCTATACCATACTTTTTGTGAACGACTATATCACCTATTTCAAGCTCATCTTCCGATAATATTGGTTCAGATGGTACATATTCTTCCTCTTCGGACGCTTTTTTCGATTTCGCTTTGTGTTCTTCACCTGTTACTTCCTTAGCTTTACCAAGAATATAATTGTATTCTATCAATCCAAACCTTTTATAATCGCTAAGCTTTTGTGTCTCACCCATACTTTCAAGAGACTTTCGAAGCTCTCTTTCAAAGAGAGTAAAATGCTCAATCACAGATCTTTTATTTTTTACATACAGTTCTACTCCATAGTCGAGAATAGTACCATTCACATACTTACCAGTAAATTGTTCTTCAATAGGTTCCAAGATGTCTGGAAGTCCAGATTTTTCCTGAAATACGAATTCCTTAGCTGGTAAGAGTATGGCAATGTCAAGTGCTTCTTCACTCCTTTGAGTTCTCAGATTGAACCTTCTTATGTCTTCAATCACATTTCCATAGAGTTCCATTCTTACTGGTACATTATCAGGTCCCAAAAAGTCTACAATCTCTCCTCTAATTGAAAATGTACCGCCTTCTCTAACATTAAAGACTCTCGTATATCCAATATTTGCGAAGAGTTCTTCGAGGTTTGAAACCTTATCACCTACTTTGAAAACATAGGTGTGCATTTTCAAGTCTTCGGGCGGTATTACGTAATGAAGTAACGACCTCAGAGTACATATTCCTTTTAATTTTCCTTGTGTTGCCAAATAAAGTGCAAAAATACGGCGAGATCTGACATACCATGAAGGGCTGAGATTTTCATATGGAAGTACATCGTAGTCTGGGATATAGTAATAACCATCTATTTCGCAATCTTTTTCTGTTGGTACTATCAATATTTCATTCATCTAAGGTAAAAGAACACCTCCAATTTGCACTCTTAATTAAAGCATCATAACAGGTTGCTCAAAATCCATTCCTGCGTTACGAAGAGATTTATTTGGATATAAGAAAGTGTACAAATCGCTCGCTAATATGTCCTTTTCAAATTGCCAAATGAATAATTCACTGTCAATTTTCCACTCACGCTTGCCTTCTTCATTTTGCTTTTCGGCTTCCTCGAGTACTTGTTTGTAAAGAGAAGCTGTAGATATTATAGGAATTTCTGACTTTTTCTTTATCTCCTTTAAAATCTCTCTTCCTTTTGAATTAAAACCAAGTACTCTTAAATACTGCGGACCAAGTTCGTTGCACTTTTCAATCTTTTCTTTCTCCATATCAAAGAGCACGTGCAGTATTGCGCGTCTTATTCTTGAATAAGTAAACCTCTTCGCTTTGACAAGTTCAACAAATTGTTGTAAGTCACCACTACTCCTTGCAGATTCATAAAATCTCAGGTCAAGCCCTTCGTTGAAACTGTATATTTTCCCAAAGTCTTCCCTTTTAAGTTTTCTAAATAGTGCCAGTACAAATTCAAGACTTTCCCAAAAAACAGGACCTCTGCCAGTTTGAAATTCTTCTTTGAGAATTTCATATGTTGAATCTGGAATGGCATCTTTCGTCATTTCAAAGTCTCCTAATTTAATAACACGTCTAATCGCGCTTGCTGAAGAGAGTTTTCCTTTAAATTCCGGATCATTATCATCGGCACCAATTCTTCTAATAACATTTGGAGTTATTGAACTGTTGTAATGGATTAGCGATTTAACATATTCAATTCCAAGTATGTCGTTAGACTTTGAAAGTTTGCTCACTTTATCACTTAGCACATCCATCAATGCAAATTTTCGTGCATTAGGGTAAGAATATCCTTTTTTTAGTTGAGTCTTAAATGCTTGTTGAAATTCTGGTGTTTGGTAAATAAGTAAACTTGCAACCTTTTTCAAGAACTCAATGTCACCACTTTCGCTGCCGAAAACAATATCGGTCACAACACCAGATTTGTGAAGTATCCCAATAGAACCAAGAGCAAATCCACCCGCATCCTGAGTTGCGTATATGGTTGGTAATTCCAAAACCAAGTCAATGCCATTCATCAGAGCAATACGTGTTCTGGCAAATTTATTAACTATCGCAGGTTCACCACGTTGACAAAAATTGCCACTCATTACAGCGATGACATAATCTGGATTGGCCAACCTTATCGATTCACGTAGATGATGCAGATGCCCATAGTGAAATGGATTGTATTCGACTACTAATCCAAGCACCTTTGCCATCACTCTACGAACTCCTTCTTCATGATAGAATATTCGAGCACAAAAAGAATAAGGTTATACACAAAATACACTGCACTCAAATACATCATTTCTACTGTATTGCCTCGATCACTTAGCAGATCCAAACCTATCCATGTTGGTCCATTAAAAGCAAGTTTGTAAACCTGAACACCGAGTGCGACACCTGAAGCCAAAAACGAAAGAATTATAAATAATGAAGAATTGCCATTCGACGCCTTAGAATAAGGATATATGCTAAGTAAAACACCACTTACGGTCAGCATAGACAAAACAAATAGCAAGAATCTTGACTGAAGAAGTGTAAATCCCGTTAAATTAGAGACAATCGGTGCAATATACAAAACCGCAAAGTAAACGGCAAGTGAGATAAAACCAAAGATAAACGTTATAAAACCTACGATTATAACAAGATAGTATTCCCATCTTGGAAATAACTCTCTTCGTCGACTTGCCGCCTCTCGAGATGCAAAATGCCTCGAAGAAGTGCTATCTGAAGACATACGATGGACATTTCTTGACCTTTCCGTTGGTTTAAACATTTCTTAACTACCTCCTTTTTCACATTCTTTTCATACAAATTATACCAGATTTTGTGAAATCGGTCTATTTAAACATATCTAAAAAAAGTTAATCAATCCTCAATGTTGCTTTTGTTTGCTCTATCAAGTAATACTTTATACTTTTGATAATAGTGTTATAATTAAAATGAACATACTTGCACATAAATCTGAAAATCTGAACCTTTCTCTCTTACAAAAGAGGTGATGAACTTGGCAAAACTAAACATGTTTACGGACACAACATTTCGAGATGGTCACCAATCTCTTATAGCAACAAGAATGCGTACAAAAGATATACTGGACATTATAGAAGAAGTAGATAACTTAGGATTCCAAGCACTTGAAGTATGGGGGGGAGCCACTTTTGATGTGTGTGTGAGATTCTTAGATGAAGACCCTTGGGAGCGATTAAGACTAATCAAACAGAAACTGAAAAATGGTAAAGTACAGATGCTTTTAAGGGGGCAAAATCTTGTTGGATACCGTCACTATGCCGATGATGTGGTTGAGTTATTCGTTCGAAAAGCCGTCGAAAATGGTGTAGAAGTCATGAGAATATTTGATGCACTAAATGACATTCGAAATTTGGAAAAGAGCATAGAGACATCTTTAAAATGCGGTGCTCACGTACAAGGTGCAATATCCTACACTGTTAGTCCTGTTCATACTGTTGAATACTATGTCGACTATGCCAAGCAACTTGTGGAACGTGGAGTACATTCACTTTGTATAAAAGATATGGCTGGATTACTCACCCCCAAGGTTGCCGGTGAACTTGTTAGAAATCTAAAAGAAAAGTTTGACCTACCTTTAGAAGTCCATTCACATGCAACGGCAGGTCTTGGTGAACTTGCCTACCTTGCAGCAATAGAAGCTGGTGTGGATATACTCGATACGGCATTTTCACCATTTGGCATGACGACTTCTCAACCAGCGTTTGAACCAATATACTATTCATGGAACGAATACAAACCACTGCCGGAGATAGACTGGAAGAAAGTGGATAGGATTGTAAAGTACCTTACCGATGTAAGAAAGAAATACGATGCGTATGATGTAAAGATGTATAGCATAGACCACAGGATAATCACTTCGCAAGTACCTGGTGGAATGTACTCGAATCTTGTTAAACAACTCTCCGAACAAAAGATGCTAAATAAACTCGATGAAGTATTGGCTGAAATACCGAGGGTTCGGAAAGATTTAGGTTATCCACCACTTGTCACACCTACAAGTCAGATAGTAGGTGTCCAAGCTGTTTTAAATGTTTTAACTGGTGAAAGATACGCTAAGGTTACGAGAGAAGTGAAAGATTATGTGCGTGGATTGTACGGAAGACCTCCAGCACCAATCGATGAAGAATTGGCAAAAAAGATACTCGGAGATGAAAAACCCATTGAAGGCAGACCAGCGGATTATCTTGAACCAGAACTCGAAAAAAGAAAGAAAGAGATTGGGTTACTTGCAGAAAGCAATGAAGACCTCCTCATATATGCGATACTCGGCGAAATTGGAAAACAGTACTTAAAAAAGCGATACGATGAGAAAATATACGTTGACTGGACACTCGTGGATAAATACGAAGGAGGTTATCCAATTTGATAATTGGAATTGGAAATGATATCTTAGATATATCACGCGTCGATACTAAGCTCGAACGTCGAATCTTAACTAAATGGGAAAAAGAGAAGAAAAATATTTCGCAAGAATATTTAGCCGGAAGATTTGCACTAAAAGAAAGCTATTTTAAAGCACTTTACACAGGGTTTTCTGGAAACTCTTTTCAAGACATATCATTTCTCAACAGAGAAGATGGAAGTATCTACTTAGCTCATCACAGATATGTTAGTTCAAAAGTCGGCGTATATAACTTCGCACATGTAAGTTTATCCCATGATAAATGTGCATATGCAACCGTGATTCTTGAAAAGGTATACGGCAAGGTCTACATAGGTTTAGGCTCCAATCTGGGCGATAGAAAAGAAAATATCCAAACAGCACTGAGAAGACTTGAAACCACATCACATATAGTCAAAGTTTCTGAAATTATAGAAACGGAACCTTATGGAAAGACCGACCAGCCATCTTTTTTAAACTGTGTCGTTGAGATAGATACGAATTTGACACCTGATGAGCTACTTGAAAATCTGCTTAACATCGAAAAAGAAATGGGAAGGGTTAGACTTGAAAAATGGGGACCAAGAGTTATCGATTTGGATATACTCTTTTACGGGAATCTTGTAATTAAAAATGAAAGACTGACGATACCCCATTACGATTTTGAAAAGAGAATATTCTTTGTAAAACCAATGAATGAGATTGCACCCGATTTTGTGCACCCCATTTCCCTAAAAAGCATGAAATATTTGCTATACGAACTAAACCAATAAGAAATTGGAGTGGTATAGTATGGAAAATTCAAACGAACGTGATATATTAAGTATCGAAAAGGAAATAGATGAGTCAATAGAAAACGAGGACTATGAAAAGCTCAATACACTTCTCGACGAAAGGGCGAAACTTTTGCCTACACTTAACGAAACCGAATTGAGAGAGATTTACGAACGAGACCAAAAACGTATGAAAATACTCGAAGGCAAGTTAAATGAATTTAAAGAGAGTGCATTAAAAACGGAGACTGGTAAGAAGATGGTTCAATCGTATTTGCAAAGCGATGAGAAAGGTACTACTATAGATAGACATGGATAATAATGAGTGCAAAACCGACAAAGGGGGAATTTGGATGGACGAAAGGTTCGAAAAGGCAAAGGCAAAGTACGAAGAAGTCGTTGCAAAATCGATTGCTAAGGTACCCGAGCGAAAATCTCCATTCATGTCAACTTCTGGATATGAAATAAAGCGATTGTACACACCGGAGGATTTACAGGGATTTGACTACACAAACGACCTTGGATTCCCCGGTGAATATCCCTACACCCGGGGTGTTCAACCAACAATGTACCGTGCAAGGCATTGGACCATGCGACAATACGCTGGATTTGGTACGGCCGAAGAATCAAATAAAAGGTACAAATACCTCCTCCAACAAGGTCAAACAGGACTTTCTGTTGCATTTGACCTTCCGACACAGATAGGTTACGATTCAGATGACCCAATGGCTGAAGGCGAGGTTGGAAAGGTCGGCGTTGCTATCGACTCACTTGAAGACATGGAAATACTTTTTGATGGAATACCCCTTGACCAAGTCAGTACTTCGATGACTATCAACAGTACTGCGATGATATTACTGTCAATGTACATAGCCGTTGCTGAAAAACATGGTGTATCTCAAGATAAATTAAGTGGGACTATTCAAAACGACATACTAAAAGAATACATCGCTCGTGGCACATACATCTATCCTCCAGAACCATCGATGAGATTAATTACCAACATCTTTGATTACTGTTCCAAATACATGCCAAAGTGGAACCCAATAAGCATAAGTGGTTATCATATAAGGGAAGCAGGTTCAAGCGCCGCTCAAGAAGTTGCATTCACTCTTGCAGATGCGATTGCATACGTTGACACAGCAATAAGAGCCGGATTGGATCCAAATGTGTTTGGCAAGAGACTCTCATTCTTCTTTGCGGCGCACAACAATTTCCTCGAAGAAATCGCAAAATTCAGAGCAGCCAGACGACTTTGGGCAAAGATTATGAAAAAGAGATTTGGTGTAACAGACCCAGAAGCATTAAAACTCAGATTCCACACACAGACTGGCGGTTCCACACTCACCGCCCAACAACCGCTTAACAACATAATCCGCGTAACGATGCAAGCTCTTGCAGCCGTTCTTGGAGGTACTCAATCTCTCCACACCAACAGTTACGACGAAGCACTTGGATTACCAACCGAGGAATCTGCAAGAATCGCACTAAGAACACAACAAATAATTGCTTACGAATCAGGAGTTGCAGACACGATAGATCCACTTGCTGGTTCGTACGTCATCGAAGCCATGACAAACGAAATTGAAAAACGTGCAATGGAATATATTGAAAAAATTGACCAAATGGGTGGTATGATTAAAGCCATTGAAACAGGATATGTACAGAAAGAAATCCACGAAAGCGCATACAAACACCAACTCTCAGTTGAAAAAGGTGAAGAAATAATCGTTGGAGTGAACAAATTCCAGATTAACGAAGATTTAAAACAAAAAGAAGTTCTAAAAGTTGATCCTGAACTTGAGAGAAAACAGAAAGAAAGAGTAAAACAACTAAAAGAAAAAAGAGATAACGAAAAAGTGAAAAAACTTCTCAATAAGATAAAGGAAGTAGCATCGACAGATGAGAATCTTTTCCCATACGTACTTGAAGCGGTGAAAGCGTACGCAACAGTTGGAGAAATCAGCAATGCACTGAGAGAAGTATTTGGCGAATACACTGAAACGGTTATAATTTAAAACGATTAAAAAATAGTTTTTTATTCTCAAAAGGAGGATGATATATATGGAAAAAGGAACATGGGAAATCAAGAAGGGCTTTGCCGAAATGTTCAAAGGTGGCGTTATAATGGACGTCACCACAGCAGAACAGGCTAAGGTTGCCGAAGAAGCCGGTGCAGTAGCAGTTATGGCACTTGAGAGAGTACCAGCAGATATAAGAAAAGCTGGTGGCGTTGCAAGAATGGCGAGCATCGCAAAAATCAAAGAGATTATGGACGCTGTTTCTATACCTGTTATGGCAAAAGTGAGAATTGGACACATCGCAGAGGCAAAAATCCTTGAAGCACTCGGTGTTGACTTTATAGACGAATCAGAAGTCCTTACTCCAGCAGATGATAAGTACCATATCAACAAACATGAATTCAAAGTTCCTTTTGTTTGCGGTGCAAGAAATCTTGGCGAAGCACTAAGAAGAATTTCCGAAGGTGCTGCAATGATAAGAACAAAAGGCGAAGCGGGAACAGGAAATATTGTTGAAGCGGTTAAACACATGAGAACAGTCATGGCAGAGATTAGAAAAGTACAGAACCTCCCATACGAAGAAATAGTTACGTATGCAAAAGAAATAGGCGCTCCAGTAGAACTTGTCCAGCAAGTCAAAGAGCTTGGCAGACTCCCTGTCGTTAACTTCGCAGCAGGTGGTGTTGCAACACCAGCTGATGCTGCACTCATGATGATGCTCGGTGCTGATGGAGTATTTGTCGGAAGCGGTATATTCAAATCAAAAGACCCAATGAAAATGGCAAAATCAATCGTCATGGCAGTCACATACTGGAACGACCCGGAGATGCTCTTGAAGATTTCCGAAGACATTGGAGAACCAATGGAAGGGTTGGAAATTGAAACACTCGAAGTAAGACTACAAGAAAGAGGCTGGTAAAGAGATGGTAATTGGAGTATCAGGAATACAGGGTGATTTCAGAGAACACAAATGGGCAATTGAAAAGCTCGGCATAGAAACTCTCGTTGTAAGAACACCGGAAGACTTGGACAGAATTGATGGACTTATCATTCCAGGTGGAGAATCAACAACGATGATTCGTATAATGAAGAGAATAGGACTCTTCGATGCGCTCAGAGAAAAGATTCAGAATGGGTTTCCAGTATACGGCACCTGCGCAGGTCTTATCGTACTTGCCAAAGAGATAGAGAACTACCCGCAGGAGTCGTTGGGGGTAATAGATATAAAAGTAAAGAGGAACGCTTATGGGCGACAAGTTGACAGTTTTGATGAAATGGTCGAAATTAAAGGGTTTGACAAACCATTTAAGGCCATATTCATTCGCGCACCACGTGTCGAAGCTTGGGGCGAAGGGGTAGAAACACTGGCATTTCTCGACAACCATCCAATCATGCTAAGACAAAACAACGTGCTCGTCACATCTTTCCATCCAGAATTGACAGATGACAAAAGAATACACGAATACTTTGTTAAAATGGTAAAAGAATATAGCAAATAAGAACCGGGTTGTTATACAAACGCCGCCAAACGGCGGCGTTTTTCCTTCAAGAAGTTAGCAGTATTTAACTACATAGCCAACAATATTGAGATAAAAACGCAGACAACTGTTTTTAAACCCGTATAACCTATAAACAGCCAATCTGCAAAAACCTTCTTCCAAGGGCATGTGCAGTTAGAATCGATGCGTAAACAAGTTCTGGTGTAACCTCGAACGGCATATTGTGAATTGTTTCCCCTACATCACATGCTGTCTTCGCCACTTTCATCAACTCTTCGGGTATCACATTTTCTATACCCATATGTTCCAAAGTGATTGGTAACCCAACAGATATACAAAACCTCATAACCTCTTCTATTTCCGCCAATGAACTATTCTCCACAACTAACTGAACAATTGTTCCAAATGAAACCTTCTCACCATGATACAGATGATGGCATTCTTTAAGAACCGTGAAACCGTTGTGCACAGAATGAGCGGCAGCCAAACCTCCACTCTCAAAACCAACTCCACACAGATAAGTATTTGCTTCGATAATGTTTTCAACAGCTGATGTTACAACACGATTTTCAATAGCCAATTTTGCCTTTAACCCATCTCTTAGCAAGATTTCATAGCACAACTTTGCTAAGGTAAATGCTGACTCTGACGGATAATTGCCTGACATGTTTTTTGCATTTGACATCCTGCACGCTCTCGCCTCAAAGTAAGTAGACAAAGCATCTCCCATACCTGCCACAAGAAGCCTTACGGGCGCATTGGCTATTATCTTTGTATCCACTAAAACCATATCTGGATTCTTTGGAAGTACCAAATACTCCTCAAATACTCCATCTTCTGTATAAATAACAGACAAAGCACTACACG
>Ga0197142_1000747_pt1 | contig 30338 bp, 29 predicted proteins | sample GBS60_MetaG_FD_148614 | JGI IMG/M metagenome (GOLD analysis project Ga0197142, IMG submission 148614) | Sediment microbial communities from Great Boiling Springs, Gerlach, Nevada, United States - GBS 60_MetaG | ecosystem: Environmental > Aquatic > Thermal springs > Hot (42-90C) > Sediment...
TGCCTGTGGAGTTTCACCCGGTCTAACTTTACCTCCCGGAAATTCCCAAGAGTTAAAAAGCGGATCATTAGGGTCGGATCTTTGAGCAATAAGCACCTTACCTTCCCTTTCAATAACCCCGGCAACTACCAAAACGGCATTCAACATGGCCATTTTCCTCAACAAAGCAAATTCACTAATCACAATTGAAAACTTCGCCACACCAAATCTTAACTTAATCACGATATTTTAGCAAAACTAAGCCATGCTGGAGTTCACAAATCTAGTCGTTCCACTAAAAAAAAAATTCACAAAATCCATTTAAAAAGGCTTGAATTCTAAAAATAGTTGGTTTATGTATGAAACCAGGATGGCGTTGGTCGCCTTCTCCTAACCCCTCCTGGCCCTGTTCGGCTTTCCCCCTCCAGCCGGACAGGGTTTTAAATTTTCTAACGCTCAACATAAGCAATGGGGAAAATGGTCGTTACTGGCGATGCACTCACTGAATAAATCTCAAGAGGTGCTTTTTGATAGGCAGAATCTATGTTGTTACCAAACCATGTGATGGCCCTGATTACTGATGATCCGTTTGGCTTATCCAAAAAATTCAAGGATCTCGTAGCATAGCTCCAAGTTATTCCTAAAAATGATGCAGTGGTAATATTGGATAAAGATTCGGCGAAAAATTCTTGATACACAACACCATGATTATCTTTACCAACAACTTTCGCCAGAACTGAGCCATTTTTCTGGATTTCCACAACACCGCAAACATTGAGACCATTTAGCACTCCAACACACATCTGCATTCCCAAATTTCCATCAATATTCTCTGGCTGTGCCTCAACAGTCATGCCCCATGAGGCTGATTCAACCAAAGTTCTAACTCGACACGCATAAATATTAAGTTCTCCTACAAATTGATTAGTCCTGCAGTAAAAATAACCATCTCTGACAAAGGGCTCACCATAATCAACATGCCATAAAGTAAGATTCACTGAATCGCCCGAAAAATCGTCGTAAATAATGCTGGCTTCACCTAGATCGTAAATCTCAAGCAATACTAACCCCTCATTTACTCCTTTACCAGAAACGACAACCGTATAAGTACCTGGCTCGAACAGTTGAATTAAAGCCGGTTCTTTAGAATCTCCTGGAGCAAGACCTGTATTTACAATTTCCGTTGAATTAGGACCATCTACCCAATCATCGTTGCTAATCAAAAAGTTACCATCTTTATAAACCGAAATCACTGGGTCACTTAACCTCTTATCAAAACTTGCTGGAAGTGACGGGCCTTTCGCTCTTATCAACATCTTGTGAACCCGGTTAACCACAACAAACCCTTCGATAACAGCTCCGCTGTCTTCTCCCACAACATAGGACCTAGCAGAATAATTCACCAGATCCACCGCAAAGGCAGCTATAGTATTTACAAACAACACTGCTCCCACTACTCCTAGTGACACCAAGACTTTTTTCTTCATAGAATTTCTCCTATTAAGTTGTTTTTTTAATTCTTACGCCCTTAAACAGAAACCTAAACGACAAAATGTCGCTACGGTTTTTTAATTTTATAAGAATCAAAAATGTAGTGGTAAAGGACAGAACAGGTTGAAAAAATAGAAAGAGAGCTTTAAGTAGCTGAAAATGTTTACTACTTCTTTTTATAGCTCCGGCACCATACCTTGTAGCTCTTCCATGCTGAAGACCGGACCATCAAGGCATACGAATTTCTCTCCCATATTACATCGCCCACATATTCCAATACCGCATTTCATTCTTTTTTCCAGAGTGGTATAGATCTGCCAGTCTTCAAACCCTAGTTCTCTCAAGCCGAACAGCACGAACTTAATCATTATGGGGGGACCGCAAACGATAGCGATTCGATTATTCGGTGATGGGGCTTCTTCAGATAATACCGTTGGGACAAAGCCAACCCGATGAGTCCAACCAGGAGCCTCAGCATCCACCGTCAGCACTACGTCAACTCCCCTTTTCTGCCAGTTAGGAATTTCATAACGGTAGCACAAGTCTTGAGGAGATCTGGCTCCGTAAATAAGCGATATCTCTCCATAATCATTACGGTTTTCAAGCATAAACAGAAGCAAAGTCCTTAAAGGTGCCATGCCGATACCACCAGCAACAAAAAGTATGTGCTTGCCTCGCATTGTTTCATGGGGAAATCCATTCCCCAGAGGGCCTCTTACGCCTATAGGATCGCCAGGCACCAACTGATGAATCCTCTGCGTTACCTCACCCACCTTCATAACACTAAACTGCAGATAATCCTTACAGGTTGGGGGAGAATTTATAACAAAAGTTGCCTCTCCCACACCAAAAACCGACAGTTGAGCCACCTGTCCAGGTCGGAAATTAAAGGATCGCATCTTTTCCTGATCCTGAAGCACAACCCGCAAAGTTTTAATAGTAGGCGTCTCTGGAATAACTTCAACAACCTTTCCTAGCTCAGGAAGATAGGGATTAGGCACAGACGCAAGCATTGTTATGAACCTCCTTCACGCGTTCCACTGCCTGCCTTATATCAATCGAGACAGGACAAGACCTAATACATCTACCACACCCGCAACAGGCTATAATTCCCCCATATCTTAAAGGGAAATAGCAGAATTTATGACCGAGACGGTTGCGATAACGTTCAAGTTTTGTCGGTCTGGGATTGTGACCGCTGGCTTCTTGAGTATACTGATGAAACATACAGGAATCCCATGAGCGCAACCGTTCACCTTTCAGCCCCTGAGGTTCATCAGTTATCGTAAAACAATAGCAAGTGGGACACACATAGGTGCAAACTCCGCAACTCAAACATGATTCAGCAATATCACGCCACAATTCCATGTTCTGAAACTGACCTTTGATGGCTTCCACACTTCCCTTAACATCCAGCGATCCAACCACCCTGTTTTTCACTTCATCCTGAATGCGCTGAATTTCCTCAAGCTGATCATCCGTAGGGGAATTGCATTCACAAAGCGAAATTACATCAAAGGCCTTCTCTGTTAGGGCTTCCATTACCAAGCCATCATTTATGAGAGTAACTCTTATATCACTCCCTTCCATATCTCCAGGACCACTTCCAACCGAAGAGCAGAAGCAGGCTTCATCATCTTCCTGACACACTAGGGTGGCAAAAACAGTATTTTCTCTTCGGCTTTTATAATAAACATCCACGTGAGGGCCTCGCAGAAAAACCCAATCGCAAATCGAAAACCCTCGCACGTCACAGGGACGAGAGCCAAACACCAATGTTTTTCCCGCGCTGATTGTTTCTCTGATAACTAAATCTTGCTTGGAGGGATCGTCAGGATTTTTAACGTATTCGTAAAAAATCAAGGTTTCTCCCTGTGGAAGAATCACTCTTTTAGGAGGCATGGTGCTCTGGCGATCTAAAAAAGGCTCGCAACCAGCCACGAAGGGTTTAAACTCTACAGTCCACCCATCGTTCATCGAAAGAACCGGCACCCAAACCTCAAAATGTCCTGAAAGACGCTCAAGCACCTCGCTGAGTTTTTCTGTCGGAACGAAAATTTTTTCTTTTCTTTCTTTGACCTTCTTTGATTTCTTTACAGACACCATTGTTTATTCACCCTGTTAACATAGCTTTTTATACGCCGGTCTCATTAGGACTAAAGGTAAGCAGAGGCGGAACAGCCTCCGGATAAAGTCCAGCTTCATAGGAAAATAGACGAAGGTTAATTTCATTAAGCTTTTCCTTTATAAACATGACCGGAATTTCCATCGGACAAACTCTTTCACATTCCCCACACTCGGTGCATCTTCCCGCAAGATGAAGGGCATGAATACCGTGGAATATAAAAATGTCTTTAAGTGTGGGTTTCTGAGTAACCCACTTAGGGTCTCGTCTTTCAGCTATACACCAGTCCTGACATATACACAGTGGACAGGCATTACGGCAGGCGTAACACCTAATACATCTGGAAAGAGTTTCCATCCAGAATTCTCGCCGTTCATCAAGAGACTTTTGTTCAAAGGATGTCACATCCTTATAAAGTTCGCTTTTCTCAATACGTGGAGTTACAGTTTCTCCAATAACTACATCATAAATCACAGGGTTTGGATAAGCACATCGAAGACATCTTCGGAGTAACACACTCTCGAGTGACATTTCTTCCGATCCGCCCGAGTGTTCCACTATTAGAACACCACTATCAATACGAACTTTGTAAATCGTGGCTGTTTTACCTATTCTTTTCATAACCAGCCGCCAGTCTACCGTGCCATGACAGGGAAGACCTATTATGAAAAGCTTGTCCCGGCTCAAAAAATGTTCCTGAATAAGCGCTACAAGCGATCGGCTGTCGCAGCCTTTAACACATACGGCAATTTTTTTGTCTTCTTTGGATACCACAGCAGGGTTTTTCACAAGATATCCTGTCAGATTCTGGACGCAGAAGGAATTCCAGACAAGTCGAGAAATATCGCTTTCTTTACGGACAACAACAGGTTTTACTCGTAAAGGGTTAAAACCCCTTTCCCATCCCAAGATAGCATCTACATTGGGCATAATGTCCCGTAAAACTTCGTGGAGCTTTTGAGTAACCTCTTTCCACATAATTATTAACGAGCCTCCACAGAATTTTCCGATTTGGTATTCTTCCCTACACCAGGATTCCTACCTAATTCATGAATCCGCATGGAAAACTCCGTTACCACCTCCTGCCACCTTTGTCCTTCCGATGCTGAAACCCAGGTGTAATGGAATCGGTCAGCATCAATTCCAAGGAAAGGAAGAAATTCCTTAAGGATTTCGAGTCTCCTGCGGGCGTAAAGATTTCCGACGGCGTAATGGCAATCTTTTGGATGACAGCCGGAAACCAGCACTCCATCTATTCCCGAAAGAAGAGCCTTCAACACAAAAAGCGGATCCATTCTTCCCGTGCACGGGATGCGAATAATTCTCAAGTCCGTTGGCTGCTTAAGCCTGGAAACACCTGCAGTGTCGGCTCCTCCATAAGAACACCAGTTACACAGAAAGCCGATAATCTTCATTTCATTTTTTTGCTCCAGGTCTTTTTCTTCCATAAGACTCTTCTCCGATTTTGAAAATAGGTTTTAAGCGCACAGTTCTTCAATCTCCGCAAGAATCTGATTATCGGTAGCATGCTGTAGCTGGATAGCTTTGGGTGGGCAAGTGGCGTTGCAGAGTCCACAACCCTGACATACTGTCGTAAGAACTTCTGCCTTTCTGATACCGCCTTTCAATTCCTTCCAACGGATGGCTCCATAGGGACATACTTCAATACACTTACCACAGGCGATACAAGCCCGCTCATTTACAGATGCCACTTGAGGACTTGTCTCAATGGTGTCCCTTGCAAAAAGAGCCAGCACTTTCGCCGCTGCAGCACTTCCCTGAGCAACAGAAGCTGGAATATCCTTCGGGCCCTGACAGGCTCCGGCAAGGTAAATACCGGCTGTGTTAGTTTCTACCGGTCTCAACTTGGGATGATTCTCCATAAAGAAACCATACTGGTCATAGGAAATGTGCAACTTCTCGGCAAGTTCTCGAGCTCCTACGCTAGCTTCAATTCCCGTAGCTAGAACTACAAGATCGGCTTCTACTTCAATTTGAACACCCAAAAGAGTATCCATACCCTGCACAACGAGTCTATCGCCTTTAGGATAAATCTTCCCTACTCTGCCCCTTATATACTGTACATCGTATTCTTCCTGAGCCCGACGCACAAATTCGTCATAATTTTTACCCGGCGATCGAATATCCATGTAAAAAACGTAGCAACGAGAATCCGGGATATGGTCCTTTGTCAGAATTGCCTGTTTAGCAATATACATACAACACACGCCGGAACAGTAAGGTCTTCCAACAGAAGCATCCCGTGATCCAACGCATGCAATAAAGACCACATCCTTTGGTTCTTTACCGTCGGACGGTCGTTTGATATGTCCTCCAAAGGGTCCCGATGCGCTCAATATCCGCTCATATTGAATACCTGTTATCACGTCTCGATATTGCCCGGCACCGTATTCTCCATACACCGCCGGGTCGAAAAGATCATAACCCGTTGCTACGATTATCGCTCCAACCTCTTCGGTAATCACTTCATCAGTCATGTCATATCTTATGGCTTTAGCAGGACAAATCTTGGCACAAATTCCACATTTTCCTTTGGTAAAATGAAGACAATATTTGGGATTTATGGTTGCTTTTTTGGGGATAGCTTGAGGGAAAGGAATATTTATAGCCCGAGTAAAAGAAAGCCCCTCATTAAATTCGTCAGGAACCTTACGAGATGGACATTTCTCCATGCAGGCCCCACAGCCCGTACAGGCTTTCCAGTCAACATAGGTGGCTTTCTTGCGGATCTTGACAGTAAAGTTTCCCACGTATCCAGAAACCGATTCAACCTCGCTGTAAGCATGAAGAACTATGTTTTCTTTTTGCGCAACATCTACCATCTTAGGTCCCAAAATACATGAGGAGCAGTCTATTGTAGGAAATGTCTTATCGAGCTGTGCCATCTTACCGCCGATAGATGCCTTTCGCTCTACAAGAACCACCTGAAGCCCAGCATCGGCGCAATCTAGAGCAGCCTGTATGCCGGCAACTCCTCCCCCGATAACCATCACTCGCTTGTTTATAGCAACTCTAGAAGGGAAAAGAGGCTGATTGAATCGCAGTTTGGCCACCGCCATCCGCACAAGCTCAATAGCCTTTTTTGTGTTAGCCTCACGGTCATTGCTCACCCACGACACATGCTCCCTAATATTAGCCATCTCGAACATGTACCGGTTGAGCCCGGCTTTCTCCACAGCTCTCCGAAAAGTGGGTTCATGCATTCTAGGAGAACAGGCTGCTACCACTACACCCTGCAAATTATATTCGTTTATTGCTCTTTGAATCTCCTGCTGCCCAGGCTCAGAACAGGTATACATGTAAGTAGTGGCATAAACAACATCGGGAAGCTTTTTAGCTTCCTCAGCAACCCGTTCCGTATCCACCGTTGAGGCGATGTTTGTGCCGCACTGACAGACAAAAACCCCTATCCGCATAGTTTCTCACTCTTATTTATGTTAGCTCTTTTTCCACAAAACCTTCTCTTGTCCTATGCCCCATTCTCAACAGGAAGTTTGGCTTCACCACCAGCCTGTGCAAACCAAGCTTTCTGGGCTCTATACCGAAAGCCAGCCCTATCATCTGCGTAATGTAAACAACCGGGATCTTAAAGGAGTCTTTACGATACCGCTCTACTTGTCCTTGACGCAGGTCAAGGTTTTGCTGGCAGAGAGGACAGGCCACGGCAATGGCATCGGCTCCAAGATCTCGTGCCATTTCGAGAATTCGCCCTGTAAGTCTTCCTACAATGTCCTTCCGTAGAACCCCATACGTTGCTCCACAACACTCGGTTTTAAAAGGAAAGTGAGGGACTGTAGCTCCAACTGACTCCAGAAGTCGATCCATAGAAGTTGGCTGTTCAGGATCGTCAAATTGAGCAAATCCAGGAGGACGAGTAAGAATGCATCCGTAATAGGGAACGACCACCACCCCCTCCAGCGGAAAAACCACGTTACGCTCTATTTTCTCGACTCCAACATCTTCGACCAAAAACTGAACTACCGAAATGGCTCGAACATTACCTTCAAAAGGCATACCTAGTATATTAAGGAAATCATTTTGCTTCGACGGATCATGAAAGATTTCCAGAGCCCCTTTAAGTGCCTTAAGACAACCGGGGCATGGAGTCATTACTTTGTCAAAGCCTATAGATTCAGCAATAGCAAGGTTTCTTCCGGAGAGAGCGGCGGAAAGAAGTGGATCATATATGTGAGCGGGGGTTGAGCCACAACAGTTCCAGTCAGGAATTTCTCGAAGAGAAACCCCCAAAACCTTACAAACTTCTTTTACCGACTCGTCAAATTCCTTAGCAGTCCCTTCAATCGAACAGCCAGGGTAGTAAGCTATTTCACGAAGCATCTCGTTACATCCTCATCATCAAAAAAATAAGAGCATTCCCACAGTTTAACCTTCACGGGCAATTTTTTCTCGTCGCCATGATTCAAATCGGTCAAAGATTGCCGAAATATCTTTTCTGCCCCTGATAATAGAGGGCAATAGATGGAGTTTTCTCGCTTTGAAGACTTTATGAGCCAACTCTATATCGTTTACAAATCGACCGGTTCGTAAATTTACGATGGGAAGTAACCCTGTCTCGAATACCCGCCCAAAGACCTTGACCGAATTTAGAAATTCCTTGTAAAAAATCTCTACATCTTTAAGAGACACAAAACCTTCTTCTAAAGACATAACCCTTAAAACTTCCATCACCCGAGTTACTTCGATGTTACACGGACATCTGGTTGAACAGGCTGTGCAAGCAGCACAGAGCCAAATGGAACGAGACGAAAGAACAGCAGACTTCTGGCCAAGTTGAATCAGGCGCATAATCTGGTTTACCGGATAATCGTAAACGAAGGTATAGTTACAGCTAGCACTGCAATTTCCGCACTGATAGCATTTACTGATCTGTTGGCCGCTTTCTTCTTCAACTCGACGTATAAAAGATTCATCGAAGGTTTGGTTAAGTGCCAGATTTCGTAGCCGTTCCATTGATACAATCCTTTTTCGTATTAAGTGCTACTGCCATCATATCCAAAGTCTATCAGAAGCTGTTGATATTCGTATTTAAGACGCTGATACATCCTGGCATTTTCGAGAGCGAAGGCGCACTGTTGAGCTATTGCCTGAGCGAATTCTATTTCATCCTCAGAAAAGGGAGGTCTCTCACCTGCCATAACTCTGAGCACTCCTATAACCTTACCGCGTACCATAAGAGGTATGGACAGGATTCGCCGAATACCAGACTCAACAACCTCTGCTCGGTACTGAATTCGTGGATCGGTAAAAACATCATCGATAATAACCGTGCGTCCCGCCATATTTTCAGCAATACTTCTGTGAGCATCCACAGGGCCTTTATGGAGAAATTCTTCGCTAAGACCATAGGCTTGAGCCACATACAATTGCTGAGTCTTTGGATCCAGTAATCGAACCACACAACCAATTGCATTGAGAAGTTCGGTTGTTTTTGTAACAACGAGCTGGAGAACTTTATTAACGTTAAGGGAAGAATTTATTGCAGCACTTACTTCCTGAAAACTCTTAAGATACTGTCGTTCTCTTAAGATACATCGATCACGCTCAAGTTGCTGATGGAAGGCATATATGACAATGGAAGCAAGAGATTCGGCAAGCAGCAATTCGTCTTTTGAAAATTCTCGAGGCGTGGTCGCAAAAAGAGCTACCATTCCTCGCACTTCCTGTCCTATTTCTAGAGGAACCACTCCAACAGAGCGAATCCCTTCTATAAGAAGCTGTTCCTGCTCCGGAAATTCTTCCGCTTCTTTAATGTTCGAAAAACTTATGGTCATATCGGGCAGATTGAAGCAGATGCTTTTTCTAGATTTAGTGGGTTCACTCAAAAGGAAATATTCGCTAAGCCCATAACTTCCCAAAATTTCGAGCCGATCTGAACCATTACGTTTCGCCTTGATGAAACATCCTTTCAAACCCAGGGATTCCGTTAGTCTTTTAGAAACGAGATGAGCAACACTGTAAACATCGGTAAGATCGCACAACGATCGGCTCACTTCTGAAAAAAGGCTGAGACAATCCTTAGAACCCATCCTGTTTTCTCCTCTTTTCTGTCTATTTTTTCAACAGACATTGATACTCATTTTTACAAATTAAAGCAAGTGGCAATTTTGCCCCTCACCGTAAAATGCCTATATTCACTAAATAAACAAAAACACTTGCACTACCTGGAGTATGCCCATCCTCTTACTCAGACATTGGTTTAAAATTTTGTTCTCAACTCGCAAACATCCAGAACCACTATTCCCCTTCATCAACTCGACGAATAAGCTCCTCGTGGAACTGTCTGAGCCGCGTTTTTTCCTTCCAATCCTGGTAAGCCTTCACAATACATCGTTTCTGCCAACTAGGATGAACAAGGTAGGATCCGGTGTGGGCCACAAAGTCATTCAAAAGGTCTTCAAGAAGACGCTGAACATCGCCTTCGGCAATGAAATTACGCTCCTTTTCGTAAGAAAAAACATACTTATTTCCAAAAGCTTTAACGAACTCCTCATAGGCTTCGTCCGCACTTCCTAAACCGTTAAAAAACTCCTTCCTGACTTCAATTGGAACTTCTACCCGGAGACACACATACCAGCGATCTCCAACTACGTGTTTAGATTTATCATAGCAATAAACCTTTAATCCGTTTGACAAAGTCACTATCTTTATCAAGCGAGGTTCTCCCATGAATGTTCCCCTCCTCTAAAGTAAGTGAAAATGCCGCTTTTAATTTAGTTGCCCAACCGGCTCCGTTTTTCTATAATCTCTCCCGAAATTTCTGTCACTTTAACCTAAACACCACTCAAAGAAAGGATCTCTTCCATGTTTTTTCTGCCTTTCATGATTTTGTTTTTCTTTATCTTCATTTTCATACTTTTCGTCTTATTCTTTCTCGTCAAGTGGGGCATTATATACATTGCCTTAGAGAAATTGGGTATCTCTCCGGATGTCCTTTTTCTCTTGTTATTTCTCTCAATGATTGGAAGTGCCATAAATATTCCAGTAGCAAGGATGCGATCGGAATACGAGCAAAACTTTCCGGAGGTAGTGTCATTTTTTGGAATTCGCTATCGTCTACCGCCTTTCAGGAAACCGCAGGAAACCCTTATAACAATAAACGTGGGAGGAGCGCTTATACCGACTTTCTTATCTTTATACTTCTGGAGTCAGACTCCAGCCTTCATCAATATACTCATTGCGACTGCCATTGTTACATTTGTGGTCAATAAACTTGCACGCCCGGTGCCAGGAATAGGTATAGCTATTCCGATGTTTATACCGCCAATCGTAGCTGCCATTTGTGCCCTACTTCTTTCTCCTGATTGGGCTCCAAAAACAGCTTATATAAGCGGAACCATTGGCACGCTGGTAGGAGCAGATATACTGAATCTTCCCAAAGTTAAAAATCTCGGGGCGCCAGTTGTATCAATCGGAGGTGCTGGAACCTTCGATGGGATTTTCCTTACAGGTATTATTGCTGTGCTCCTTGCTTGAAAACGACTCAGGAGCAAAAAGAGGAAGTAGTCTTCGAGCAATTTTTTTCAATTCAGGATCTCGACAGGTTTTAATAAATTTCTGAGCTTCCTCGGAAAGATCATATTTTTTAGGTTTAATCTTCTTCTTTCTCGGTCGCTTAGAAGTTTCTGGAGATTGTTTAACAACCATTATCTCGTCCTGGTGGGATGGAAGTTCTCCCACTTTGAAAATAATTTTCTTAACAGGTTCTAAACCTGCCCGATGGGCATTAATTTTTTGCAGAATTTCCTCTTTGTAAAGTTCAAGGTGATGTTTCCATATGCTGTCGTAAACATGAACGGTTAAAACACCTTTTTTCAGCTTTACCGGTCTTGCTCGAGATGCAACCTGAGAACCAACAATACTTTCCCAATCTCCCAATGGACCTACAGGAAGGATTTTCTGTTCAGAAAGAAACCTTTGAATTATAGAACCAATAGTTTCCATTTAAGTCTGTTGCCATCTATCTAGTAGCCGAGTTACTCATAGAATCTCTTATAAATCGTTCAAGCCTCTCAATTCTTTCACTTAGACCAACAATAATTTTTCTAAGATCTTCAACTGCCGTAACCTGAACTTCCAATATAGGCAAAACCTCGTCGTAAACCAAGTTATCAAGGTGAATAAGGTAAAGATGATTAAACCTATTAGCTATCAACCCGCACATCAAAATCACAAGACTAGCACAAAAAATATGAACAAAGATCCTAAAGCTGGAAGAAAAGTATATCCAGAGATTATTTACGGCTGCCTGTCCGCCAACAACCGTCGTTACATAATTGTAAAACACAAAGAGACTAAGAAACCATGAGGCAATGACTGCGACTGCAACTAAAAATTTTATCAACTTCCATGGAAATGCCAACATACGTCGATCGTTTTCGGATAAAAATCTCTGGCGCTGATCAAATAATGTTATAGACGGCAGATGATTATTCACCGTTGCCCTATTTGAAAGCAGACAGGCGATGCGTCTAAATGGATGAAACAACAGTCTTATTCCCTTCGCAAAAGAAGCATCGGTAACATTGGGAGCATTCTTTGTCATGTGTTGACCTATCAGAAAACATCCCAGCCACTGAGAAAATGTCCATAGAACTTGTAAAACCGCCATCATCAAACCGGTTCCCAGGAGAAACATAATGAAAAAACCCCAGGGAGATTTTTGCCTGATCCAGGAAAAATCCCACCATGGGGTTTTTTTAGCCGATGAAAGCCATCCCAAATGAGATGTCGCCAAGAAATGTCCCAGCAAAGCACCAATCAGAAAAGCCACAAACAATCCCAGAAGACCTTCAGCCAGGAGGTACGCATAATAACGTCTGATTGAAAAGTTCATTTTTCTTCTCAAACCTTATTTCTTCAAGCGTAGCAGCAGCTAAAGAGAACTATTTCCCGGTCAGAAGGTCTCCCGGATTTTAGGCTGCTTACGCTCTACCCGTCATCTCCTTAGGGATGCGGCCTGTTTTAATGCATTCTGACCTCAGCCTGCGTCCCACAATCCTTTCCACCATCCGTCCAATATTTAAAACATGATCTACATCCACGCCTGTGTCAATACCCATTTCATCCATCATAACAACCATATCTTCGGTAGAAACAAGTCCAACGATGGAAGGATCTCGATAGTAATATTCTCCTGTGCCTCCCACAGGCACACCATCCACGAAGTTCGCCGGCTGTCCCCCAATACCTCCCATGGTGGACTCAAATCTAATCACACCGGCAAGAAGCGCAGCAAGCACATTAGCCAGTCCCCAGCCTCTGGTAGTGTGAAAGTGAGCAATATGCTTCATCGGATCAGGAATAGCATCAAGCAACATAGAGAAATATTCGTAAACACGATCAGGCGAAGCAGAACCATCGTGATCGGCATGCTCTACATCGTCTGCCCCCATATCCAGCCACCGTTTAGTAAATTCAATAGCTTTTTTCATTTCTGTACGGCCAGTAATTGGACATCCCCAAATAGTGCTCACAGTACCGTTTATTTTTAGACCAGCATCTTTAGCTTTCGGGAACCATTCTTCGCACATTTTCCAGTATTCGTCCAATGTAAGACCGGAATTTACCTTATGATGAGCTTCACTTGTAGAAACCATAACAAGAATTCGATCCGGTCCCCACCCTTCCTGTCTTGCTCTTATGGCTCTCTCGATAGCCTGTTCTCGTATTGTTACAGCAGTGAGCTCTACTTCCGGAAGCAAGTGTTTAACTCGTTTGCTATTTCTGATCTTCTTTAGCAATTCCTCTGCATCTTTGAACTGGGGCATACGCTTGGGATTACCAAGGTTTGTAACTTCAACGTGCTTGAAGCCCGCAAGAATGAGTTCTTCAAGAACCCAGAGCTTGGCATCGGTGGGAATAAACTTTTCTTCATGCTGGAAACCATCTCGGACAGTAATGTCGCCCAGCACAACTTTCTTAGGGTAATTCAGCTTAGCCATGGTCTGCCCTCCTTAGAATCTAAAATTACCGAATGACGGTTCGCCAATCGGCTTCAAAAGGCTCACTTCAAAAGCGAAAGCGAGCCAGTCTCTAATTTCTCTGAATTTAAGAACTCTATCGTTCAACAATCTAGCACCACAGAAGAACGGATGAGCCTCTCCATCATACTTTTCTATCATCTTTTCCCTAAAAGCCTGTTTTTCTCCTTCGGTCATAGGTTTTCCTTCAACTTCTCTTTTTCGCTCCTCTATGGAGAGAAGAACTTCTGCTGCCGATCTACCACTCATTACTGAAGTTCTAGCCCGCATTGTGGCAAAAAGGAAATGAGGACGGTAAGCTCGGCCACACATACCATAATTAGCAGCTCCATTATCGGGTCCTATAACAAGCTGAATGCGTGGAACCTGAGCGCAAGAAACCGCCCTTACCATGTCGGCTCCGTACTTGCCTATTCCCATGTGTTCCGATTCCGACCCTACCATGTAGCCAGGGGAACTCTGTATGAAGAGAAGAGGTATTTTCTCATAACAACACCTGACAATCCATTCCGTTGCTTTCCTTGCCGCTTCAACGAAGATAATTCCAAGACCATTTGCAGCAATAACTCCAACAGGAATGCCCTTTATTCGTATTTTACCCGTAACAATATTGTCGCCGCGCCCAGGCGCATAAGTCTTTTTGTATTCGATAAAATGGCTATCATCTGCTATGGCCTGGATAAATGCACGGACGTTAATGCCCTGATGGATTTTGGCAGGGAGAATTTCATAAATAGTCTCAACGGGGACTCTTGGAGGCACTTCCCCATAACGGTGAATGTGCAGCTTTTGAGGCGGCTCCAGAGAAAGGATTTCTCTCACCTTTTCTACAGCTTCATCTTGAGTTCGGCAGAAATAATCAGCACCACCTGAAATTTGAGTATGAACGCGAGCACCACCCAGATCTTCTGCCGAAATTACCTCCCCTGTAGCCGCTTTAACAAGAGGCGGTCCTCCCAGGAAGGAATAGGCAAGCTTATCAATCATCACCGCCTGACAGGCCATAAAGACTATGTAGGCCCCTCCCGCCGTATTACCTCCCGTGCTAAGAGTAATCTGTTTGAGCCCTTTTGCAGACATCCTCGCCATGTTGTAGAACATGGATCCGAAATGGCCATCGTCAGGGAATACATCCGCCTGCATGGGAAGGTAGGCTCCGCCAGAGTCGGCTATGTAAACACAATTCAAGCCGCACTGTTCAGCTATAGCCTGCGCCCTCATGTGCTTCTTTAGAGTTATCGGGAAATAGGTGCCTGCTTTCACTCTGCTGTCGTTTGCAATAATCATCGTCCAGTTGCCATGGATTTTGCCAATGCCGGTAACAATACCACCACAGGGTACATCTTCTACGTCCGGGTAATTCATTCCAAAGCCAGCAATAACTCCCAATTCGTAAAACTCTGTTCCTTCATCTATGAGTTTCTGTATAAGCTGTCGCACCGGCTGTTTGCCCTGTTTTGCAAGCCGTTGAACGGCGGCTTCTCCACCAGGCCACATAGCCTGGTACATCAGTTCATCAAGTTTTCTTTCTTCTTCTTCCCAGAAGCGCCTGTTTTCAGCTCTTTCTTCCGGTGTCATATAGGCTCACTCCTTTTTAAAAATTTTCGCGTGAGCTCTCGCCATTGGAAAAAACCTGCCCATCACAAGAGGGCAAGGTCTCTCTTCAGCTTCCCCATAGTAACGAGGTAACAGACAGAGGCTCACTACTTACCTTTGTAAACTGGCTTACGCTTCTCCTGAAAAGCTCTTAATCCTTCCAAACGATCCTCGGTGGGAATCGTAATCCAGTAGGCGTTTGATTCGATAGCAAGTCCTGTGTGAATATCCACTTCAAGCCCGTAATTTATAGCATACTTTGCCTGCTGGATAGCGATAGGACCAGTTTCGCAAATCATAGCTGCCATCGATAGGCATTCTTCCATTAGCTTTTCCGGTGGGCAAATTTTGTTAACAAGGCCGATCTGGAGAGCCTCCTGAGCATCTACACGCCGACCGGTAAATATAAGTTCCTTGGCTTTGCCTCGCCCTACAAGTCTGGGAAGACGCTGAGTGCCACCCGCTCCTGGGATGATGGCAAGACGCGTTTCTGTAAGTCCCATTGTTGCACTGATAGAGGCGATACGAATATCACAGGCAAGAGCCAGCTCAGTACCACCACCAAGAGCAATACCATTTACAGCGGCAATAACTGGCTTGCTCATAAACTCAATGAAAGTAAAAAGATTCCTAATGGTGAAAATAAACTCCTTGACCTGATCTTCCGTAAGACTCGCTCGCTCTTTCAAATCAGCTCCTGCACAAAAGGCTTTATCACCTGCTCCGGTAATGATCACTACTCGAACATCACGATCAAAATGAAGAGCTTCAACTTTTTCTTTCAATGCCCTCAGCATTGCAAAGTTAAAAGCATTCATAACTTCGGGGCGATTTAAAGTAAGGATCACCACCTGATCTTTTCTTTCTTCTAACACCAAAGGTTGTTCCATATTCGTTCCCTTTCTTTCAACAAAAGGAAAATCTTTAGCCAAATCAATCCATAACCTTGATGAGATCTATCGCTGAGCCTTTCTGGCAAAGGCTTCTCTTGTAAGCTCTCTTGCCACAATTATACGGCGGATTTCATTAGTTCCAGCGCCGATTTCATACAACTTTGCATCCCGCCACAGGTTCTGAACCGGGAATTCAAGACAATAGCCATAGCCACCATGAATCTGAACAGCCTGGTTGCAGACCCAGGTAGCAGTTTCCGAAGCGAAAAGGATTGCCGCTGCAGCCATTTTGGTAAGCTCCGTGCCCTTACCACCCCTAGGAGATTTCTGAGCAAGATCGGCGGCTCGATATACAAGAAGCCTTGCTGCTTCGGTTCTGGCGTACATGTCGGCCAGCTTTTGCTGAATCATCTGAAAATTTGCAATCGGTTGTCCAAACTGCTCCCGTTCTACCGCATACTGGATTGCGTATTCTAAAGCCTGTTCAGCCATACCTATACTTCCACCGGCAAGCACAATACGTTCGACATCCAATCCGCTGGTCATAACATGAACGCCCATATTCTCTTGTCCTACAAGATTTTCCGCCGGAACTTCACAGTTATCAAAGACCAGCTCGCCTGTGGGAGACCCACGCATACCGCATTTTCGAATCTTTCTTGAAACAGAAAAACCCGGGAAATCTTTTTCTACAATAAAAGCCGAAATACCCTTCGCACCCAGTTCAGGTTGTGTCTTTGCATAAACGAGAAAGATATCGGCCACAGGACCATTGGTTATAAAAATCTTGGTGCCGTTCAAAATATACTTATCACCCTTCTTAACTGCTCTTGTCCGAATACTCATAGCGTCTGAACCGGCGTTTGGCTCTGTCAGAGCGAGAGCCCCTATCTTTTCACCTCGAACCATGGGAGGAAGATATTTTTCTTTTAGATATTCGCTGGCATTACGGTGAATATTGTGAGCACAAAGATTGGAGTGAGCAGCATAGGTCATAGCAAGACCAGGAGCGAAACGGCTCATTTGTTCCACAACAAGAGTCTGAGTAAGAACGTCACTGCCCAAGCCACCGTATTTTTCATCGATAGTGATCCCTAAAATGCCAATCTCTGCGCATTTTTTGAAGAAATCAGGCGGGAACCAATCTTCTTCGTCAACCTTTTCCTGAATAGGGGCAAGCTCTTTTAGAGCCCACTTATACACCATGTCCCTCATCATTTTTTGTTCTTCAGTCAATTCAAAGTCCATGTGTTTTCCTCCCCTTCTTGGAAGATTTTGTTGGTAATAAAGGACGTGAGATACCACATGCCTAGCCAGCGACCTGTTCCCAAACGGCAAAAAGCTTAAAGAAAACATCCATCATCACTTAGATTTCTAAAAGAAAGCAGGTTGCCTTGTCAATGATGTAATCAAATTATTTTTGATAATCTAAAATACAACCGTAACACCAGTTTTTTAGAGGCATTGCAAACCGTGCATCTCTGATGGTGGGAAATGATGAAAAAACTAGGGTTTACTAAAAACTAAACCGGTTGCGGTTTTTTCAAAAACAATGAAGCCGCCGAACGACTACATTTTGTTCCGACTTTCATTGTTTTCTTTACCGCATTATCAAGTATTGCCGGAAGACCGCCTTTTTCATCGGGGCTAAACCCAAAAACTCTTTTCCATACCGAACTGCTCTCCATGCACAAATACACGCACACATCCGGAGCAAAGGATCTAACACGATCAAGCATGAATCGGTAAAGGCTGACCCGAATATCCACAAAATACCGTTTTTTACCGTCGGGACTTAAAACAAACTCGCCGCTTACAAGTTTCCACTTCGGTCTTCTACTTAAAATTTTCGCCTTAAGTTCAGGCATAAAGCGAAATGCTCCCAGGCTAATATAGACAATACGATCTGGGGGAATATTCTCAAAGATCTTTCTAATCGTGGAATCGTATTCTTCCTCCCAGCCAGGGAAGAAAAACAAAGGATCGAAATGAAAACCGAGAAAATATCCCCAGTCGAGACATTTCAGTGCTGCATTGATACGCTGATCCAGAGAAGCCGACCTCCCTTCGTCTCGTGCCGAAATGGATGGAGCGTTCAGAGACCAGCTAACTATGGTATGTCCAGCATGATCCAGGTCTTCCAATCGGTCAATGGACACCGTTTTTGTTTTAAGCTCCAGTACAGCATTAGGCTGGTGAGCAAAGAAAGGAACAACATGTTCAGAAAACCCAATCCATGGATCCAGAAGAAGCGAATCCGTAAATTCTCCTGTGCCGATTCGAAACAAGGTATCTCTGTGTTGAACCAGGACTTTTTCCACTTCGCCGAACATTTCATCCAGGTTGCCGAAGACCCTGAGATAGGGCTGATTAAGGTAAGCCTGAAGAATGCAGTAGGTGCAATCTATAGAACAGTTCTCGGCAAAATGGAGTATTGTGTAACCGCAACAATGGTAAAATCTGGTGGCAGGGCAGGATCTCAAAAACCGTCCTCTGAACCTGTCAACCCAAAGAGTCCTAGAAAGGTTTCTTGGAGTAACAAGTTTCCAGTCTGACTCATAAGAAATGACATGAAAACTTGCTGATGGCAGAGTCTTCCGCAGTTCCTTTACCAGAGGACTTTCAAGGACTGACTCTTCCACCAAAATTTCATCAAAGGGTTCATTATTATTCACCATAGCAGATTTTTTTCAGAGCCTCCAGGGTAAGTTTTTCGCTTGCAATTTTGAACTTATCTATCAACTCTTCAGGTTTAGTAAAACGAATTCTAACTTCCCAATCATCGCCTTCGAATTGATCCGGTGGTTTGAAATCAACGCCTTGAGGAAGGCCAAGAGTCGCAACAAATTGCCTAAACCTGGCTTCACGTTCAGTAAAATGCGGGAAAAGACGATTTTTAAGAAAACTTCTTATATGTTCAGTTTTCTGTCTCGGGTTAAGAATTGGACTTAGAAGGATTGATTCAATATCTGGATGTGCGAGCACATCTGCGGGCAAAGCATTTTCAAGTCGAGCCATATCTTCAACATGGTCTATAATCTCCCGCTGAAGACTTACCGAGCATTGAATCTGGCTGAACACCTTTATAGCTTCCTGGCGTGATCTTTCATCCCACAATACTAGCCTGAGAGCCACCTTATCTTCAAACAATCCATTTCGGATCGCTTGCCGAAACTCCCCCGATGCAGTTGCAATGGCTACAAGCTGCTTATACAAACCGGGTTTTAGAGGAAGTCCTAAAAGCGGGAAAAACCGTTGTTCAATTTCCTGAGTTGAATAAAACTGCGAGAGTTTTTCAACTATTACGGCTTTTTCTTCAAGACTAAGGAACCTCTCGGAAATTTTTACCAGTATTCTCGTCTTGAGGAGTTCTTCCTTAGGGGTCGAGATCGGGAAAACCATGCAAGGCACATGATCACATCCTGTCTTTTTAGCCCATTCCCAACGGGCGTAGCCGTCAACCAGAACATAGCGATCCGGTTGCTCTTTAAGAACCCAGAGATATGGCTGAATACCGACCAAATCAAGTATAGAAAAAAGGCGGTTATTCGGCTGGGGAGCTATATAAAAATAATCCGACGCTTCAATTTGATTTGCTGAAATAACACCAAAATTTGGAGATTCAGAAGCAAACCATTTCATCTAAGTTTGGCAATGATTTTATTAACCAGAGAATTACAGGCTCTGGAAAGGGCTTGCAAATCTCCTTCTGTAATTTCATTTGCCGCAGCAAGTATTTTTCCAGATTCCACGTCAATAAGTCTTACGTCAATTCTCATGGTATTCCCCAATCGGCTAATCGATCCGGTAAGAATCGCTCCAGCTCCCACCATCCGACCTATTTCTCGAGCCTTCCCTTCTTCAATTATTCCACTCTGGCCAAGTTCCAGTTCTTTCATAACCTTTTCAAGAAGGCTTCTTTCCACAATACTGAACCGACCACTATCCACAGCCGCAGTCGTAAGAAATTCGGCAATCATGCGGCCCATTGGATCCTGACGTCCCGACCTTTCCAGAAAATCGAGTTCAAGTACCGCAAGCTTTATAGGTTCTTTTTGCGGCTCAGGTGCTGTATCTTTCTTCGCCTCCATCACCGAAGAAGCCGTCTCGCCTACTTTAGGTGACTCTTCAACATGGATTGGTTGTCCCTGAACCGGTTGTCCTTTCTCTTCGGAAGAAACTTTTTGAGATGCTTCAGGTGTAACTGAACCAATATTTACTAATTCAACTCGCCTGTTCTGTGCTCGTCCCCAAGATGTATCATTAGAAGCCACTGGTCTTGATGATCCGAAACCTTTGGTTTCCAGACGTTCTGGTTCAATACCAAAGCGTTCCACCAAGTATTTCTTAACGCTTTCTGCTCGTTTTGCCGAAAGTTCAAGATTATAGGCTTCACTCCCGACGCTATCGGTATGGCCTTCAATGAGTATTTTTGAAGTCTTAAGTGCAGGCTCATTCAAAGCTCTAGCAATTTCTTCAAGCTGACGCTGTGACTTGGGCAAGATGTTCGCACTGTTTGTGGCAAAGTGAATCTTTATAGGTATATTTGGAGCAGCGCTCACGCCTCGGGTCCTTTTAGTGAGAGCTTCTGTAATAGCTTTAGCAGTCACAATCTGGGAAGATTCATCGACCTCTCCAGATGCAATCTTTTGCTTTTCCTGAGGACTAAGCCTATTCTCACAGTCCTTAAGATCCCCTTCAACCAGGGAGACGTAATTTACCACATCAGGATACTTTTGCCGCACATCTTTAGATGCAGCAAGATCAAGGAAACGTCGATAAGCTTTTATTGCCTCTCCATACTGCTGCTTTTTTCTGTAGATATCCCCCACACCAACCAAGGGATGAGGAAAATCGGGCTTTATTTCGGAAGCTCTACGGTATGCACTAAGAGCTTCATCAAGAAGTCCCTTTTCCTCAAGAGCAAGTCCAAGATTGTTGTATGCTTCTGCCAGATCAGGGCAGATTTCTATAGCCTGTTTTAAAATGCGTATTCGATCATCAAGGTTTTTTACATTCAGGCTTTCGGTAAACAGACGTTTACCCTCGTCACATCCTGCCCAAGCAATTTCATACCTCAACAAAAAACCTAACAGCATAAATATTAAAATTAAAACGGCCACTTCAAAGAATCTCTCATGATTTTGCCTTGATTCAATCATACAAACATGCCCTCTTCTTTAGGTTTTCCCAACCACAGCAACAGGAAAGTCTGGCACAGTTTCTGGTTTCTGAACAATGGGGGTCTGATCCCCTTTCGTCAACTCTTTTACTTTTTCTGCTATATACAGATCAAGCATTTTAATGGTGATTTTACCTTTGCCAGTAAAATCGGCCTTCCCTGAAAGCCCCTCAATTAGTGCCTTAGTGAAAGCTCCATTACCCCAATCAGGGGATTCAAGAGATTTTTGAGTCTTAGAAGACGAAGCGAACACAACAGCTCCATTTTCAGCGCTTATTAGTTCATTAACCACGCCAGATACATCACTCGTTACTCCCACTTCAATGCCTCTCGTTCTTTTATCTTTAAAAATATTGGCTGAGTAACAAGCATCCATAAACAGGATAACTTTTCCACTTATTGAAGCCACTGTTTCCTGAATTACATGAGACGAGATGCCAGTTCCCATAAGTTTTTCCGGATTGCCATTTATCGGAAGGAAATAGTAAACTTGGTTACGGTTATCAGTAAGACCGTGACCAGCCAAAAAGATCATAGCAACGTCTCTGGAAGTGGTCTCTTTTCTAATCCATTCCAGTCCGTCCAAAATATTTTCTTTTGTAGCCTCTTCATCCACAAGGACTTTGGTAACAACATCGCGATAAAGTTTACCCTTTTGAGTCTCCATCATCACAGCGAAATCTTTAGCATCCTTTGCGGGGAACATAAGCTGCATATCTTCTTTCGGATACTTGCCAATTCCCACGGCAAGGACATACAACTTCGGCATAATAACAAATTCATCAACAGATTTTGGTTTTTCCTCAAGAGGGGGTTTGGTTTCTATTGAGCGAGTTTTTGTGGTCATCTCGGTTTCAGAGGGCACTTCGGCCTTAGCAACCAGAGGTTTATCTGAGGTTCCGTAACGCACTCTAACAGTAGCTGCGTCGCTAGCTCCGTGTTTATTCAGGGCTATAACAGATACAAGTACGTTCTGAGGCGGAATGGGCACGATAACTTCTCGAACAACCTCTTCACCAGCAGCCCACTCTCCCTCATCAACTTTTACTGGTCGCCCATCGACCATTATTTTTACAGCCTTAACCGGTGCTTCAGCCGAGGATTTCATAGAAAACTTCAGATTTATTTCTTTTGCATCAGTCTGATAATCCTGAGGCGGGTTTAAAATACGAACAACAGGCGGTAAAATCTCCACCGGTTTAATAACTTCTTTAACGGTCTTTCGACCCCATTCTTTCTCCGCAAATTTTATAGCCTCTCGCTCATCCAACGTTTTCAGCATAGCCAGAGGCAAGTCTGTGCGGTAGTAAACCGATCGGAATCTCGATATAGGGAAGTAATCTGCCTCTTTGTCAGGACCACGGTTGATATGCCAGCCAATATATTGTTCAGAGCCAGCCGAAGCGTCGTAATAACCAGAAGGAGTCCATAACACCCATTGCTCAGTGTGAGGAACAATAAAAAGGCTGAGAACCAAAGCACCATCTCTCAGCCGATGCCATCTTATAGTTCCATCAGAGTATGCAGCCACAACCAGACGTCTATCCTGAGAAATATTCACTGCACGAACCGGAGAGGGCGTAGTGAACTTCCATTTCTGCGAACCGTTGCCATCAAACAATCTAAGAGACCAATCAGCTCCAATTACAAAGCCCTGCATATCCGGGCTTATAGCCATACAATAGCTTCGTTCATGTGGATCAAGAGCTATAGGTTTATTCTTAAAAAGCGGCTTCTCGCTACCTTTCCAATTTGTAATCGGCAATCCCTTAGTTATCGGAGGCTTTAAAGAGTCCAGCTTTTTAGGATTTATTTCCAGATAACGATCGTTTATAGAAAAAAGGCCTTTATAATTTCCTCCAGACCAGTAAAAACCAAAAGCCACTTCGGAACCATCTGAATTTATGAGAAACTCTTCCTGCTTGTCTCTAAAATCCGCAGTAACCGGAGGATGAAAGAATTTAATAGTCCCGTCCTTACCGATATTTCCAATAGCAGGATCACCTGAAACAAAGACCAGTTGATTGTTAGGAAGACTTTTCAGTCCTAGTATTGTATCTCGACTTTTTGTAGGAATATCCTTAAAGGCTCCTTCGCCGTTATTTTCCCAGCATCGGACAGGATTGATACCGTTTTGGAGACTCCATCGTCCAGCAGCGCATAGACGACCATCGCTCAACCAGGCAACACTGCTGAGGTTTCCATTAGAAACTCCCTGAACAGACGGTGAAAATTTTAATTTCAGATTGTTTCCTGAAAAAACGTCCACTCTTTGGGAATCCATATAGCCTACAGCAATAAGAGACCCATCCGTGTTGAAAGCAACCGAAAATGGACCTTTACCTGGTGTTTTCTGCTTAGCAATTAGGGAAAAATCCTTGTTATAAAGCCTTATAAATCCATCTTCTGAAACGGTTACAAGTCGTCCCTGTCGATCAAAGTCAATACCGTAGACAGAACCACCGTAATGAAAATCTTCAAAAACAACACTGTAATCTTTGGCGTTATAGATTCGTATGCCCTGATTTTTTGCAAGAGCCACAGTAAGGTAGTTACCATCAGGGGAATAAGCCAAATCCAGCACGGGTTGAGGAAGACCACTAAGACGCCGTAACATAATTCCAGAATGCCAATCGAACACATAGACGGCAAATTTCCCATCCCACTGCTTACCGGTAAATCCACCGCAGGCGACATATTTCCCATCGGAAGACATTGCAACAGCGTAGATTTTTCCTTCATTGCCATCTCCTATAGGAGAATGAAGGGTGGTGAGCAAATCACCGGTCGCACCGTCCCATATCTTAACCGTTTGATCATAGGAAGCTGTAACAAGGTAAGTTCCGAGAGGATCTGACTTTACTTTTCTAATACTTGCGGTATGGACAGGAGCCTGAATTTTTAAAATTGGCTCAGAAGAAGGTTGCTGTGGAGCCTGTTCAGCCGCAGAAATACCGGTGATGGTGATAAGGAAGGCGAAAAACACCACCAACCCCAAGGTTATTAAACTCTTCACCGATTGTTCAATCCTTGTGCCCATAGCCAATCACCTTTATTGATATCATAGGTTTTCGAGACTTGACTTAGAATCAGACGTTCCCCCTTTTGGTGCTTCCTTAAGAGAGGAAGTCTCACCAGATTGAGGGTGTCCTTCAATAGACGGCAATGCCTCCTGTGGTTTTTCAGAAGCTCCAGATTCTCCTGAAGGTGTACTACCTTTGCCGATAATAGAAGATCCCTTTTGACAATATTCTTGGTAAATTTCGCTCACAAGTTCATCAGCCTTTTTCCCTATTACGTCAAGAATCGTCCTTGATGGTTCCACTCCGGCGCCTTTTCCTGACCAGGTTTTTGATGAAATAGCCTGACCGTTTTTGGCACTAAGTAGTTTCAAACTAACAGTCACGTACACAGATTTAAGGTTTGTCTGAATACCTTTTATAGGATGGACCTTCACAGTGAGTTGACTGGTCAAAAGAAGGTCAGCTCCAAGCTTTTCTGATAGCGTTACCGCCCCAACCGTATCACCTCTCAGAATTAGCTGCTTTTCCTGTTCAGGGATTATTTTATCCACCGTTTCCTGATCAATAACCTGAAGCCCGCAATTCAACAATTTCGATTCCAACAGGGCACTAACATCCTTCACAACCTCAGAATTAGCATCTACAGAAGCACTTCCCAAAATCACAGCGACTTTTTTATTCAGGAGATCAGGGGGACATTGAATCTGACAGTAACCTGTCGTAGTCAACCAGAAACAAATAACCACACCAAACCAGGAAATCACTTTACTCAAACCCGAAATTTTCATCCTTATCCTCGTCAATCTGCGGTAAATTTGTGGAGTAGGCTGCTTTTCCCCCATCATTTTTACGAACACGGACACTAGTTTTAATTTTAACTAACCTTCGATAGGTACTCTTTCAGTTGTATCACTTGTAACTTCTTCTTTTTTAGTTTTAGGATCAATTTTATATGTTCTAGATCTAATCTTTCGATATTTTTTTCCTCCCTCTTCTATAACTTGTCCTTTATCCACAGGCTCTGCAACTACCTTTTCAGTTCCATCTTCTTTAACATAAACAACAACGGTATTCTTCATAGCTGCTTCACGCATCGCCTGATTTCGCTTTTCAATAGCCCAGGCGGTCAAAGCTCCAAGAGCTGCACCTGCCACAGCACCTATAACTGCGCCCTTCTCTCCTCCCACCATATATCCAATGAGTCCTCCAGTAATAGCCCCCAGAGCACCTCCGGTAACAGCAGCCTGTTGTTGCTGTTGTCCTTCAGGCGTGGTTGCACATCCAATCATTCCTGATATGAAAGCTATGATAACCACCAAAGAAATAGCTTTTCTAAACATCATAACCCTTCCCTCCATTAAGCTATAATTTAGCCTACTCCACAAAAACTTATAAATCTAGAACACTCTTATACTTCTCCGTCAACTCAGGACTCTTCACCACTTCCTTTATTCTTTCAGGGTTTGCATTAACGAGCTGAGTAGGCACTCCCTCTTCTATTTTCTCTCTCGAGAGAGCCCTTTCTTTATCTACTCTAATTTTGACTATATCTCCTCGTTCTTCCTGAATAACAAAGGTCTTTGCACCGTACTTCTCATTAAGCGACTTAAGAACAACCCCGTCCAATATGTCCGAGAGCTGCTCTCTAGGACCAGCAAATTCCACCTCAAACACAGTGTCACCATTAGCTAGAAATTCTCTAAACGTTACATTCAAAACGGATCTTATACCTAACAACTCTTTTTTAAGCATTTTGGCAATTTCACGATCAGAGATACCGGAAAAAGTGAGAATTACGTCATGAGTGGGGCGCATAATGTAGTCCTTAAACACATCTTGACTAAAAACATCTCCCACTCTTTTTCCAACATCCATTATGGCTTCATCTTCGTCGTTATACATAACCCCCTGTTGGGGACGAAAATTTTGTGAAAATATAACTTCGGAAGAATGATTATCGACAGCTTCTATAGACCAAGCAGTAAGCAAAGTGGTTTGCACTTCAAGACCACTTGATAGTTTGATCTTTTGGGATCTGCGAAGTTTGATGAGCCCGTTTATAGAAATATCACTTGGCTTTTTAGCTATTTGGGCAGCAGCCTCACGAGTAAGTCCCTGAGCAAGTAATAATTTAATTCGTTCTTGCAGTTCCCTTGATGCTTCCTCCTCGGAAATAACTTTATATCCAAAGTCTTTTAACCTATTTGCAATTTCTCTGTTACAGACATCGCAAGGGATTTTATCACCGTAGGAATCTGGTGAGACTATATACAGCCCCACAGAAAAGGTTGGATTACCTTTTTCCTTTATTATGGAGACTCGTTCCATTTTAGAAAGAGACGAGAGAGCCTGACGTATGGGAGATGCCAACACTTCAGCCTTAATCCACACATGGTAAAATCCATCAGACTGTACACCCCCGTTTACTACCGTAATGATTTTCTTAATTGCACCCTCGCTTTTAGAAATAACCTGGTCTCTCACAAGGGTGTAATTCTCCACAATGGTTTGGGAAGAAACGTAACATCCCACAGCTTTTTCAATCGCCTGTCGCTTAGCATCTCTCAAAGCTTCATCATAGGCAAGAGTTTTATCCTTGTAAAAATTAGGATCCGACAGTCCTTCGGCTGACACTACTATCGTTGCAGGTTTTAGAGTCGATTCTGCCCAAACCTTACTGATAGAAGCTACCAAAAATAAGCAAACTAACATGAAGACACGAGATTTCAACATTATGTTTTCTCCCGCCACACACTTTTAAGATAAAACTTAACAAATCAAACTGGGAGCACGTAATTACCGCACCCCCAGCCCAGAAAAAGGTTTGTTATTCCCTTCTTTCAGGAGCAGGACTTACAGAGAGAGGTGTTGAAGGAACGGCAGGCGGTGCTGGAGCTCCCTTAAGTTCCCTATCCATCCCAGTAGGAACAGGCAGCGAACGATATTCAGTTCGATCTACTCTGGTACCTCCAGTAGCTCCTTGAGAAGTTTTTAATTCATCAGTCTGAGCACCTCGACCTATGACCTCAACAATATTTGGACCCTCGTATCTAATCCGCTGTCCAAGAATATCTCGAACTTTCCTAACATCGAGCTGGAGCCTTACGAAGGCGTTACCTGATTCGTCCCATCCCCATCCTCTATCCGGGCTGTCTATATCAACATTTGGAATATAGGCACCATACACAGCCGCAAGAACCTTTGAACGATTGATGTCCTTTGTCAGGATGAAATTCTCCGCTTCGCTCACACTCATAATACGTTCGCCTACAATCTTGGCAGCCATTTCATCGTAGGCATTAAGAAGAGCTGCCCGAAGAGCCATAAGGGGAGGTTTTGATTCCGGCGTCATTGTTCCAAATCCATAAGCTCGAACTCTTACATTATTAAACGACATTCGCTCACCCGCTACATTGATTACATCTCCCAAATCTATGTAACCAGTGCAAAAGGCTATATCTTTGTCTTTATCGTAAATCATCTTTTCCACATGGATACCTTTAATGAGAGCACCAGCTTTTTCCTGGATACGATAGGCAGCTTCCTCAGTAAGGCCAAACTGCCCTTCGCTCTTTACTTTGTAGCCGATAACCATCTCTACAATGTTTCTCTTCAGATCCTGTTCTGCCATTTTCTCTGACATAAGCTGGCGGTTTCCTGCCCATACTGTGGAACACAAGAAAAACCCAAAAACCAATAACGCTATTCCTCTTAAAAATAATTTCTTCATCATTGTTTTCCTCCGTGTGATTTACCTGATAACCATTGCCAAAATTTACTCCACCACCCCATCGGTTCCTCTTTAGGTGTCTCCCCTTCAGGAGAAGCTATAACTTTTTCTCCCGAATCGAGGGGTTTTTCCAACGAGGAACTGATTTGCTCTTTTTCTCCTTCCATTTTCCCGCTAACCTGAATTTCATCTTTCGCTGCTTTAACCCGAAATTTCTCCGAAGAAACTGCACCTACTGCTATATCAATAGTTCCTGTAGTCCAGTAAGGAGACGGATTTCTAGGACGAAAGATTTCCTGAAACTCCCTAGCTACTTCTTCATCTTCCGTGGTTCTGACCTTGGGGGTGTTAATTGTCTCTTTTGCAGAAGAGGCATCTTTATCAGGCGATTTTGGATAAACTTTAAGATGATCAATTACAATATCCAGGTCACCAGAAGGTAATGGCTTTACTCGAGCGGCAAATTCAATTGTGCCGTACTGCGGAAGTTTTCCCTCTTGCCTGAGTTTTGTCACAATTCTCTCTGTGATTTGCCTTTTGTGCTTTGACCACTCATCCATCAACTCTTTCTGGTCAGCAAAAAGCAATCCTCCTTCCCAAGCAAGAATTGAAAACCACGTTACTATTGTTGCTATAAAGGTTAAATTTCTAAGTTTGACTGGTAGTTTCACCATCTTTTTCCTTCTTTTGCTATTTAAACCCAGAATCGGCAGGGACAGAAAGCATCCTTTCCTGCCGATACACATAACACACTAAAACTCTTCAGGTTTTATAGCTTTACCACCTCCCTGAAATGTTTTTAGTTTTTTCACTCCACTATCGCTAGTAGGAGGCTTGCCACCAGGCCCACAAACGGTTTTTGCTCGCTTTAAGCCATCTTGAGCAGGATAAAAATTGGAATTGATGGAAAGGGCACGTTCAAACATCTCTCTAGCTTTGGGACATTGACGTTCTGCAAGATAGATCTCTCCCAGCTTGGTATAAATTTCAGGGGAGACAGATCCGAGATTTACAGCCATTTCAAGTTCGGATTTAGCTTCGGGAAAGCGATTCAGCCTAAACAAAAGAAGCCCCAGAGCCTCATGAGCATCCAGATATCGTGGGTTAATTCGAATGGCATCGCGATAGGCAGCTTCAGCTTTGTCAAACATATTCTTTCTTTCATAAGCCTGTCCAAGGTAATAATAGGCTTCTGTGTAGTTAGGATTCATGCTCACCGCTGATTGAAATGCGGAAATAGCACTATCAAAATAACCATCCTTTAAGTAAGAAAGTCCACTCCTGAAATGATCTTCTGCAGTCGGTGGAGGAGGTGTTATTGGAGGAGGCGGTGGAACACATGAAGTAAGAAAGCCGACACAAACTGCCACTAAAACCAGTTTTCCCAAGCTAACTCTCATTGTTTCCCTCCTTATCATTTCTTCGGTTACTCTAAACCTTCTTAAGCACTTCCCATAAAAATATCCAACCTTGGAGCAAAACATACCCAACAAGCGGGGACACCAGTGCACATGTCCATATCCCCTGATGCATTAATGAAGTGGTATAAAGCGAGGAAAGATGGGAAAGACTTACATTCCAGGCACGAATAATATCCACTATAAAAACAAAAGGCGTTACGAATACTGCGAGTATTGAAAGCTCTACCCAGAACAGATAAAGCACAAGAACCTTCAAAATAATCCAGTCGGGAAAAATAAGAGCCGAATTCTGAACATCAGTATTCTCAAACTTAATTTCGGCAGTTTCAGGATAAATCATAATTGAAGACCATTGATAAAATAGGAACCCAGCAATAATACCACTCAACAAAACAAGAACGTTACCTATCAATATACTCCATACAAGCCCTCCCACAATGGAAATCAAACATAACCCGAACAGTACAGCACCTATCGCAATTCTAAGTAAATCAGGGATAAACAGACGTTTCTTAAAAATCTGAGACTTTTCGATAAAATCAATGGTGTTTTTCCATGCCAGGTATAGAAGGGGATACAAGACAACCAGAATGACCAGGTCAAAAACAGGATCTAATCTTTTTAATCGGACAGCAAAGGATAAGAACAAGACAATATTGATAAAAGACAACAAAACGCCGACATACCAGACCAACGGAGATGCTCTCTCAAGCCATGAAATCCAAATCTTTTCTTTTCTAACCACAAACCTGGAAAGGAGATTATCTATTTTCGAACTTGCCTGATATGACCAAGGATTTTGCATCATTAACTCCATAGCAATGTAAAACGCACAATTACAAATCAAGCCCTTATCTTATGATTTTTCACCTTATC